>Ga0208662_100504_pt1 | contig 14682 bp, 10 predicted proteins | sample OSPB_host_MetaG_FD_187136 | JGI IMG/M metagenome (GOLD analysis project Ga0208662, IMG submission 187136) | Hot spring microbial mat communities from Yellowstone National Park, Wyoming, USA - OSPB_host_MetaG (SPAdes) (version 2) | ecosystem: Environmental > Aquatic > Thermal springs > Hot... | reverse complement strand
CCCAAGTGCGGTGCGATAAACAGCATGGTGTTTGTTGAGGAGAGGAGTGAGTTCATTGATTGGCAGAAGATCATCGTGCAGGAAAAACCAGAGGAACTACCGCCAGGGCAGTTGCCCAGGAGTATCGAGGCAATACTACTGGATGACCTCGTGGATACCGTAAAGCCTGGGGATAGGGTCTACCTAGTCGGTGTTATGAACCTGGACCTGGCAGACCTCAGGAAGGGCAAGCCACCCGTTGTTTCAAGCTTCATGGACGTCAACTACGTGGAGAGCCAACAGAGGGAATTGGTTGAGATCGAGATAACCCCTGAGGATGAGAAGAGGATACTCGATCTAGCGAAGATGCCTGATGTTAGGGAGAGGATAATTAGGTCAATAGCACCATCGATATATGGTATGGAGGACATAAAGGAGGCAATCGCATGCCTACTCTTTGGCGGCATACCTAAGGTCTACCCAGACGGAATTAGGGTCAGGGGCGACATACACATACTCCTCGTTGGAGACCCAGGTATGGCTAAGACCCAGCTACTGAGGTTCGTAACCAAGATAGCACCCAGGGCGGTGTACACGACGGGTAAGGGTAGCTCGGCTGCGGGGTTGACGGCAGCCGTGGTTCGCGAAAAGGACACGGGGGAGTTCTACCTGGAGGCTGGCGCCCTTGTTCTAGCCGATACCGGCGTTGCGGTGATTGACGAGATAGACAAGATGGATGCTAAGGATAGGGTCGCTATTCACGAAGCCCTTGAGCAGCAGACGGTCTCCATAGCCAAGGCGGGCATTGTGGCGACACTAAACGCCAGGTGCAGTGTTTTGGCGGCAGCGAACCCGGCTTTCGGTAGGTATTTGCCCAACAGGACTGTGGCTGAGAACGTTGATTTACCGGTGACGCTTCTCTCGAGGTTTGACTTAATATTCATCATTAGGGATGAGCCGAACCTCGATAGGGATAAGGCCATTGCGGAGCACATAACCACATTGCATGCCGGTGAGGTTCCGGAGGGCTTCACCGAAATAATATCCCCAGACCTACTTAGGAAGTACATAGCCTATGCGCGCAAGCACGTGAAGCCGGTACTGACTCCGGAGGCTAGGGAGAGGATTGTGCAGTTCTACGTCCAGATGAGGGCTAAGTCCAGGGAGCCTGACTCACCGATAGCAATAACGGCTAGGCAGCTCGAGGCTTTGATTAGATTGGCTGAGGCTGAGGCTAAGATGAGGTTAAGCCCGGTTGTTGAGGCTGAGGATGCGGATAGGGCGATTAGGCTATTCATGAAGTACCTGGGCAGTGTTGGTATTGATATTGAGTCGGGGAAGATAGACATCGACATAATAATGACTGGAAAACCAAAGTCAGCACAGGAGAGGCTTGCCCTTGTCATGAACATACTGGCACAACTTGAGGATGCCAATGGAGGAAAGCCCGTGAGAATCGAGGACCTATACCGCGAAGCTGAATCAGCCGGTTTGGATAGGCAGGCCGTGGATAAGGCAATAAACATGCTACTGAAGAGCGGCGACGTCTATACACCTCGCCCAGGATATATTAAGAGAGTTGTTGTTTAGGTTGCATGGATAAAAATACTTAATACACGCTATCCAGCGCCATCCTCTAATGATTGATAAGTTAAACATGATACTAAACGGGCTTAGGAATGCTATCATGTCCACCGTAGAGAAGCCATTGGGTAGGTTGAGGTCGATGGGTGTTGAGGTTGGTGAGGAGGGCACAATGGGTGATTGGGGTTGGGCGGTCATTAGTAAGGCTATGGAGGTCGGTATCCTAAGCCTAGGCGATGCTGATATCGACGCCATGTACTACGTATTCAGAAGATGCGCAACACTCGAGGAAATGACTAGGGAGGCATTGTCTAGGCCGGGTGAGGTTGATGAGAACTTCGTGAATAACCTACTGGACGACTTTAGAGAAAACGTGGAGGCGCTATCAAGGATTAAAGAGAGACTCGACCTTCTGCTTGCCTAGGATTATTATATAATCTATATATATCAATGTTTATAAACCAGAGTACTCATAAGACACGTATCGAGCGCGTTATTTTTAATGCGCATAGGGGAGCATTGCTTAATAAGGTCGAAGTTATCATTTAACGATTAAAATGAGTGTTCAGGAAACCAGCATATACACGCTGGAGATTATCTATAGAAGTATACATCAGAGACATTTGGCGAGAAACCTCGCGAGGGGCATTGTGTATGCGGCTAGGATGGAGGGCAGTGTCGCCCTATCATACCAGCGATATGGTGATGAGCCCGAGAGGGATGGCGTACCCGCCAAGTACTTCGTGGTTATCGCCAAGGGCGCCAGTGAGGAGGTTCTTGATGCGGAGGCTGCGAGGGTTGAGCCTGACTATGTCGATGTTTCCATAGTCCTTGATGACACAATACTCAAGGGCGTCGAGTCATGGGCGTGGCAGGGCATACAACCCGTACACCTCAAGCTCAGGGCTAATGGTCTTCTTATAGTGGTCTCGAGGAGAAGTCCAGAGGAGCTCCTTAAGTTTATACCAATTAAAGATTCGCCATACACGCTTGTTGTTGTTCAGGGTGATAGGAGTATTGGTGACTTCTGGACCTTCCCGGACGATGGTACTTTGGAAAGGGTGTTGGGTGCTATTGCCAGGGTGGTGCCGAACGTACTTGGTCTTGATGGCGTTAGGAAATACCTATCAAGCCTTGACAAGCCTGATGAGAGGGTAAATAGGGCACTGGAGGCTTATCAATCGCTCGTTAAGATGAGGGAGGTTAGGCCTGGGGAGGGTTTGCCGTACAAGTACGAACAACCGCACCTACCTGGTTGGAAGGATATGATGATTGGAGGTGCAATACCAGGTTTAAGGCCTAACCAGAGGAATCCATACTTCACTGGCGGTACGGCTAAGCACTACAGACCCGTGATCAACTTCGACAAATGCATAAAATGCTCCCTTTGTTGGGAGTACTGCCCAGACTCCGTATTTGATGTAACACCTGACGGTTACTTTAACCCAGCTCTAGCCTACTGTAAGGGTTGCGGCATATGCGCTGAGGTTTGTCCTGTACCTGACACCATAATCATGGTTGATGAGATGGAGTTTGAGGATGGATACGGCAAGTTCGTTGATGAGTACAGGTACTGGAGGGAGAATAGGGAGGCGTATAGGAAGTGGTTTGAATCATTATTACCAAAGGCACAAATAATAAGCGTGAGAAAGAGGTGATGGGCATGGCAGTCTCCGCAATAGAGGCAAAGCGTCTCGAGACCGTGTTTAAGGGCGATGAGGAGGTTGAGGTAGTTGGTACAGGGACCGATGCGGTTGCATACGCATTGATGCTTGCGGATATCGATGTTACAGCCGCATACCCAGTAAGGCCGTATAGTGGTGTCATGGAGAGGATCGCCAGACTCATTGCCGATGGTTACCTAAAGGCTGAGTACATAGTGGCTGCCCACGAGCATGATCAGTTCGAGATTGTTAAGCACGCCTCCGCAGTTGGCGCCAGGGCGTTTGTTGGTAGTAGTGGTGTTGGCTGGTTACTCGCTATTGAGGCCATAGTGCCGATAAGTATGGACAGATACCCGGTAGTCGCCCTCATAGGCAATAGAGCCCTTGACGATCCAGGGGCATACGGCGTCGAGCACAATGATGCATTGATGGTTAGGGACGTGGGTTGGCTACTCGTCTGGGTCGACACAGCCCAGGAGGCCCTGGACACAACGCTGATAGCGTATAGGGTCGCTGAGGATCCCAGGGTTATGCTACCCGTTGGTATATCGATGGATGGTGCATTCCTAACGCATAGTGAGCACGTGTTTAGGATACCGCCCAAGTCCAAGGTTCAGAAGTTCCTACCACCCTACGACCTAGGTAATAGGAAGCTACACCCAAGCAATGTCATTAGTGTAGCTCCTCAGGTTAATGAGGATTGGGTTACGGAGCTCAGGAAGCAGATGGATGAGGCGATGAAGAACGCCAGGAGGGTCATTGAGGAGGCATACAGGGATTATGCTAAGATAATAGGTAGGGATTATGAGAATCCGTTTGTTGAGCCCTACATGGTTGATGATGCCGATGTCATAATGGTTGGCATGGGCACCGTATCCAAACCAATTAAGGAGGCTGTTAGGAGGTTGAGGGCGAAGGGTGAGAGGGTAGGCTTCCTAAGGATTAGGTGGTTCAGACCGTTCCCGACAGACGACATAATACGCTACCTAACGGGCGCCAAGGCCGTGGCCGTTGTGGATAGGGATTACTCATTTGGTTCGCCATTTTATGGCGGTGCACTATACACAGAAATTAGGTCCGCGCTCTACGAGGCTGAGCATAGACCCCTCATGATTAATTTCATAGGTGGTTTGGGTGGTAGGGAGATCACCTACAATGATGCTATGAATATGTTCAATATTACTTTGGATGCAGCAAGAAAGGGTAAGGTTGAGCAAAGGGTGATATGGTATGGGGTTAGAGAATAAAATGGGCAAGGTAGAAAAATTTATTAAGGTGTATGGGGTGATGGGCCCATGACAGTTCAGATTAGGTTGGCGAGGACGGTAAAGGACTTGCTGCAGATGGCTCAGACGGAGTATTTTGACGCTGGTCACAGGACTTGCCAAGGTTGCGAATCGGCGATGGTTCTTAGGTGGGTTGCCAAGGCGGCTGGTCCGAATACCATTGTGATTGGAGCGACGGGCTGCATGTACGTCGCGAACACCACGTACTACACAACATCATGGGCACTACCCTGGATACACACCCAGCTCTCAGGCACGGGCTCTGCCGTTGTTGGTACAGCAGCAGCGATAAAGGCGTTGATCGAGAAGGGTAAGTTGCCGAATGAGAGGATAAACGTTATTGGAATTTGTGGAGACCTGGGCTGTGCAGACGCCGGCCTTTCAGAGGTTTCTAACGCATTAACGCACACCAAGTACAATTTCCTTATATTAATGTATGATAATGAATCAAGCGCTAACACTGATATTCAGGAAACAACAATGACACCATTCGGAGCACTGACAAGCTTCAGCCCAAGCGGTAGGCAAGTCAGGATAATGAAGTATAGGTGGAAGAAGAACATGGCAGCAATGATGGCTGTAGGTCACCCAGAGGTTAAGTATGTGGCAACGGCATTGGCCGCAGACCCAATAGACCTCTACAACAAGGTCAGGAAAGCCCTAGAGATCGGCGGACCAACATTCATACACACCCTAGACCCATGCCCGAAGGGTTGGGGCTACGACCCGAAGTATAGCCACGAAATAGGTAAACTAGCGGTGGAGACGGGCATATGGCCACTCTTCGAGATAGAGAATGGCAAATTCAGACTAACAAGCACGAGCGCTAGGATAGCCAGTGGGGAACTGAAGAGAAAACCCGTTAAGGAGTACATCAGGAGGCAAACCAGGTTCAAGCACCTAACCGATAAGGACATAGAGTACATACAGAGTAAGGTCGATGAAATGTGGGAGAAGTGGTTAATACCAGGACTAATACCACTAACAAAGGAGCTGCCATACCCTGAGGCTACAAAGACAGAGTAATTAAATAGCAAAATATGAAGATAAAAATTAAAAATAAAATATTTTATTAAAATATAATGATCAAAAAATATTATGATAATATTAAAAATTGGCTTTTTCTTTTAATAATTCTTAAAATAATATTTATTAACAAACTCTTTTTCTATGATTAATCAATATGAATAATTAATAATATACTTTAGGAATTATACTTTTAATGAACATTTATTCAATTAAACTTATAACTATGTATTTATCTAGTTAAGGACGTATGTCGGGTTCTAAATTGACGGATAAGCAAATACTTGGGTTCAGTAGATGGTTTGCCTTTATTGGTGCCTTCCTTGCCATGTTTATGATTAGCCCTTACGAGTACGCCTTTAGTGCCTTTTCCCATGATGTAATTCAATTTTTCCATATTAGTGCTGTCTTCCTAGGTACTGTATTTACTGTTAATATCTTCCTTGAGTCAGTATTTGGATGGCCTGCGGGTTGGGTAAGGGATAAGTACGGTCCCTGGTTATTACAGTTAATAGCAGCCTTTCTCGTTGGTATTGGATATTTCGCAGCGATCTTCGGCTCGCCGACCCTATTATTGTGGGTTTATGCCATAATCGGTGGTGTTGGCGCTGGTATAGTCTATAATAACAGTGTCACCGTGGCTAATAAGTGGTTTCCTGATTATAGGGCTACAGTTGCAGGAACAATTTCCGCAGGTTTTAGTTGGGGCTCAATACCAATAATACTATTAATAGGTATATTACCTAGGATAAACCCAATAGCTGTATTTAGGTCGGTAATGATTGGTTTAGCCATCGCGTCATTCATTATAATCCTGATTTCAGCATTCCTAATGCGCAAAGATCCACCAAAGGGCTGGAGACCACCAACATACAATCCACAGAGCTCGAGGTCTAAATTAATAAGGGCCACTGATTATCAGTTTACGTTCTCGGAATCCGTTAGAACATGGCAGTTCTGGGTACTCGTAATAACGTTCTTGTTGGTTGCTTCAGAGGGCCTCACAATAGTTTCTAAGGCTGTTCAGTATGGTCTATACTTCCACTTCACCCTGGTTATCGCCGTAGCAGCTGCCCTGGGCTCCTCGATAATGGCTGGATTGGGTAAGTTTTTATCTGGCGTTGTTTCAGATAGAATAGGAGTTATAAGGACGTTGATAATTTTCTACGCCCTTTCTGGAGCCTTCACATTATTAAGTATCTTATTTGGTTTTATGCATAATGAAATAGCTTTCGTGGTTTCTGTGGCGTTGGCGATACTAACCTGGGCCTCGATATATACCGTGAATCCCGCATCGGTTGGTTACTTCTATGGTGAAGTGGCATCGGGAAATAATTATGGATTATTGTATGCCATAGCCAAGGGCAGTGGTGCAATCTACGGTGGTGTTCTCACGGCAATAATGATAGGTTCCCTTGGTTGGGTAAACACAATGGTTATTTCAGGTCTCTTTGGCATAATAGCTGCTCTTCTTGCGATACCATTGCTATGGAAGATACCTAAACCACCTAAAAAATGATTTCTTAAATATCGAAAATGATTGATTATTTTTCTATTAAATTAAAAGATTTATTTTTATTTTTCTTAATTGTTACATGAATCTATAAATATTTTTAAATAAATGTTTATAAATTATTTCTTTATTAATATATTCGTATGGGTTTGTCTAAGGCTATTATTGAGAAGTTAATCTCAATTGTTGGTGAAAGTAATATTATTACCGATGATGTGGAGTTGCTGGTTTACGAGGCCGATGGGTCTTTTGTGTATACGGCGAAGCCCGACGTTGTTGTTTTCCCAAGGTCTACCGAGGAGGTTGCTAGGGTTGTTAGGGTTGCTTGGGAAAATAGGATTCCAATTGTTGGTAGGGGTTCTGGCACAAGTCTTAGTGGTGGTGCTTTACCGATTGAGGGTGGTATAGTCATATCCCTAGCCCGTATGAATAGGGTTCTTGAGCTTGATGTGGAGAATGAGACGGCTACTGTGGAGGCTGGTGTTATTAATCTCTGGGTTAGTGATGCCCTGGCAAAGCTCAATTATCAGTACCCGATAGACCTTGGGTATTACTTCCCAGCAGACCCTGGTTCGCAGAGGGTTTCCACAATTGGTGGTAACATAAGCCATAATGCGGGTGGTGTTAAGTGCTTCAAGTACGGTGTCACGGTGAATAACGTACGTGGATTGAAGGTTGTTCTTCCAAATGGCGAGGTTAGATCGTTTGGCGGTAAGGTTGTTGAGAACCCTGGTTACGATGTTGTGGGTATAATTAGTGGTTCCGAAGGCACAATGGCCATAGTTACGGAGGCAACCCTAAGGATTGTTAGTAATTACGAGTCCGTAAAGACCATATTGGCTGCGTTCAACTCGGTTGAGGACGCTGGTTTAGCAGTCTCGCGAATAATAAGTGCTGGCATAAGGCCTGTTGCCCTTGAGTTCATGGACAGGATAGCCGTGAACGCAATAGAGGCTGGTCCCTGGGGTGGTGGGTTACCAACCGATGCTGAGGCGATACTTCTCATTGATGTGGAGGGCTCAGAGCCGGGCGCCAATTCCGAGGCTAATAGGATAATCGAGATCCTAAAATCCTCCGGCGCATACATGATTAAATTAGCTAAAGATAGGGCCGAGGCGAATAGGTGGTGGGGCGCTAGGAAGCAGGCCTTTGGTGCCATGGGTTTTGTCGGTCCTAACTACATAACGGGTGATGGCACAATACCAAGGAAGAAATTACCGGAAGCCCTGCGCAGAATTAGGGAGGTTGGCAATAAGTATGGTTTCAGGATTGCCAATGTATTTCATGCAGGTGATGGTAATCTACACCCACTAATACTCTATGATGAGAGGAAACCAGGCGAAAGGGAGAGGGCTTTACAGGCTGAGGATGAGATATTGAGGATGTGTGTTGAGATTGGTGGGACAATAACTGGCGAGCACGGTGTTGGGTACTACAAAAAGCACCTAATTGGGCTGTTGTACACTGATTATGAGTTGAATGTGATGAAGAAGGTCAAATCTGTGTTCGACCCATTGGGCATTATGAATCCAGGTAAGATATTCCCACAATGAGGTGTTAATGATGTCCCTCGAGAAGGCCATAAGGATTATTGAAGGTGAGGTTAGTAATGACTCCATTAGGGAGCCAAGTCCTGGATACATGGTTGATGGGTTGACGCCCAAGGTTGTGCTTTATCCCAGGGATGTCGATGAATTAAGCATTATGATGAAGAACATAAGCAAGGAAGGACTCAAGGTAATACCCATGGTCAACAGGAGCAAGCTATTTCTTGGCAATGTGCCTAAGGGTTACGATGTAGCCCTTGACCTGGGCAGGGTTCATAGGGTCATTGAGCCAGACCCCGAGGAGATGGTTGGTGTCTTCGGTGTTAGCGCATCCCTCATGGATGTGCAGAGGGAGCTATCACGCTTTAATAGGCGGTTACCAATAGATCCACCCCTATCTAGTAGGTCCAGTATTGGTGGTGTTTTCTCCTGCAACCTATTCGGTCCATTAGCCTACACGTTCATGAGCACTCGAGACATTACCCTCAGGGTTAGGGCTGTGATGCCTGATGGCACGATAGTTAGGTGGGGGACCGGTATGATAAAGGATGTCGCTGGTTACAACATTAAGAGGTTGTTCATTGGATCCTGCGGCTCGTTGGGTGTCGTGTACGAGGCGATGACGAAGATAGCCGCAATACCCGAGGTGGTCTCGGTGGCTAGGCTTAATGGTGAGCTTGACTTACTCATTATGAGGAGGTTGAAGCCTGTTGGTACGGTGGTGATCAATGGGACTACGTACCTCAGGTTTGAGGGTGTTAAGGAGGAGGTTGAGTACAGGTTAGGCAAGCTCTCTGAGGTTTCCAAGTCAGGCGTGTTCTATGGTGGTGAGGCTGATGATCTTTGGTACAGGTTAACATCCATGGATGAGCTCTTCGATAACTACACCACGGTACTTAAGGTCATAACTCCGCAGTATGTGCTAGGTGATGCATTGAAGGGTGTACGTGCAGATTACGTGGTTAAAATGCCAGTGCTCGGCGAGGCATACCTAGGGTTTAGGGAGCCGCTTAATCTCGACTTTATTAATTCGTTGAGGACCAGGGTTTCGGAGTTAGGTGGTTATGTAATCACTATGAAGGCGCCCCTGGACGTGAAGAGGAATATCGATGTTTGGGGTTTGCAGCAGAATCTCGATATTATGGCGAAGCTTAAGTCCGTGTTTGATCCAGGCAATACAATGTGCTATGGTAGGTTTGTAGGTGGTATCTGATGATCAGCGGTGATGAGTTAAGAAAGAGATTGATTGAGGAGGGACTTAACGAGACCTATAAGTGCGTCCATTGCGGCTTCTGCCTACCCACATGCCCAACCTACAGGGCGACCTGGGATGAGACGGACAGCCCCAGGGGTAGGATCTACCTGGTCAAGGCGTTGCTCACAGGAAGAACCCAACCCACGGGATCGCTACTGGAGCACCTCGATAGGTGTGTGATATGTAGGAGGTGCGAAACATCATGTCCATCCGGTGTTATGTATAGTAAGATTATTGATGCGGCCTACGCCTACTTAGGTGATAAACTCACGAACTATGGTTATCCATGGCACGTAAGGACAGGTTTCAAGCTGATTGAGAGCCCAACCATAATAAAGCTAGCCCTATCTGCATCCTCATCATTACCTGGAATACCAGAACACATGAAGGGTTTTGCAAGATCTAGGGATGAGGAGAAGCTTGATTATGTTCTCGGTAGAGTATTCAAACCACCCGTAGGTAAACCAACCAGAGGTAGGGTGCTTCTGTTTGTTACGAATTCCTGTGTTGCCTGGCAATCGCACACGCACCTTGTTTATGCGACGATAAGGGTGTTGGCTTGGAATGGTTTTGAGGTTATTGTACCCAGGGAATTCAAATGCTGCGGTGCACCCTATATGCACATGGGTAACTTCAACAAAGCCCTGGAATTGGCTAAATACAATATTGATGTTCTGAATAAATACGCCAATGAATACGGCATTGATTATTTAGTGGTGCCCGACTCAGGCGGTTGTCAAGCCCAGTGGTTGGAGTACGAGAAGTTGCTTGGCATAAATATTGGTCTCAGGCAAAAGGTTGTTAATACATTACAACTATTGGACAAGGTCGGTTTGGTTGGTGAATTAGGCCCCGTTAAGATGAGGATATCGATACAACATAGTTGCCACCTAATGAATGTGGCTAAGGCCCATGATTCAGTAACTAAGATTATAAGCAAAATACCTGGCCTCGAAATAAAAGGCCTAGAAACAGCCGACATATGCTGTGGAGCTGGCATGATGTATCCAGATAGGCACCCAGACATTGCCGACAGAATAATAAGGCCTAAGGTTGACGAGCTTATTAAACTAAAGTCAGATGCATTAATACTGGAAAGCGTTACATGTAAGGCGCATTGGGCTAATACGCTGAGAAAATACAACTTAAATAATATTAAGTTAATGTATCCCACGGAATTGCTTGATCTATCATATATGGCTGGGACTAACCCTGGATATAGGGACTTAATTAAATACTGAATATGTCTCAATAATATTAAATATTTTTTATGGATTTAAAAATATTCGTTCATATTATTCTCTATACCATATAAAAGTAAAATGTTTTACCATAAAGATAATATTTAAAATTTTGGATAATTATTAATAGTGATGTTCACACAGCCCTTGAATCCCCTGGGTAATCTTGTATTAACCTCGTTGGCTGCGCTAATACCGATAATACTACTATTAGCACTGCTGGCAGGGCTTAGAATGTCCGCCTGGCTTGCCACATTAATAACTTCAATAGTGACAATATTGGTGGCTATTCCTATTTGGCATAGCTCACCTCTGGAGACATTTGAGGCATGGGTTATAGGGGCTCTCGTCGGCTTTTGGTATATAACCTGGATAACCATATGGGGCATCACTATCTATAATACTCTCGTCCTTACGGGAAAATTTGACGTATTTAAGGATTGGATTGTTGCCAATGCCACAAGCGATGCAAGAGTTCAAGCCATCCTCGTGGCATGGTCCTTTGGCGCACTTATGGAAGGTCTCGTTGGTTTTGGTTATCCCTGGGCCATAGCTTCACCATTGCTCGTTGCTTTAGGTTATGATTGGATTAGAGCTATACAGACATCTGCACTGGCTAATAATGCGCCCGTATCCTTTGGAGCTTTAGGAACCCCTATCATAGCCCTATCATTAGTTACTGGGATACCGTTAATGACAATGTCAGCTGCTGTGGGTAGAGTGGTTGCATTATTGGCTGTCTTTGTACCATTTATACTATTGATTATTGTTGATGGAGCTCGTGGATTAAGGGATGCATGGCCAGTGGCATTGATAGGTGGGTTGAGTTATGTCGCTGGACAGTTTCCGGTTTCTAATTACTTAGGGCCTTATTTACCTGATATTGCCGGGTCATTAATATCATTCTTCGTATTAATGCTATTTTTAAGGGTATGGAGACCCAAGAGAATAATAACTTTTGGCGCTGCGACAAATGGCTCATCAACGCAAAGGTCATTTACGACTAAAGACGTAATATTAGCTTGGTCACCCTTCATTATATTAATATTCGTTGTGACACTGTGGACAGGTCCATGGTCTCCATTACCTAAATTCGTAATTACAACTTGGTCATTAAAGGCCTACTCCACAGTTCTGCACAAGGTTGTTGCTGTTGCATTTGAAGTTAATCCATTTGTTGCTGGTACTTCCATATTTGTGTCCTGGTTAATAATATGGGCAGTACTTGGCGCTAAACCTAAAGTGTTCGTAGAATCGCTTAAGAGGACTTTTAATCAAATGTGGGGTGCGATTTTGACGGGATTTTTCGTTGTTGGGTTAGCTTACGTCTTTAATTATAGTGGTATGGCATACTCGTTGGCATACGCAAGTTCATTAGTAGGTCTTGCGTTTGTCCTGATTTCACCATTCTTAGGCTTTATAGGTGCTGCACTATCTGGTAGTAACACAGCAACGAATGCGTTATTTGGCGCTTTACAGGCGGCTGTCGGTAAGTTGTTAGGGTTACCAGTACCCTTAATGCCAGCTTCCAATTCCGTTGGCGCTGAGCTTGGAAAGCCTGTTGCACCACAAACCGTTAGTGTTGGCGTCTCAACAACACCCTACGTTAGGAAGGAGGGTATTATAGTTAGGAAGAATTTGCCGTGGGCAATAATGTATGTATTCTACCTAATATTTGTAATATCGTTATATGCCTTCGTCTTTCCATGGGCCATGCCTAAGGTATAGGCTCTGATATTGCTGATATTTAGTTTAAAATTATATAAAAATATTATCCCTACATGAGTTAATGGTTATAAATAGGTAATATATTGAGCCCCGATGCAAGTATGCGTTAGGGGCTATGCCTCTATAGCCAATTTAGGACCTGGATTCGATATACTAGCCCTAGCCCTCAGTAATCCGTATGATGACGTGTTTGTTCGGTTATCACCCACCGGTCCTGATAGGGTTAGGTTCATTGGTGAGTATGGTAGGTATTTACCAAGCAACTTCAGTGAGACAACGATTTACCCAGTGGTTGAGGAGTTTAGGAGAATTGTTGGTAAGTCCTTCTCCGTGGATGTGGTTGTTAAAAAGAGCATCAAACCAGCCAGCGGTTTAGGTAGTAGTGGCGCTGACGCTGCCGCCATGGCGTACGCACTTGATAAGCTACTAAATGCTAACTTAACAGAGATGGAGCTTGTTAGGATCGCAGCGATGGGCGAAAGGATTGCCGCTGGATCTCCTCACATGGATAATGTTGCAGCCTCACTGCTTGGTGGTTTAGTCATAATAAATCCATTGATCGGTGATGTGATTAAGATCGAGATACCTGAGGATTATTGGTTCGTTGTAGTAGTCACGGGTAGCAAGGTCAGCACTGGTGAGATGAGGAAGGTCGTGCCTAGGGCTGTGGATATGGATTTGTTTAAGAATAATGTCTCCTACGCGTCAATGCTCGTCTACTCACTAATGACGAGAGACCTAAATGCACTTAGGAGGGCTGTCATGGGCGACGCCATTATTGAGCCGGTGCGGTCCAAGTTCTACGACCACTACGGCGCGGTTAAGGAGGCATTGCTCAAGGCTGGTGCGGTTGGTGTGGCATTATCGGGCGCAGGGCCGTCGCTCTTCGGCATATTCGCGGAAGAGCCACGGGAAAACATAATAAGGGCTCTACTTCATGATTACGGTATTAAGGATTACACGCTACTCATCTCTAGGCCACAGAATATGGGTGTTCATGAGATACCCTGTACGGACTTCTAAAGTAATGATGATATAGAAAAGCGGGACACCCTTACATTTAGCCATTAAGGTGATGTCTAAAGTCTTCATGGACAAATAACCTTATAACGGCTTACTACCTCACCGCTTCCGTGAAGGTTGTAGTGATTGGCGGTGGTGTTGTTGGTACAGTATTAGCCAATTTACTCAGCCTAAGGGAGATTGAGGTCACGTTAATAGACTCCGGTGCGCAAAGACCTAGACATCCACTCATACATTCAAAGCTCCTCAGGTTTAAGGAAGATATCGAACTCGCCAAGGTAAGCGAGGGCGTTTATCGCGAATTATCGAGCCAATTAAGAATTGATTTAATGCATAGTATTAGGTCAATAACGATAGTGCCCCAGGAATGTTACCGTGACGAGGTCAGTAGTATTATTGGCATGTGGAGAGAGGCTGGGGTTAGGGTTTCGATTATTGATGAGGCTGGTGACTATGGTTTACGAAAGGTTGGTAATGACGAGGTTTACATAATTAGCGATGGTGGTGATCACCTGGTCGATATACCGGCATTGATGAGGTTATCCAGGAACAGTAAGTATATCCATTATGTCGATGGTGAGGCCCACATAAAGTTTAATGGCCGTGACATCAACGTGGTAGTTAACGGTGATAATTACACTGGTGATTATGTAATCCTCACGACTGGCGCCTGGAATTCCATTATGGTGAGTGAGCTCGGCATTAGAGCCCCCCTGCTACAGTATAAGTGCCAGGCGGTGGCGGTGCTTGGTAAGGCAGTTAATAATATAGTCTACGACTACGTGTTAGGCATCTACGCAAGACCTCTTGGATCATCAATCGACAGCTTACTGGGC
>Ga0208662_100502_pt1 | contig 14737 bp, 23 predicted proteins | sample OSPB_host_MetaG_FD_187136 | JGI IMG/M metagenome (GOLD analysis project Ga0208662, IMG submission 187136) | Hot spring microbial mat communities from Yellowstone National Park, Wyoming, USA - OSPB_host_MetaG (SPAdes) (version 2) | ecosystem: Environmental > Aquatic > Thermal springs > Hot... | reverse complement strand
TCACCTGCAAAAAAATACACTCGGGGGTATTTAAAGTTTTCGGTGGAAGGAGCTGACCTCCTCCCCACCCTCGTCTAAAAGAAAAGTTTTTATCTTTCAATTCAATATGTGCATGTGGATGGAAAAAATGAGTGAGAAAATGAGTTACAAATTAGAAGTTCAGTTAAAAGATAATAAATATCCATATTTTGATAGTAAAAATTTAAACCTTACTGGTATTGGTTTTAGAACAAAAGGTAGAATTATCTACATTAGCGGAAGGTTTGTAATAACTAAAAATAATGAGAAATTTGTAGAGTTTAGGAGAATTCATAATATTGCGGTCGTATTGAGTGATGCAAAGATGATGCGAACTGAACAAGGAACATTAGTAATAAAATATGAACCTAATTCTACATTATACTTAATTGAAATACCAAGTGGATTTCGTGGAAGTGTTGAAACTCAGGTATTGAGCGGTGAATGTGTTGAGACTACAGTATTACGATCGCCTGCTGGATCTTTAGGTTATGTTGACCATATCTGGTGTAATGGAGATGCGGAAATTAAGTACAAAATTACAGGCAGAACAGGGACTGCTGGATATGGGAATTTAATAAATCTATTTGGCGACAATCTTAGTGGAATAATTAAGATTAAAAATAATAAAGTTGAAATAATTTATGATGAGCAATTAGACCAATTGTTAATCTAAATAGTTATCTTCTCGGGGGTTCAAAGGGGTGGAAGACTCCATCCATAAGGGTGGAGGTGAATAACTGTCCTATAGAAAAGTTTTTATAGTGCGTATTTAAAAAAATCACAGGGAGTAAATTGAAGAGATCCGAGAAACTAACTTACATCCTTAAAAGAGTTGAAGAAGAGAAAGTAGTAACGGCATCGGCCTTGCCTTTTCATATAGACCCGAAGTTGTTGGAATTATATGGTTTAAAATACTTAAAACTAAACAGGATCTCCACGACTTCTTACAGGGTGTTTAACAAAATAGGAATTTTTATATATAAAAACGAAGAAGATATCGTGGAGTACCTAAAGAAAATAATGAACCCAGTACCCTCAAGGGTGCTTGCCAAGTTCTGCAAAGACGAAGGTATTTCAGATAGTATTTGCGAGAAATTGAAGGAAAACACCACGAGGAGCAGTCTAGAAAAAGTGAACTACCCCGCCCATTAGGGTGGGGAGGAGGTCATGAAAGTTATATTTGGAGACTCTAGAAATATGAAAGAAGTTGAGGATAATAGTGTTGGTTTAGTTCTTACTTCTCCTCCTTACTATAATGCACCTTTTGACTTTCCGGACCTTTTCCCTTCTTATTCCGATTACTTGAGCTTGTTGAATGAAGTAGGTAAGGAGGTTTTTAGGGTCCTAGAGGAAGGTAGGGTCGCGGTTTTCGTTGTGGCAGATATGAGGGTAGACGGTGTTCTTTACCCTATAGTTGCAGATTTAATAAAATAATGCAGAGCTTGGGTTTTAAATATCAAGAGAGGATTATTTGGGAAAAAACAGGAAGGTTATATCAGAATTAGTAGGAGGAGTGGGGTTCTTATTCAACAACCTTATCCTCTTTATTATTATCCAGATTTTATTTATGAAGAGATAGTAGTGTTTAAGAAGCCAGGGAAATTTATCCCTAGGAATAAGGAAGAAAGTAAAATAGATGTAAATAAATTTCAAAGGGAGAAATGGTATTTGAGTGTATGGGAAATAACTAGTGTACGACCTAATAATAAGTATTCGAAGTATTCAGCACTGTTTCCAGAAGTGCTAGCTAGGAGAATTATTACGCTTTATTCTTACGTAGGGGATACAGTTCTAGACCCCTTTGCTGGGACTGGTACTACATTAAAGGTCGCTAATGAATTGAAAAGAAATGCTATAGGCTATGAAATAGACTTAGAATTAAAGGATATAATCTTAGAAAGGATTGGTGTTAACTCACTTTTCGGAAAACCGCAGATAGAGATAATTGAGAGAGAAGACGCTAAGAGATTGAGGACTAAGTTAAGGGAAAAAATTGAGGAAAAATTACAGAAAAGAGGGTTAAGGGGGAGGAAAGCCCTTTGAACACCTTGTTAAGAGAAAATTTTTTTACCCCCAAAGATATATGTGAACATATGCAGCTAAAAATCGAAATACCTGATGACCTTATCTTGCCAAAAAATTATGAAAAATTAGTGATAGACTATCTCAGAACAATCGCGACACTGAACGCCTACTCTCGCGAACAAGTTACAGTGCAGATGAAATATCCCATTAAAGGGGGGTACAAATTCCATGAAATAGACCCTCTATCGTATTTCCTCTTGAAAAGAGTCCAGGCTTCGAAATACTACACCAAGAAGTACAGGAAGGCAGTTACAGCGAATGGAGTACCTTCGGTGTTTTTTGTGTCGACACAAAAGAGCACGGCAATAGCGAGGCTCCTGAACGAGATGGTGAACGATACGAGGCCCCTGCCGAAAGCGTTGAAGGGCGTGTTTCAGGCTTCCACCATAGGGGAGGCGTTACGTTTCTACATAAGGCATGCTAACATCATAGCGTCTGAATCCATTGAAAAGTTACTTTATATTAATAAACACCTTAGGAGCCTATTGAAGATGTGTTTCACGTGAACTGACAAGTCCTTCAGGATGGTAGGTTAGTTCAAAACTTTTTTAAAGTGTGTTTCGCTCATATATTTATGCCAAGAAGGGATAAACCAGAAGAGACAATTGAAGAACCTATAGCCCCAGACGAAGTGCGTGTAATTGATGGCAAGGTCGAAATAGGTTACAACTTAATGATGAAAATGTGGGACGAAATGGAGAGGTTCTGGTTGCAGTACTCAACGATTTCTCCCCGTATTGATGTCGGGGATATTCTCGATATAGTCCAAAAGGCACAGACAGTAGTCACGAATGTGAACAAAGAGGTTGTGCATCAAGCACAAGAAGAAGAAAACCTTAGCAAGCTCTTACTCACTATACTAGGTAAATTACTTACGAGGCCGGATTTAATCGAGTTAATCCTTAAAGCGTTAAGGGGTGGTTGACATCCAGTTCTTAACAAGGGACGACCTCCCTAATGTAACTGGTGTAATAATTAAAAACACTGAAGTGAGGGAATTCGTGCAGTTCCTGCCCCTCACACCACGTGACCAGAAAGTGTTGGAGGAGCTCCTTTATGTCAGGCCCAATCACGAAATAATTATAGGCGGGATAAGGATAAAGTGGATCAAGTACTTTGTAGGTGCCAATACATTCATATTAATTGCTTTCAAGGAGATAAAGCAACAAGGCGGTGAAGGGTAATGCCTATCTTCACGTTATGCAGGGAGATGTTCCATAAGGAGGGGACGAAGATCTTTCCTCTTTTACAGGAGTTCAAGAACAAGTATTTAAATAACGACTCGCGTTTCGACTCGGTATTGCAGAACCAACCCGTTTCTGGAGTAACCAGGAACGGGAAGAAATACTTACTCCTTTACGATATCTCAGCAGCTATATTCGTTCTCAGAAAGAACCAGGTGAGTGTCACTATATGTGGTGTGGCTGGGGAATTCAGCCAAATAGCAAATGAGCTCTCCTCGAAATATGGGATACAGGCGTTGGAATCTAACATTGTAGATGTAGACCCAGACCTCACGAAGATGATAACCTACATTTACATGACTTACGTAGCCCCACCGTCACCTACGCCGCCTCAACACCCGCAGCCACCTAAAAAGGCAAAGCCGCCCAAGCCCCCAGAGAAGCCAGAGTACAAGCCTTCAGTACCTCCTCCACCTTCAATACCGATGGAACAGGAAGTGGAAATTAGAGAAGGGGAGGGAGAAAAAGAAGAGGAGCAAGAGCAAGAGCAGGAGTAGGAGCAGAAACAGGAGGAGCAGGAGGTTAAGGTGTGTTACGAGTCCTCTGGGGAAATACATTGTGGTAACATTACACTGAAGCACGTAAAATATAAGCTGGGGATCCTGGAGTCTGGGGACATCCCAGCACGTAAGGGAAGGCTCGAAATCGACGCAAAGTATTATATTATTGCCCCTCTCATTAAAAATTCTCTCGGGGATCTTTTGTTTGAACCTGCTTTATTCTCGGCCTTAATTTTTTATGACCAGGTAGACACGATAATAGTGGAATATACGACAGATAAAGAGGTAAAGCGATTAGGTAAATTCAACATAAACCAAAAGAAAACAATACTATTCAAAGTCGAATGAGTTACAAAGCTGGGGGCTAAGGGGGAGGAAAGCCTCCAGGGCGGGGAGGGGGACAGAAACCCTAAAGTTTTTTAGTCCCCATTCGAAATTGGAGTTATGGGAGATGAGCTAAACACATATTATCTTGAATTACAGAAGTTAAGGTCTTTTCTGAACTCAAAAATAATTGGAAGAGAGGAAATGATTAATGTAGCTCTCACCTCCCTTTTGAGCGGCGAACCACTCCTGCTTATAGGTAAAACTGGTACTGCAAAGACATATCTAGTAGACTTACTCGCTTCTGCCATAGGGGGTCAGTACTTCTATTACCTCCTCTCGAAATTCACGGAAAAGGACGAGCTGTTGGGGGTCATAGCAATAGAGGAGTATAAGAAGGGGAAGATAGAGTATATAGGTAGGTCCATCCTCCACGCAAACATAGTGATGCTAGACGAAATATATAAAGCGACGAGTTCCATAGTAAATATGTTACTCGATATTATCCTTAACAAGAGGTTTCAGGACAAGCTATTAAATATACTCGCTTTCTTTTTTGCAAGCAATGAGTACTACACAGACGAAGACTACGTCGCTTTCAACGACAGGATGACCTTAAAGTACTTCGTTACCAGTTATTTAAGCGACCCCAACCTCCTTTACAAGCTACTCAAAGCGGAACTCACCCACGTGGAGAAACCCAAGTTATCTGTAAAAGACGTACAGTTGATCCAACACAAATATGTCAGGGAAATTTATGCCAATACTGTAGGTAACACCAAATTGATGAATAATTACATAGACCTCGTAAACACTATAAGGACAGTGAAACCAATAAGCGACAGGAAATTAAAGAAAATTATAATGGTAGCTTCGGCTATAGCCTTACTTGAAGGGAAAACAGAGGCGAGTGAATCGCAAATACTGAAAGCGTTGATCTATACAGTCCCAGAAAGCCCAGAGGAGATAAGACTCGTGGAAGCGAAAGCTGAGGAAAAGAAGTTCGGGGTAAAGGAGGAAATAATAAAGCTGGAGATGCTGGACAAAACTCTCAGGGCAGCCCTGGAGAAATATAAAGTGACGGAGGATTCTAAAAAACAGGAAGTCCTCCAGGAAATCTACTCCATAATATTGGAAATAAAGAAGTTAATTACTTCTCCTGACCAAACTATAAAGGACAAGGCACAGGAACTATTAAAGCAAATAGCGAACGAAGTGCCCCAAGTACTCCTGGGGATATAGATGCAAGCAGGAGAGAAACAAGAAGAGAAAAAGGAGAAGAAAGCGAAGGGGGCAGAAGAAAAGAAAATACTCTTCAGTAATTTATTCGAGTACTCCCCAGACCCCTTAAAGACAGATCTAACATACCAAAAATACTATTACATGACGGTCTCCACCGCACCTAAAGTCCTGAGGAAAGAAATGACAAAGGACAACATAATGAAGATAATTACTACAGACGTTTTTTCTCTACTCTATTTATGGAATTATAATTTGAGGTACAGCAACCCTCATCCTATACTAGAGGCGGTAAGGAAGGTTCTCGAGTCCCCAGACGTCGAGGAGAAGCTGAGGGCGGTAAGGAAATACACCGTTCTTGACGCAAGGGCGAGCAGGTTAATGATGTATATTGTCCTCAACGAGTTAAAGAAGGTCAATACTGAGGACTCAAGCTCTGTAGCCCAAGCAATGAAGATGGGGATAGAGAAGGGGAGTGCTTTAGCACAGGGAGGGATGTTCGAAGAACTTATGGAACAGCAGCAAAGGGAGTTGTTGGGGGAAATGGGGGAAGGTTCCTCCTCTTCTTCTTCTAAGGACAGCGGGCAGGGGCCAGACAAAGGGACTGGTGCAGGCTTCCTTGAATTCCTCGACTCCATGAGGTCGGTCTACAGCGTTAAGAAACTCTCCACAATATTAAAGTACTCCGATATAGTTTTGGCCAATAAGCAGAAGGCTGGGAAGGAAGGGTATAAAATAGGTATAGCCTATACTTCGAACATAAGTGAGGTGTTAAACGTGCCGAAGAATTTTGTGGACGACGACATTTTCTACATGAAAATGGTCAGCGGCGGGTTATTGAAGAAGGAGAAAATACCAGATATAGGGGGGTACTACGTCCTTCTCGACAAAAGCGGGAGCATGAGTGAAGACAAACTTATACTTGCATGCAGTATAGCTTACGGTCTTGCGTTGCACGCAAAGAGGAACCACATAAACTTCTATATGAGGTTCTTTGACTCGGAAGTACACAAACTTTGGAACGGTGCTTCCCTAGAATTGTTGTCCTATATCCTATCCGTTGTAGGGAATGGCGGGACGGACATTACCAAGGCTATCAGAACCGCGGCCGAAGACCTTAAGAAGGCGTCCAAGAAACACGTAATAGTAGTCATAACAGACGCAGAAGACGACGTGTCGACAGACGTAAAATTATATGGACATAAGTTGGTGGCTATAGTAGCTGGGAACTACAAACACAACACTTTAAAGAAGTTAATAAGGAAGGTAGGAGGGTCGTACTATAACATATCCTCCTCTACCGAAGAAGAAGTCCTAGAACTGGTACAGGAGTTTTGAACCTGCTCCTTGCGAGGAACCTCCTCCCCACCCGCGAGGCTTGTCATCTGTTTTGTCAAGGTTCCAAAAATTTTATTAGGAGGGATGCACTAGTTTCATACATGATAACCAGAACATTCACAATTGACAGGGAGTGCGAACGAAGGCTGTTAGGGTTTGCTTCTCTTACTGGTAAACCCATATCAGTAGTAATCAGGGACGCCATAACATGGTATTTTGAATCAGTTGTACATACCTATTTCCGTCTTGCCGATAACGCCGCCTATGGCGAAGGAATGAAACGAATAAGTGTAAAGATGGAAAAGGACATGATAGAAAAACTGGACAAGTACGCCTTAGGAAGCAAAGTACCAAAGAGCCTTGTCATAAGGAAGATACTTCATGCGTATTTGGACGAAAAATCTAACTCTTCAGTACAACAATTTAGGGTGGAAATAACTAAGATGCCGAGGACAAGGCACTCGTGAACTACCGTTTGACCCCAAAGCTTTATAAACCCCAAAAGGAAACTTTTTTGTGGCAAGGAAAAAGGAAGAGAAGCCTAAAGGCACTCAAGTCCTCCAAATAGACCACATTGAGAGTGCAATAGTTATAGCTAAAGAGGGTAAATATGCCTATTACGTAGTTACTGATTTGGTTATTGAAGACGACTTGATATATGGCAAGGTCATGTTTAAAGGTAATACTAACCCAACTTACATGCTTTTCAATAAAGGGATAGTAAAGTACGTTACAATAAAGAAAGCGACGACTAGCTATACTTTTATAAACATCCCTTCCCCCTATTTCTCTTTATTGGGGAATGAGGTAGAGGTCGTATTTGGTACAAAATCCTACATAATAGGGCAATTTAGTTTAGCAGTAGTTAATAACAAAATTTACCCCATAATCATTAAGGGAGAAGAAACCGACTTACTAATTAATTATATGCTCATTAAAAAACTAGGCCTAACTTCTTCCCCTTCCTGAGGGGAGTTGCAAGAAAAACTTTTTAACTAGTAGACTAAGTATATAACGAGACACCATGGACCCCACACTTTTAGTGGTATTCGTAGCGTTCGTCCTAACAAACGCAGCGTCCTTATTGACTGCAATACTGTCCTCACGCATTACTAAAGAGATCCCGCTCTTGCTCCACGGTATAGTATGGGCTACCTGGCAGGCTATTACCACCTTCTTCCTCTTCTACTTATTGTCAACTCCTCTCGGATTTATTGCCGCTATAATATATGTAATAGTCCTCATATTATTGGGAATAGAAGCACTCTTAATTGCGGGTGCCAGGAGTTGAAGATATATTCGAGACACATGTCCGTCGCCACTGTTACAGCGATAACTTCCCAAGGTATAGTGTTGACTGTAAAGCACTTCTATATAGGCGACCCAGTCCTCATAGAGAACCGCCACCCCGTATATAAGTGGATGACGGACAAAAAGTTAGACATTTTCATTGGGAGATGTAACCTCGCCATGAAGACCACTTTCAGGACAACAGAACCAAGGATAGGGGAAATACTCTATACCCCCAAGAGGGTTGCGGTGAAAGTATTAAATGCGGATGACGAGGGGAGATACAGGGTAAACACCATCTTCTTAAAGACGGAGAGCGGCACTCCCCTATACGACGAATATGGCAGGGTAACGGCTTATGTTACCCATGTAGACTACATAAGACCTATAGCAAAGATAATCCCTATCCTTTCTTCTATACATAAAAAAATGGAAGTAGAACCTAACTATTAGTTTTGGCTACATCGTTCAGTTCAGCGTCCTGCTTCCCGCCTACAAGGTTTTCAATCTTTTGTAAAAAAGCTGTCCAACAATGCATCTCCTCCAGATGTATTAGAAGGGGGTTCTTCTTTCCTCTCCTTCCTGTACTTTATGTTTAGCATGACTTGCCGTCCTACCTTGAATCTGTAGTTTTCTTGCACTACCTTGAATTGGTCATCAGCAGTGACGCCACCAGTGATCTCCATTAACACCCCAGTCATGTTCTTCATCAAACTCCTTATTGTGTCAGCGTGTTGTTTTTCGTCTCCTTCCGCCTGGATGAACTCTGTCCCCGTAGGTTGTAACCCATACACGAAGAACCTCTCGCCACGGGAGGTTATCATTATAGTAACAGAGGAAATGGTGTACACGATGTCGCTGTATTTGTTTATGGGTTTAATAAGGGAGACCGTAACCAATCTACCTGGTACCAAATACTTTCTCGTCTTGAAGATGGACATGCTAGGAGCGTTAGGGTACATAATAAAAACTAAATAATCGTCTTTCACCTTCAGAACTCTTGAAACCATTCCCACGAGCATTGAAGTATATGCTCAGTTGACGTTAAAAAATTTTTGAGGGGTCGTTGCAAGAAAAACTTTTTAACTAGTAGACTAACTATATAACGAGATGGCAACACCTATCTATAACTTCATGACTCAAGTTCTTGCTACACTTAATAAACAAAACATAGGGGACAGAATAGTGTCCTTCTACGATTCCCTGAGGAAGAATCCCGACGTAAACGAAATAGTGAAAAGCATAGAGGGGAGCAATAAAAACATTTACATCTCCTTCCCCTTCCACCTGAGGGAAGGGGTAGACAAAGACGAAGCATTATCCTTATTTCGGGACGTAAAGGCTTTGTTTTTTTCAATGATACCGTCGGAAGATACCGTGCAGAACCTGGAGCAGGTACAGGAAGTAGCGATAGAAAAAATAACAAACATACCACAGGAGTTGATGCTATCAATAAGTACCGAAATGGCCAAACTGGTTCTCAACCAACAATTCATGAATGACGTGAATTATATAATAGCACAAACCAAAGAAGTGACTTCAAAAGTAATTTACATCCCTCCTAAGGAGGAGGTAACGAAGGACTTAAAAGAGGTGGCGGAAAAGTTCGGGGATAACACTATCCTCTTCATTGTGAGAGTGACGTTACACAACAGCGGGCAGTTGTTATTTGCAAAGGCTGTCCTTAAAAGGATCGTGATAACAGTTATGGAGATGTTACAAGCGATCATAGATACAGTGACGAGTTATAAAGAAAGGGGTTAAGGGGGAGGAAAGCCTTCAGGGCGGAGTGGTTCACGGGGAGAGGAGGTCAGAGAATTTTTTTGTCGTCCTGCGTGGAGGGGGCTTGCTACCTTTGCTACTAATACGGATATAGCTACGGTCGGTTAACTCTGAAAAGAAGAAGTGTTTAGGATCGTCAAATTGCTGAATGAGAGAATTCGGAGTCTCGGGATTTACCCATAGATGATAATGGCCTGGGCTGGACTGGAACGTCGCAGTGACATATCCAGACAGAGCTTTCAATGCGTCATTTACATTATTTTCATCATCAATATCAACCATCTTAACGAAGAGGTTTTTGCATCGGGGATAATGGTCTGGTTGTTTATAACCATTGTTTTCCCAGATGATGTAACACTCTTTACCTGCACCGTGGTAGTAATAGGGCTTGCCCTGCTTGATTTCTGCCTGGGAAGTAGGAACTTCCTCGTCGCTGTCTATATTAATCTTCTTTATAAATAACGCTAACGCTATATCCTCTGGGGTGTCTGGCTCTATAGGGAAGCGGTCTTTTATTTGGTGGAACTCCCTCATCATCTCCCTGTTCGTTTTGTATAAGCCTGTAACTGCTATTATAGGTTCTTCTATAGGTGGTAAGGCGATGGGGAAGGTCTCGGCCCTGCAGCATACATACTTCTCCCCGTATTCTTTCAATTGCAACATATTCTCCTCGACAAATTGTTGAATGGTCTGTCCTTCTGGTACCCTGACCTTAACCCAAGAGTAAATAATTAATGTTTCTGGTGCCTGTTTTCCTTCCCTATAATTAACGGTACATGCCAATTCCAACCAATACGTTATTTTTCTAATAGTTCCATAGATACTGTATTTTCCTGGGGCAATGTATTGAGGGAGGACTAAACACACAGTTCTTTCGTTTAACCTTATGACCCTCTTCACAAGACAATACATGTTTTTGTATTTGATGTAAAATTTTGAATACTGTTTTTGTAATGGTACTATTGCAAAACGCAGGCCGCTTTGTTTGGATTTAGTCACGGGAAAAGACCCGATTAATTCTACATCCTTTTGTAAAGAACACTGGAGAGCATAAACGGGAAATTTCCTCTGGTATATGACCAAAAAATCATATATGCCCGCTTTAACGGGGATGGGGATGTCACGTGTAGTTTCTTGTATCCTGTAGTACCTATTGCCTAATTTTATGAATAGGCCTACCGCTTTCCTCCTGCTAGTTTCTTGGAGCCGCCTAAACAACCTTATCGGGTAAATGGGTTTGTTGTCCCTATAGAGAACAAAGACGTCATGAAAAACGACAAGCCTGGCTTCGCAAGGACTCAACCCGTAAAGCTTGGGCGAGGTTTCGGGGAAGCTGTCAAGCTGTCTGTATACAACAAGAAGGGTATACCTACCTGGCTGAAAGGTCACTTGTAAAGGTATACGCCTATAAATCAAAGGTATTTTACAGTATTTTCCCTTATACTCAATATACATACTTATAATAGTGTATCCATGATCTACAGCATAGTCAAGAACCTTGGTGATATCCTCACGGGTAATGTAATTTTTTCCTCCATACCTATATACTCTGACATCGAAAGTCACGAAAATGTCGCTGAGAAGGGAGGTAACCCTGTTATAACATATCGGCATGACTGGCCTCCTCCCTGGCCTCTTTCAGTGAAGAAATGAAAACGGTAAGGGGAACGTAGATGAAAATATACCCAAGAAACATGACTAACCCTAAGTAAAACACGTCCCACCCTTTCGGGATTAGGGAAAAATATTCTAGGAGGAAGAAGAAAAACAAAGGTAAGAAGAGGAGAAAAAGGGTTAACGCTATTGCCTTCATCTTTTTTCACCAAAGATGGGAAAGAGAGTTGTCTACAACGACACGAAGTTGTTTATCCTGCCCTCTACTTCTTCCGCTATCTTCGGAAGCATATCCCTTAATTTCTTTGTGGGAAGGTACGTACTCTTCCTTATTATGTGGAATACTGGTACTTCGTTCGCCCTCCCCCTTATTTGGTCCCTCAGCTCTTTCGTTTGCTGCACGTATGTTTTAAATAGGGGCTCCTTATAAATATATGAAAGCAACTCTGGATACTGAGAAAATACTTTCCTTGTATAGTCCTCCAGATCCCTCGACACCATTTGGTAAACAAACTCCGGATCCCTCACAGAGACATTGGATAGCAAAAACCCTAGTGTCTTTACTTTGGTTATTTTAGTTATGTAGGGGAGTATGTACCCTACGTACGTATAGCTCCCGTATTGAGAATAGTCTGAGAGAGTTATAGGTACTATTACGAAGTCGCTCGCTACTAACCCCCACCAAGTAGGCATTGTTACTTGGGGCGGGAGATCTATTATGATGTAGTCGTATTTGTTTTTTATTCCCTCCAGCCCATCCTTTATCGCAGTAGGATACGCTTGAGGTATCTGCTGCTTCAAGAATAAAAGGATGTCCTTCTCGAGTGTGGGGATAATGTCGAGTGTGGTAGTAGTGTCGTCTAAGAGGAAAACCTCTACACTCACTGGTGAAGGTGCCTTTCCCACCGCTATATCATATGATGAAGTTATCTCCTCATCGAATTTATTAAAGGGGAGGACTGCAAGTGAAAGGTACTGCTGTGGATCCAAGTCCACCAACAGCACCCTCTTCCCTTTGTTTAGAAAGGCATAGGCTAAGATTTGCACATCAGTCGTCTTTCCCACTCCACCTTTATGATTATAAAATGAAATTATCATGTATGAAAATACAGCGTCTAGGTTAATAAAATTTTCGGAACCTTGACAAAACAAACGGCAAACCCCTCAACCCCCGTAAACTTAAAAATTTAGTTATAAAAAAGAGGGTTAGAAGAGGAGGTTAGATGTCAATTGGAAGTGAGGTGAACGAGTTTATAAAATGCATGGAGGGGTATATTACTCCCAAGGTGCTTGAGGAATATAATAGGGTGATGAAAAAAAAGAAGAAAGTCCCCTCCTTTTACAGAGTCTACCTTCTTGCTTCTGCTTCCTATATCATTAACCTGGCAAACGGGCACATAGTACCTATTTCCAGGCTCGCGTATTGCCTTAACGCAAATAAGAAGAAGACGTACTCTATAATATACAAATTCGCAAGGGAATTCAGGGGTTATAAACTGGACAGTAACAAAGCCTTCATTACTTATTTAACTTCTCTCCTAGAAGAATTCGTCCCCGAGGAGAAAAGGGAGAGGATTAGGGATGATACGATTAAACTAAGTTCAATCATAAAGAAAAAATGTTATTTAAGGACAGAATGTGCTGTATCGTTCATTTTAGCATGTAATGTTAATGGGGTGAGGGTTAACCCACAAAAGGTGGCCGAGAGGTTGAACGTATCAATATTTGCTATCAGGAATTGCCTTAGAGCTACTTTCTTTTCAGTCTAACCGTTCGTTTTCTGGGGGTTTTTGTTGAGCTTTCTGTAGCACCATTCTAAGGAGAGGCCTTTCCTGGATGAAGGAGTCGATGTAAGCCGAGAAAACTTTCTTCGCCCTTTCTATATTCTTTTCGTTCGTTATTATGTCATAGAGGAAGTCACTAATTTGTTGTTTCACTTTTGGGTCGGAAAAAAGATCGGTTAAAGACTGTTTTAATTGTCTATCCGTTATCAAATTAATGAGTAATTGTTTATATTTTTCCGAATTTCTCTTTATAGTCCTAACTAATAACTTCTCATATATCGGAGACAGGAAAGGGGTTACGAACGCAATTACCGCCCCAGCTATTGCACCTTGCACAGCGAATTGTAAAACCTCTGTCAGATAATCCATGTACTGACCCCATTTGTGCCTACACTTTCATTTCAATCATTTTATGATCATCCATGATCGCGTCTAACAAGGCATTGTACACTTTAGCCTCAACCTGCATGACCTTGAGGAGTTTTTCCTCCCTAGTCGGGTAAATTCTGTACTTGAATGATAGTTGGATCTTGTTATTCTTTCCCTTGGCTCTCCACATACTTTTTAACACCTTCAATGTTACATTTATTTTTTGATAACTAAAAAAGTTTTGTGTAAGGGGGCATCCCTCATGGGAGGGGACTTCCTCCCCCTCAACCCCCAGAAAGTTCACAAATTTTTTCAAACCCTGAAGGAATTGTTGTTTGTTTTTTGTTGAATTAGCTCGTGATTTCTATGTATGCTACATTCGTCGGAGGACTCGCGATTGCATATACTGCACCTTTATAATTGATTGTTACTGCGTTCCCTGCAAAAATGGGAAAACCTGTAGTTACAGTTACAGATGAGGTGCCAGCTATGTAAACTGCAGCAGAACCAACATTATATAATAATAACGCATACCTGCTTGGATTTGCGTTTACTATGGTCACTACTGTTGTACCCACACCAATTTGTCCAACATTCATTGTACCCCCAACATTCAATGGGACGGTTTGACCCGTGATCTGGGTATTAACAGTATTTATAACACTTACTGATGGGGTGTTAGTAATGGAGACTGAAGGAGTGCCAGTGATGGAGACGGAGCCTGTAACGGAGACGGTGTTAGTAATGGAGACTGAAGGAGTGTTAGAAACTGAGACGGAGGGAGTGCCTAATATAGAGACTGAGGGAGTGTTGGAAATGGAGACTGAGCCTGAAATGGAGACGGTGTTAGTAACTGAGACAGAGGGAGTGCCTAATATAGAGACTGAAGGAGTATTGGTTATGGAGACAGAACCCGAAACAGAGACAGTATTGGTGATGGAGACTGAAGGAGTGTTAGTAATGGAGATGGAGGGAGTGCCAGTGATGGAGACTGAGGGGGTGTTGGTGACTGAAACTGAACCCGAAATGGAGACGGTATTGGCGATGGAGACTGAGGGGGTGCCAGTGATGGAGACTGATGGGGTGTTGGAAATAGAGACGGAGCCTGATATGGAGACAGTATTGGTGACTGAAACTGAAGGAGTAC
>Ga0208662_100490_pt1 | contig 15030 bp, 23 predicted proteins | sample OSPB_host_MetaG_FD_187136 | JGI IMG/M metagenome (GOLD analysis project Ga0208662, IMG submission 187136) | Hot spring microbial mat communities from Yellowstone National Park, Wyoming, USA - OSPB_host_MetaG (SPAdes) (version 2) | ecosystem: Environmental > Aquatic > Thermal springs > Hot... | reverse complement strand
GGTTGGGAACCGTTAGCCTATGTCGGTACTAACGGAGAAGTGGGAGGAGGTGCTGATTGGGCTTCGCCACAGTTCACTCCAGCTACACTTAACAGCATAAACTATTACCAGGGTGGTACAATAGCGACTACCGACTGGGGTACCACGAACTTCACTTATTACGCCGTCTCATTAGGACAAAATCTCAACCCGTCTATGAATTACGTTACTGTCGGTACGGGTTTTACATCGGGTTGGGCTAACGCACCTGGTGGCTATTACTCCTTCCAAAACGGGTTCATTGACATGGTATACATAGAAAATAACAGTATTGCGACGTCACAGACCCCACCGTCAGTCCCTTCAATGTTGTTCTTTTTCGACCCAACGTATATAACACAACAAGGTCAGTACATAAACCCCTTCACGAATCAGACCTATCAGCTAACCGGCTCTCTAACTAGGGAAGTTAACGACATCGGTGTTATAACATTCCTCAAGCCAGGCGTCACAAATCCCGTGATTTATGTTCCACCTTTTACGGAGGTAATCGTGAGGAACTCCACTAGCTCACAAATATTCATAAATTACGATACGTTCCCCTACCAGACTGCAACGTTATCACCGGGTAATTACCAGTTCACGATCATCCTACTTTACACAGCATACTCCTTCGTTTTGATAAACTGGCAAGGCTGGAACGTGACTATTTATGAGAACGGACAACCCATGATAATAAACGACCCCATAACGCAACAAATACAGCCATTCGACACACAGGGACTCCTATCGGCACAAGTCGTGGCGAACCCCAATACGAAAGTGCTGACCATTTACCTTCAACCTCTCTCCTCTGGCGTAGGTTCTTATTCACCTAAGGAGATAACGTTCCCGAAACCGGCACCGCAATTAATACTTCCGCTAACGCCCTCAACGCCATTCAGTCTGTCAACACTTACGGTAAGCGGTATAGTTACAGTGGCAATGGTTTTGGCAATTGTAGTAACGTTAGTAAGGGCTAACCAGGATCTACTCGCGAGTATAGCTGCAGGGGGTGCAATAGTCGCAGTCGTAGGCATTATCATACACCTCCTACCCGTAATCTTTATAGGGTCAGTCCTGGTTATAGTAAGTACAGCATATAGGTTTGCAAGGAGGAGTAGTCAATCATGAAGTTCATTGCATATATTATCCTAATATTTATTATAGGCATCATGGCGGCAGTCCTCAACCTCATTGAGGGCATATATTTCGGCTTGGCTGTGCCTACGCTCAACAGTGTGAAGATAGGTAATGTGAGTGCGAAGATGCCCAGCAACCCTATACCATTCGCCAGTAATATAGTCGATGTTCTGATATTATTAATAGGCATGATCATTTTCATGATACTCATTTATATAATTAAAATACTGAGAGAGAACAACCCTTACGGATAATGAAATTAGGGGGACACCCCCTAAAACCCCCAATGCTAATGGGGGAACACCCCCACGCCCCCAATGCTAATTTATTTTTTAGTCCCTTCTCCTACTTCTTCTTATGAAAAGGCTATTATTACTGCTTTTAGTCCCCCTTATGGCGTCTCTGTTAGTAGTAGCAACTACAGGTGGTGCTGTGTTAGACTGGTCGGACGGTAGTGCCGTTGTAACGATACAGCCGTTATCTGAGACTGTCATAGACGGTTACGTTGTCAACGCTTTTTATAACGGCTCTAACCAAGTAGTCCTCTTAGCGGAACCTTACTACCAAGGACAAAACTTACAGCAAGTTACATTCTCTCTCTACAATTTTTACACACATCAGTTGATCGGTAATTATACAATACAGGACAACTACACCGTGGTTACAGTACCTTCCAATATAACCGTTATTTACATTTACTTTGACAGTCAACAGTTCGGGCCGTTTTACATAACGACAAACGGCGGGAATTATGCACCGCCTCTCCTTGAACAAATGTTGATGTATGTTATTCCGTTGTCTTCCGTGGCTTTGTTCGGACTTAGGGCAGGTCTGAGAAACGTCGGGCTAGGTTTAATAGTCTCATCTGTGTTTACATCTGCGGAAATGGTTGCACTCGGTGTCTCGAACCCGTGGTTGTATGCAATTCCGACCCTTGAGGTAATGTTCGCCGTCATGTTGCTGTGGCACAGCGTTCAAACGTCGGGCTAACATGTGGGGGATACCCCTGTGGGGGAAACCCCCACACCCCCAATACTAGTGGAGAAAATTTAATGAAATATTTCTTCAAATAACTCCCACACCCCCACTGCTAACATTTTTCTTATCTAATCCCCTTTTTCTCTCATGACAACAACAACACTTCCTCCACCCATAAAAGTCCCGACGGTATCATCAGTAGTATCTTCTTTCTCGCCCAGTATTATTGAATATGCTATGATTGTAATTTTCGCAGGTGTAATAATTTACGTTGCGTATAAGGTCTTCCGCAAACCTAATTACAGGTATTGGCTGAGACTTATCGACGGAAACGAGGAAAAGGAGATCCCGTTAACCAGGATAGATGAGGTCAACTTCGTCAGCGTGAGGGGAAATATACGCGTGTACAAAGACCCTACAGTAAAGATGATCAAGAACGGAAGGAGGTACATCCTCTACGGTTGGGGTATACAGCCCTACTACATAGCGAAGGATCCACAGACACTTCTTAACGTCGGGATCCGCGACTTGATAATAAGAGTCGGAAACAGGGAGATAAAGTTCGACGGTACATGGAAGTCAATTGTGGATTATTACACTTACTTAATAAAAAGTAGGATTGACACAATGAGGGAACTCACGCTTGATACTAATACACAGCTCGTTATAGCAGTGGATTACCCCAGTATATTTAAGAGTTCGATCGAGGACTTGCTCCACGCTAACGTCAAACACTCTTTAAGACAGTTGGAGGAGATAGTGAACATAGAGAAGAACGTAACAGCTACTAAGTCTACGGATTTCTCATGGTTGAGATGGATTGTCATAGCGCTCATGATAATGGGCATATTCATGCTTGCCTTATCGGTGGTACATAGATGATCTGCAGAAAGGTTGTGAGAAATTCTTCAACCGAAATTCTGAGGAGGCCTGTCGGCTGTGACGAAATTGCTCCTTATACCGACGTTAAAACAGTGGGAGAAGTTAAAGTGGAGGAGATTAAAGACTACATAGTAGTTACTGCCGATGACGTGTATGTTTACCCTAAAAGTGTGTGGGAACGTATACAATTTTATGTTGATTATTTCAAAAAAAGCGGTGTTTTTCCGAATCCCGGTTTACTCTTTACGGGCCCGCCCGGAACTGGGAAAACCACGCTGTCAAGGATAATTACTGACATGTTAGGTTTAGATAGGGTGTTTTTCAGTTTCGCTGAAGTGCTAGGGCCCTATGTTGGACAAAGCGAGAAAGGCTTTCAGACGAAAATAGATGAAGCTGTAAGATCGCGACCTTCTGCCCTCATAATCGACGAGGCTGACACATTGTTTATGCAAAGAGAAATCATGATACAAAGAATAGGTGTTTCGTCTGCAGACCTTAATATTAAGTCGATGCTACTCGATACGATGTCCAGGATGAGAGAAAGTGACGTGCTATTTATTGCAATAACCAATATTTCGCCTTCCCTCATTGACAGTGCGTTGAAAAGAGAAGGGAGGTTCGGTGAACCAGTCTACGTTCCGGTGCCCACCAAGGATGCGATAGAAATACTCATAGAAAGGAAGTTCCCGCAATTCCTCGAAAGACGGGAAGAATTAGCCTCAAAGCTTGCCTCATCAATGCAGAACTTCGCCAACATAGTTTCCTACTTGAAAAGGTTAGGATACGGCATAGACAGACTGCCCGAGGAACCACTTCGCGGTTACAAGATAATTTACGTCAAGAAACCTTATACGGACAGGAGACTTGAGAGGTTCTTCTCATCACTCGACTATCCTGAGCTCTACTTCGTAAAGGCTAACCCAGATCTCGGAATACCTGTACTGGCAGCTTATTTCGTCTCCGTTGGCAAAGGAAACGTAGTTGTTTACAACGCGAAGGGGCTGGATGAAGCGATAAAGGTGGCTGAAACGTATAACGCTGTGCTTATTGTGGATGAGAGGAGCGGGATACCGATTAAGGAACTGTTCCGTGTGGCTAACATCCCAATCGTTGTAGTAGGAGAGAACGTAACAGGAAAGGAAATTTTTCATGTGGACGAGTACAACGAAGACATGATTAATATTATCTTCAGCGCGTATAACATCAGGGCGACGCCGAGGAGGTATACTCTAAGCGATTTGGAAAGAATTATTTACCATTGTAAAGGAGGTGATGAAAACTGCATAAAGAAGTTGAGAGAGTAGCCGTATTTTTGGGGGCTTTGGCATTTGTCAACGGTATATTATCCTTAGAAGTAGCCTCCCCTATAATATACCTATTTTATATATTAGGTGTAGTTTTTACTTTTCTTTATTTGGTAAAAGAGGATAAGAGGTTTGCCGACTTACTGGTGCTCTTTACGTTTGCTGCCGCATTTACTGCCGTCTCGGTATACAGAGTTCCCTCGCAAACCGATGAGGAAAGCCTAATACTATACGCGGCATATCTCTTCAGACACGGGGTTAATCCCTATACAACTAACCTCATTAACGCTTACAAGATGTTTCCCGTAGCCGAACCCGTAGTCACGGCTACACTCACCCCCAACTATTACGTTAACACGCTCGGTTATCCTGCGTTATATTTCGAGATAGCCTCTGTCATATATCCTCAGATCGCTACACTCGCTACGACGTTCCTGCTTTACCTCTTTCTCAGATGGAAGGGCAAAGAGAAGTTATTCTTTATCGTTATGCTGATCTTAGGAAGTTATTCTGCTTTTACGGGCGCGACATTTGACATAATATCCCTAGCAATTGCAATCGTAGCATTGACGACGAAAGGTTGGATAAGGACAACGCTTATGGCGCTGAGTGGTGACATTAAGCAATATACGTTACTTTACTTGCCGTTTATGTGGAAGGATTGTCTTAGTGGGGGGTACCCCCACACCCCCACTGCTAAAGAACTGGCAAAGAACATCATCATACCGATAGCTGTTTTCCTAATCCCTAACTTACCCTTCATCTCGTTAAAATGGGCTTTTGACGTTTTAGGCCCTCTCACGCAACCCATAGCGAACCAGGGAACTTCACTCAGCCTGTTAACTATGATAGGCGTACCCATACCACACATCGCATATACTGTTGCCTTCCTAACGCTCTACGTTGCGTTGTTGATATTGTACAAACCTAACACTAAGTGGAAGTGGATCCTCCCGGCTTTTATCTGGATCGTGAGCTGGAGGGATTTAAACTATTTCTTATTCTACATCACAGTATGGGTGAGTAGCTATGAGCTGGAAAGTGACATTTAGGGGGATACCCCCCAGTGGGGGATACCCCCACACCCCCACTGCTATTATATTTTTGGTTAGTATCGTCGTGCTTGAAATACTTACGATCTCTTTATTGTTGAAACCGACGTTACCGCTGACAGTCTACATCGTAAGAGTTTACGACGTCGGTGATATAGGATACTGGGACGTAGTGTGTTTGAACGTCACTAACCACGGAAACTCTCCAGTTTACCCTGTTTTTCTCCTTTATATGTTCGGTAGTGAGAAGAGGTGGGTAGTCTCAAGTCAGATCATGGCCTATGCACCTTACAATTGCACATTGCCTATTATCCCGCCCCACTCGTCCCGTTTGATCAACATCTCCGCACCATCACCCCTTTACTTCATACCGCCTTTTACCAAGATCTTCGTCCAGGTCTACTCAGGGTATGATTTCGTAAACTCCCCGGTTTACGTAACGCCTAACATAACTAGACCCCCTGTCCTCAACCCGGACTTTTCCGTACTGTATTACAGCGGAAAGTATAACGAGACGTTACCGTGGGGCTGGTACATCGAGCTTACTCCGGGGACTAAACTTTCCTACAACAACGGCGTTATTGTGAATGGCACTGCAATATTTTACCAACCGGTTTTCGGAAACGTAACCGTGATCGGATATAATATTTCCTACGTGGTCTCTGACAACGTCTTGTATATTTACGTCCATAACGGTTACGTGAGGGGTGTCGTAATTGGGTCGTGAGATATGCGAGAAATTTGTAAACGATATTATCAGGAAGGCTAAGAGCAAAGTATATTATTTTAGTGACAAGAAGAGCGGGTTTTATAACTACTACGGTGTGCAAGCCAGAAAGTTGAAGTATTTTATCGAGGACGATGAGGAGATAGTGAAAATATGCGAAAAGAAGTATAACACGCTGGAGATGTGTGTATCAAAGCTACTAAATTATTGCGCGGAAAGGGAGAACTACCCACCGGCGATTTATGTTTATGGTAGAATATTTTTTAATTTACCAATAGACATAGATGAATTAAAGAGGTTGGCGGAAAAATGCAGGGTGACGAGTTGATTATTACGCTCTCGATCGACTTCATCGTATTAGCACTCCAGCTCTACCTCCTCAACAAGGACACTCCGATTTACCTTGACGCCATCATTACAATCTTTCTGGCAATCTTTAATTTCACTTCATACCTAAATGGTTTAATATATGTGGCCGGTGAGAACGAAACAAAGATAAACAACTCGACAATTATAATAACGCCTGTTTATAAGCCCGATCCCTTTGCCCCCCTTTTCATGATAGGGTTCATCATAACGATAATGTCGGCTTTTCTGCTTGTAATAAAAATATTTACAAAAAAAGGTTCGTTTGAATCATTCTCTTAACGTTTTTTCTAAAACCATACCGCATTCTGTAATATCTAAATGCCTTTGCAGAAAGAACACGTTTTTAAACTGTTGACCACATATGGGACATTTTTTCTCCTTAATTGATCCTAACAGGTCAATATTCTTCTTCTCAGCATTTAGGATTAACCATCGCATAGAGAGCAGCTTCTTATATCTAGAAACTGTGTAAAGCTCCTTCATTATATAATGAATTCATAATCTCGATTTAAAACTTTTGTGGGGGATACCCCCACGCCCCCAATGCTAGATTTTTATTATCACACGGAAACGTATATCTATGGACGTCATTGATATAATTATGGCGTATAACCCCCTATTTTCTCCAGAGAAAGAGAACGTAATTATGGTGCCTTTAGACTACGTCGAAAAAGTTAAGGAGCTGGCGAAATCATATAACGCAAAAATTCAGATTTTCCAAAAGAGGAGGAGTAAGTACGCATATATAAGGTGGTATTATCCAACTACTGACGATTCTCAATCCGAGAGTGGTGAGGAAGATGAGTGACGAAAAACAGCAACAGACTGGAGTGAGGGGGACAAGTGCAAAAACCGTAGTAGTAAAAGTAAGTCCTCTCACCTTTGATGAGAACCACGGACTCGTAAAGCTGGTTAAACAGCCCTTGTCGAAGATAAACCTCCTTGAAGAGTTGAAAGATGACGACGTAATCAACAACATCAATAAACTCAAACAATTCGAGTCCGCGGTTATTGCAGCACTACTTGAAGACCTTCAACAGGAAGTACGTTATATTACCGTCCCTTCACTTATACTTCCCCTATTCAAAAACTCAGTGAGGAATGTGATTAGGAACATGATAGTTATTCAGGATGCAGTTTATACACAGATCATGAACAAAATAAGTAAAGATGTCGATGATAGCGAGAAGTTGACTGAGGATCTAAAGCTTTTACAGCACTACATCGATATAGTAAACAGTTTCTACCTCGCAGTTGATAACATAAGCATAGTGATAGTAAATCTCTTAAATACAAACTTACCCGCTGATAAGGCACCGCGTTTGATTAACGAAATATTGACAGGGTACGATATATGGAAACAGCATTGATAATAGCAGCAGGCGCAGGGGTAGCTGCTGCAGCTTTACTTTTAAGAAAAAAGAAAAAGAAACCTGTGTACACCGAAAGAAATGTAGTATGGTGGATCGATAAACATATTTCCCCGAAAATGCTCAACTCGCCGAAACCTAAAGTTATCGACAAGGTGTACGGTCAATATGCATACCTTACTTCACCTATTCATAACGTCAATCTAAAAATGGATAAGTTGATGAAGAGGACGAAAACTTCAAAACTTGACGACGACTTCCTGAACAAACTTTCTTACGCGTTCATTGCAAAACAGTTCATAGGCAGACCGTTCCTCTTCTTCGGTGTTATAAGAAATAAGTATTTACCCTTGAAAGAAGTCAAAAGGAGGACGATACTGCCGGAGTCAGATGCCACACTTGTCGAGACGAGCAACATCGATATTGAAGTAGACATAACAAAACCCCTTTTCATCCCGCCTCTATATTTCTTCGTAAAAGTCACAGATAACTTAAGCTACTTCATCCTTCTCTTAAATAGGAATGCGGTGAGGCTGTTTGAGTCTTCAACAGCAACAACAACACAGACGTAGCTATGTCGAAGAGATACTGATACAGTTACTTACTGCAAAGCTTTCTGGCGAGCGTAATGACGACCAAATATGGGACTTTCTGAAGGGAGAGCTGCTTGACCTCCATCTGAGGTACGGTAAAGATGTAGATGATAAATTTGTAAAATACGTAAATAAGGCACTCGAAATACTGCTTTCCGACATTAACGATTATACGATCCCGCTCTTTAACGTCTGGAATGCGAAGGAGAAATTGATAAGTGCGCTCAGGGAGAGTAAATCGTTGATGAATAGAATAAAAAGTAAATACATAAGGACTGATGAGCAGGAGAGAGAAGTGCTGAACATTGTGAATAGTGCGTTAATAAGTTCAGCAAAAAGTGTGTTGAAGGATTACAAGGTGATATGGGATGAGTCGGTATGAATCTCAAAATGCTTAAGGCGTATATGTCTGCATATGATAATCCGTTAAATGTCATGTTTAGGACGGCATTAAACAAGTTCCCTTTCATGGCTAAGTTAAGGAACGGATTGGAAGTAGAAATAAAGTCGAAAAGGCACGCCTGGTTTTTTTCGACATTGCATGACCTTGACATAATTTACGTTGACGACAGATTTATACAGTTTAGATACAAGGACACGATACTAAAATTCTATTTTGATATAAATGATTACATAGCATTCGGGGAAATTTTCAGAGACGGTATATATAATGTTGATGTGAAAGAAAGGACAGTAGTTGATGTCGGTGCAGGGGTAGGCGATTCGCCAATTTATTTTGCGTTGAACGGGGCAAAGAAAGTCTATGCGTTTGACGTTAAAGTGTGGTACTTAGAAAAGAACATAAGGGAAAACAATCTAAAAGACGTCGTTGAGCCGATTCGTTGTGAGTGCGGGCTTTCGAATAATTTAGATGTTATAACGCTGAAATACAATATTCCTTATGGGTCTGTACTTAAAGTCGACTGCGAAGGGTGTGAATACGGTTTCTTTAGTTCAACGCGTTTGATTAGTAGATACCATACAATTGTCATAGAATATCATAACGGCGTTCAACATCTTGCAGATCTGCTTAAAGGGTTTAACGTTACGATTAAAGGAAACAAGAAGAAGATCGGCTTAATATATGCCAGGCGATCAACATGAAATATGATCCACGAATAGCACAATTACGTTTCTTCGCATCTTTTTCCGTCGCTTTATACCATCTGTGGACTCTTCAGTTAGTCCCTCTTGCGTTTTTTCGCCCTGGTTGGTTAGGGGTTCCACTATTTTTCGAGTTATCGATTTTTCTCCTTCTAAACAGACTCGATGCAAATCCCTCACTCACTCATTACTTCAAAAGAAGGGTAAGGAGGATATGGCCACTTTACTTCCTCGCTGTCGTCACTGTATTCTTAGTCGACAGATACATGTTCCGCATGGACGTGACGTATTACGATTTGATACTCCACTTTGCGTTCGTTTCCTATGTTCTCACACCGTTTTCCTTTCAATACCTTTTCTGGTCTCTCCAGTTGGAGGAATGGATGTACTTGGCTATCCCCTTCGTCCATCGGATGGGTGATAAATGGAAGTTTTACGTCGCAACATCGCTAATTGTCGTGACGTTAATATATAGTGCGTTTATCGTCTTTCTCCCCTACAACGAGTTCCACTTACTTTACTTCATGCCACCCTTCTGGTTAGGGGCGTATGGATGGGGGATAATTGGTTACCTTTTGAAGAAGAAGGGTTATAGATCGGGAAATATGCATTACATTATATTAGGATTACTGTTTGTGCAATATATTTATGCAACAACAAACGTCAAGGAGGAGATAACTTATGAGTTTTTCACGCGGTTTCTGATTTACAACTTGGCGTTACCCGCTTTCGCCCTCCTTATCTTAAACCCACCTAAAGTCCTTAGTCGTGTAACGGTCTTCTTAGGCGAGGTGAGCTACGGAATCTATCTGTGGACTTTGCTATTTCAAGAACTTTTTGGGGTAACTGGAATATTTTGTGGCATCCTAACTGCAATTGCTACAGAGTTTCCGTTGAGAAGAAAGGAAATAACAAAAAGGGTAATGGAAGTGTAACTTAATTGGGGGTATTCTCACGCCCCTTATGTGCATATGCACCTTTATTGAAGATTAGGATTGCTTACGTGCAAAAAGGAACTTATTGATCCTTCGTTCTTGCTTATGTGCATCGAAATGATTATTGATATGAATTCTTGCTTGCGTGCAAAATATAACTTATTGATCTTATTTGTTGCTTTTGTGCAACTGTAAAGTTATTGAGTATTCCTGTTGCGTGTATGCAAGGGCGACCTTATTGACGTTTTACCTTGCTTATGTGCAGACGACTAATTATTTAGACCTTCTCTTGCTTACGTGCAATAGGGGTACCCCCAATGCTAGATAATAATCTCCGGCTTTTTTATTTTTTAGCTCTCTTTTCTAACTATCTCTTATGGGTATATTAGAAGCTTATAAAGCGCTGAAGGACATAAAATACAGGGTTAGCAATAATAAACCGCTTCAAATAGTTGAGGCAAAAGAAAATCACGTCATGATATGTAAGGGAGACACGTGTTTTGAGTTCTTTAAACCTGAAAAGCAGGGTAAGTACTACGCAGTACCAGTTATAAAGTGGCATGGGAAAGGTGGTGAGTTCAAAAGTATGGAAAAGAAGTACATAGCACTGGGCGACTTAAATTATTACATGAACTCATCTTCCTTCAGGGACTTCGCTGACAAGGTGAAAAAAATCAAAGAAGTTGAGGAGTATCAATCCGGGTTATCGAAGTTATTCGACTACTTGTATCAACTATTTGTCTGACCCCCTTTCCTAGCTGGTTAGCCAGAAAAGTTTAAATACCGGTTTACTAAACAGTATAATAGGGGTGGTAAAGTGGGTGAAAAAATAAGATTACAGGTTCAGATGAAAGATGGAAAATACCCATATTTTGAAGATAAACAACTTAATATAACAGATATCGGTTCCAGAAAAAGAGGAAGAATTATCTATATCAGCGGAAGGTTTGTAAAGAATGACAGTAATGGAAGTTACGTAGAATTTGAAAGGATAAACAATGTTACGCTGAAATTAATGAATGCAAAGATGATAAAAACTGAAAAAGAAACATTAGTAATAAAGTACGAGCCAAATTCAATATTATACCTAGTTGAAATTCCTTCAGGGTTTAGAGGTTCGGTAAGCATAAAAGTTAACTCTGGAGATTGTCAGCAAACCAGCGTTTTGATGTCACCTGCTGGCTCATTAGGATTTGTTAAGCACGTTTGGTGTAACGGGAATGCTGAATTTGAGTATAAAATCGACGGAAGAACGAGAACAATAGGGTTTGGCTTATTGCCTCACTTTTTTGGAGAAAAGTTAGAAGGGAAAATAGTAATAAAAGATGGTGTCGTTGATATAATCTACGATGAAGAGCTAGATCAGTTATTAAGTTAATTTTTTTTTTCATCAAGCACCGTATGTCTGTTGCCTCCAGTACCAATAATACGTTAGTGAGATTATAACTATACCGAGAGCAATGAGTACGGCAACTGCATATTGATTTGAAAGTACTGCCAAGATGTAACTATAAACCACATAAAGGTCTTGATAAATGGCTAAAGTCCATGAAACCTGAGGAGACGGCGCAGAAGAGACCATATCCTTGACAGGGTCAAGTACGAACGATATGCCCTGCAATATTGTAGAGAAGATAAAAATCGCAAATAATGCTATTACTATTATTGCCACAATCGAGATTTGCTCCTGCTGGGCCATAAAAAATAATCCGTGCATTCAATAATAAATAAAAACGCGTTCTCCTTCTTTCAATTCGCGTAAATACCTCCTAGCCTTTTCTCTGGTTAATTCGTCTCGCGTTATTCTCACCAGAAAGGCTAACCTGGCCTTTGCTAAATCCTCATCCATCTTGATAACATTACATTCGTGATCGTATGTGTAACCTCTTCTCAAATCCCTCATTATCATGTCCGGGATTTGCCAATCGTGAGTGACTAAAATACCTTCTCTTCTATAGTAACAACTCCTTCTTCCTTTGTAAATATTCATAAGAAGAAATAGGAGGAAAAATTAAAAAATAAAATTTGGCTTAGAACGTGTCTGTGGACTTCATCAAGTACTTTATGACGAATATTAGGGCAACTATTATTAGCACTACTACCAGGATCTGGAATATTGACCCTAGTGTTGGTGCTATTGGCGAAACGAAGTTGTAGTTGGCAGGGATTTTAACAGCAGTAGTGTTGAAGACGTTAAGGATATAAATGCCGACACCACTGACGATAGATACAGTTACTGCACCTACGACAAGGACTACGATGGCTACTATTATGTACTTAAACTTGTCCTTGTAGTTCTCGTCGTCGTCGGCCATCATTATTGGTAACCTAGTCGCTAGACTTATGACTGCACTGCTTAGACTTATGAACATCGTCCTTATCTCCATTATTACGTTGAGCAGTAGACTTATTATTAATATTCTTGCTACCGGATTTAGTAGATTGGATTTCATTGTAATAAGAGTTAACGTGCAGATTAAAAAATATACTAAAACGACTATATACTACTTAGTGCAATTGGATTCTTATTGAATAACATCCTTTGCTTAGGTGCAAGGCGCGTTTTATTGAATCGCCTCTTTGCTTATGTGCAAAAGTGTTCTTATTGATTCACTTTCTTGCTTGTGTGCAATTACAAAGTTGGGGGTTAAGGGGGCGTAAAGCCTCGCCTCTCTGAGGCGAGGAGGAAGTCAGCTCCTTATAGAAAGTTTAAATATTTCTTTGAGTCAGCTCCTTATAGAAAGTTTAAATATTTCTTTGCCAGAATTTCTCTTAGTGATGCTAACGACGCTCCTCCCCAGCTCGATTGAGGGCTTAATGGGACTGTGGGAGGAGCAACCAATATCTCTTTCCTTCAAGGGACTAGAGCTCGGCAATGAAAGTCCCCCTTTCAAGTGGGAGTGGTTCTCTGAGCCACTCGACTGCCCACCAGATGAGGGATGTAGCCCCGAACCGATGGTGGGAACGATGAGCCCTCTGGAAGGGAACTCTCGCCCCTTCCAGTGCGGGGAGGAAGTCAGATGGCTATTGAGGTACTATTTTGCTCATGTGCAGACCCATTTTTATTAAGTTATTCGCTTGCTTATGTGCAAAACATGACTTATTGATTTTATCTGTTGCTTATGTGCATGTACTCCTCTTTGACTTTAAGCAGCGTTAAGTCAACTATTTTTTATATAATCGTATGATTATCTTTTTCTTTATTTCCTTCTGCTGCAGCTATGCTAAAAGCTGCAGCTGTCGAAAAAAATTAGCTTTTTAAAATTAGGTCTGGTACCTCAGCAATTACTTTTAGTTTCTTCAGTCCTAATGTTTCTAGTTCTTCTCCAATATTTTTAGGTATAACTAGTGAAAACTGTGGAATTTTTTGTTTTGTTTTTTTATCAACATAGTAAGAATATTTGAATAGATTCACTTTTGGTAGAACTATCTTATTTCTGTCTGTGATTATCTCGACATTGTGTAATTCCTTGAAGTTTGATAAAACGTTAGAGTTTTTCACTGAGAATGTCACAAAGTACATAGAATATTCTTTGCTTTTTTTTCTGTAGACTCTTTTCCTAAGAGTTACTTTGTCCTCTATTATCATGTTTTCACCTATGTATATATTTATCCTTATATTATATAAGCTTACCTAGGAAATATGGAGTTACTCTCCTTTCTTTCTAGGAAAAAGAGAGGAGAAAACTTTAAATACTTTTGCAGCAATATAGCAATTGGTGAAAGAAATGATTCAAACCCAAACCCAAAAAATGGAAAAGAACCAATTAGCTATTTTTTTACAAGGTTCAAATGTCGAGTTTGAAGTAGAGGGCAGCACAATAAAAATAGAAGGTATCGTAAAGTACATCTCTGCTGCTGGTTCTGTGAAAGAGATAGCTATATTTCACGATAATAAGACTGTTGTCTTTGATGAGTATATGGAGATTAATCGATTACTTGTAAGTAACGGCTCAGAATTAAAATGCATTTATCTCAGTAAAAACGTGTCAGTTCATTATTCATATCCTTATCTTATTATTCATTTGTGACCTTAAGGTTTTAAATCAATTCAAAAAAGTTTAATCTTTTTTCATAAGCTCTTTATAGAGACAAAAAAGTTATTCTCCATATTTATGACCTAAAAAAGAGGAGAAAGATTTAAATATTAGTTTTCGCGTAGTTATACTTAGAGGTGAAAAAGATGGCGGAAATATTGATTAAGAGATTAATGGGTGGGTACAATATATATTTTTGTTCAACATGTCAAATACAATTAGCTGTCAACAACAGCAGTTTGATATTACTTATTTTTGTAGTTATATACTATCATGCTCTACAGTGAATAAAACTACAGAAATGGGAAAAAGTAGAAAAAGCTTTAACTAAAAAAGTGTAGGCATAAACGGAAAGAAGAAAAGGTTTAATCAAATTCTACGACAACTTTTTCTACCTGTTTTTCTCCTATTAACATTGCTAAAGTTTCTGAGGGATTCGTTACCAGTTTGCATAGCAAATCATCAATATCCCTAGTCCCTAAATTCTCATATCTGTCAGGTACCATATCAATCATCTC
>Ga0208662_100489_pt1 | contig 15037 bp, 8 predicted proteins | sample OSPB_host_MetaG_FD_187136 | JGI IMG/M metagenome (GOLD analysis project Ga0208662, IMG submission 187136) | Hot spring microbial mat communities from Yellowstone National Park, Wyoming, USA - OSPB_host_MetaG (SPAdes) (version 2) | ecosystem: Environmental > Aquatic > Thermal springs > Hot (42-90C)... | reverse complement strand
TGGATAAACATCTCATGGTATGACCTAGCGCTCGTCCCCTTTTTAGTGTTACTGATGTAGGATCAATTAAGTCACTTTCATTCTATAGAAACAAATAGAAATCGCAATGGAGCCCTGAATCGCCCTAGAACAAACTAAGCTATTATTCTCTTCAAGATTTTAGTTTAATTTCAATTTCTTCCCCTATCTTATCGTCTAATTTCTGAATACCTGGCAAAGGCCTAAAATTGAACTTCTTAAGTTCTTCCCTCGTAATGCACTTCCACCTCTTGGTGTCCCTATTTTCAAGTACTAACTTTGATATTGCGGAAACCTTAATCGCCATATAATGTGGCCATTCGCCCTCAGGCCAATATTTCTCCTTAAGCTCACCAGTCTCCTTAATTACACCTGACAACACTATACAACCATCAAAACCCCTTTCCTCATCCCTACTTAAATAAAGAAGCACTTTACTCCCTGGTCCTTCGACAGAATAAAGCCTACTTGTACCCCAAATAAATATACCTTCATCAAACCTCTTTATGAAAGAACTTTCCTATTCAGATAATCATCTAAAGAAAAAAAATTGTTAATATTGCCATTAATTACTATATACATAAGAACAAATAATCAGTCTTGGTAATAAATATGATAGTTTTCCCAAATAACGCTATACATGATACTCGGTTTCTAAATGATTTATAAGATAATTTAATTTTTATATAAATATGACCTTTAATTAAATAAAAATCAACTAATAAATATAAAAAATTAACTTATTGTATTAAATTTAGTTATTTCTGTTTCATATTTAATAATATCATCCATACTATAGATAGAGAGAAGTTTATTTAGGAACTTTGCTCCGTGACTTCTTGTGTTAGTTAGTTTGTGAACTATCTCATGAACTATAATATACGTAAGACATTCTTCGCTAAGATTGTTTAGAACACTTTCGTTTATCACAATCAGGTCATTTTTCCAGTCGTAATATGCTATTGCCTTCATTTTTTTGGTAGATAACCTGACTGAAGTAACGTTTGTTGCAATCATCGCCTTATATTTTATTTTGTTGATATCTTCTTCAGTTACCATTTTCATATAACCACTTCATTATTTGAGATTTTAGATTCTCAATTAGTTCGTTCTTAACATAGCCGTCAAGATGATTTATTTTTATATTTTTACATTTCCTTAAAATATCAATTTTCAATTTTTTTTCTAACTCACTCTTTTTACTTTCTATGGTGTATTCTGCGTCTTTAGGGGACTTATTTTTGATCATATCTTTTATATTGTTTAAAAAAGCTGCCAGGCCATCAAAACTAATTTCTTTACAAGATTCTCCATATTCTTCAGTTAACGCTAATCTTATTGAATAGACTATTTTATCTATATTATTCAACTTGTTTCTATTTTCTGAATATATTCTTATTTGCTCGTAAATTGTTTTTAGTTGCTGTAGTACATCTTTAGTACTCTGCTTTCTTGCAACCCATTCTTCTTTCAATTTATCTAACATCTCTAAAACTTTTTTATAAAAAGGATCGGAATCCGCATCGTCTTGTATTTTCCTTGAGACTACAAGAAAATATGCATATACTTTATCCTTAATTTCGTTTTCTGATATTTCTCCCATTTTCTGTAAAGATTCTTCATCAATGATAGCGCTCTCACTCTCCTCAAATGGATCAATTTTAGAGGCACTATAAATTAAATCTAGAACTTCTTCAAGAAGTTTATTATTATTCCTGCTCCCCTTACCTAGATACTTACGTATCAGTCTTAACAAGAGTTTAATTACTTCTATGTCATCTTTGTAAAGTATCTTAGGTGAAGCAGATTTAGAAGGAGATAAAGAATTGTAAAATCTTACTATACTGATTAAATTATTAATTACAACTTTTAACTCAGAAATTTTCTTCAATAGATCATCTTTTTGCGTTAATTCTAAATTTTGCAAACTATAATAGAACGCTATCTTCCTTATTTTATCTTCATATTTACTAATCCAATTCTCTTGAGTTTTTATTTCATCCTTAAGATTATCTAGATCTATGCTTAAATCCTCGCCATCGATCCTTAATAATTTTAGATCATTTTTTATTTTATCTAGTGATACTTTGAAATTGTTTTCTTCACTTTCTTCATCTTTTAAAGTCTCATTTAATTCACCCTTTGCAATGTTATTATCCTGAGATAATAACATATTGTACTTATTTAACGTTTCTTGTAAGTTAGATAAAAGGCCGATAGAATCCACAACTAAACCTTTCTCCTTGCCTGGAGCGGGCCTATTCACTCTACCAATAGCTTGAAGTAATTTATGACTATGAATTGGCTTATCTAAATACATGACCCTTAATTGTGGAGCATCAAAACCTGTGATAAGCATATCCGTTACTATAAGAATTCTTGGATCGGGTAAATTCTTGAAATTATCTTGAATCTCTGTATTAATCGTATTAAAATCATTATTCCTATATTTCTTTTTAAGCTCTTCCATATATTGCCTAATATCAGGGTCATTCTCATTATAATTGTATGTCATAACTATTTCAGACCAATTCTTTGCTTGTTCTCCATACATTTCCGTTAAATATTTATCAAGAGCTCTTTTCATTAACACACATGCTTTTCTGTTAGTCATTACTACCATAGCTTTAAATTTAAATTTATCAGGTATATTATTTAAATATTCAGATTTTTCCTTTAAATCTATTGTTTGAGTATCCACTAGGATTGATTCTGTAATATATTTTGCCAGTGCGTCTATTCTTTTTGGATTTAAAAGAAATACCTTAATCTCATTTATTATTTTTCTTAACTGCTCATTAGAGATCTTCAGATTATCTTCAAAGTATTCACTGATATCTTCGCCGTCTTTCTCTTTCTTTAAATATTCTTCAGTGTACTCTTTGATTTTTTCTTCATCTAATTGGAATTTTATTCCCTCCTCTCCCTCAGTTATGGATTTATACATTATTGGTAGCGTAAAGCCGTCTCTAATTGAATCAGAAATGAAATAAGCGTCTAAATAATATTCACTTGATTCAGGATAGGAAAATTCCTCTAAAGTATTCTTATAATCTGTTCTGAAAACCGGTGTCCCAGTAAAACCTAAGTTTATGGCATTAGGAAAAGCTAATTTCCTGATAGAAGCCAGGCTACCGTATTGACTTCTGTGGGCCTCATCAATGAGAAATAAGACTTCCCTCTTTTTTGGAGCTCCAAGCTTAAAGCATTCTTCTATCTTGGCTTTATCGTTTAACCTAGATAGGTCTCCCATTACCTTACTATATTTAGACAAGTCGGTATTTTTGAGATACTCTAAGTATTCATCTTTCAATCCACATAGTAGGTTGATTATCCCTTTTCTTTCCTCATTCTCCAATTCTCCTTTTTGGAATTTTTGTATAGTAACTATGTAAATTCCACGAGGAGATTTTTTTCCAATATTAAATTCCGACTCTTTGATCTGTTTAATTATGTCTTGAAGTTCAGCAATACTATTAATTTTATTAATATTCTTATACTGCGTTAAAAACTGATCATCTATTTTAGAAATAGTATCGGAGTGCTGCCTCTCTAAGTCTTGCCTATCTACAATAATAAAAATGACGGGAAATTTGTCTGGATAATTAATAAGGAATTTATACGCAATAAAAAACATAGTATGGGTTTTCCCACTCCCTAACCAATGCCAAATTAAGCCTTTGTTTTTGTCAGACTTACCGTCTAAATATTCACTGATTCTTTCAAAAGATCTCTCCGCAGCCCTATATTGATTATACCTAGCTGCTATTCTATAATAATTGTTATTAGAATTAATAACAAAGACGTAGTATTTAATAAAATTAAGCAAAACATTAGGATCTAAAAGAGCGTATATGTCGTCTTGATTATTTATCTTCCAAACTTGAAGCTTCTTTTCCCTCTTTCCATGCGGATACTCATAGTTAGGATATATGGGAACATAACCCTTCTTCATACCAATAGCTAATCCCAAATGAACCATTTTAGCAAGTTCTGGAGCTTGTCCTTCATATCGTGAGAGTTGAGTTAACGCCTCCTTTTCCGAATCTATAATTGCTTCACTCTTTATTTCAGCAATAGCTAAAGGAATACCATTAACGAATAATGTAAAGTCAGGTTCATCATTGGTTCCTCTAAATCTTAGCTCATGGGCATAAATAAAGGAATTATTTAATACATTATCAAAATCAATAAGCTTTATGTTAAGTAGAGCAGATGGACTACTGGGATCTTCTACAGTTATTCCATGTTTCACATAATTAGAAAATTCCGATAGAGTTGAATTCTGAATATTTCTTTTTATTTCCTTTAAAATCTTATTTATTTGAGAATTAGATAGTTTATCAAGTTTATCACTATTTATCTCTTTAATTTTTTTAGATAACTCTTCCTCTATGATATATGAAGGAGAGATACTATGTTCTTTAAGATCAGGGTAAAAGTTGGTAATATTTTTCCACCCCAGTTTTTCTATATTTCCCATAAAGTATTTGTGATCCACTGAAATCTCTGGTCTCATTTTAGGTCGCCTATTGCGATCGAATTTACCCTTATCTTGCCTGTCATTAAGGCCGCTAATAATTTTTCTTTCAATTTCTTCATATAATCTAAATATTTTGTTTCAGTCTCAATTTTGTTATCAATTGTTGTAAGTATTTCTACTATTTTCTTCTGTTCTTCTAATGGAGGAATAGGAACCCGTAAATTCCTTAATATTTCTAAATTAATATTTTTAATAGTAGCACCCCTAGAAGAAATTTGTTCCCAGTAAAAAGGTGATTGAGCAAAATACCAAAAGAACTTCAGATCTATTATTGAATTTAGTCTGATTTTTATCAGATAAGATCCGAATAACATATTGTTATAATCTTTATCTATTAAAATTGTTATGCCAGTTGTTCCAGATCTTGAAATTAAAATATCTCCTTTTTTTACGAAATATTTAGTAAGTTCTTTAGATTTTCTGTCTTTATTAATAATTAGATTACAAAAGGGGATGTTTTCTTCATCTAATTTAAATGTTTCTTTATTAATGCTGGTTGTGGTAATTAACTTATATTGTGTTGGAGTATCAACTCCAGATACCGAAAGACCGTAATACATTTGCTCAGCAATTTCACCCAATCTCTTTATTTCCCAATTCTTTGGTATCTTTCCAATCTCTGTATCTTCAAATTCTTTATGCCATATCTTTCCAGTAATTAGTAAATTTAATGTTTTTTCTTTTATTACTCTTAATTTTTCAATTAAATTTGTTGTATCTGTAATTATAAAATCTACAGTATTGAGAATTTCTACGATCTTCTTTTGTTCCTCTAGGGGAGGTATAGGAACTAATAAATCTTTAGCCCAAGAATCTACGTTAAGTCCCCATACCCCAGTTCCAGTATGATATTTTCTTGCTAATGGTTGGACAAAGCTCAAGTAATAGAATAAGAAATTAACATCTAAATTACTGACCTTAAGGAGTAACTTAGATATATGATGTGAAAATACTGCTTTATCCTTCTTATACCATTCAGGGAAGTGGACAATTGCGGGAGATCCAATTAATGAACCGTCCTTAGATTGCTCAGTGTTTGCTATTACTATATCTCCTTCCCTTACGAAATGCCTCTCCCTTAACCTATCACTCTTAATCCACGTCCAACCATCCTCCTTTAGCCCACCACCTTCCTTGACGCTATTCAAAGTAAGGAAAAGATAACCGTTTGGAATTTCATCCTTTGACTTCTCCCTACCACTATAACTTAAACCCCTCTGTAGTTCAGTAATCTCTCTTAACCTCTTTACTTCGCAATCCTTAGGAAATTCACTAAACTCAGTCTCATATTCAGTCAATTTTACTCACCATAATTCTAATTGCTTCTTCCAACTCTCTTTCCTTTTCTTCCCTTTCTTCTCTAATTTCCTCTATGCTGTTCAATAATTCTTCTATTTCTCTTATACTTACAGAATTATTACTTAGAGTTTTTGTAACATAATTAGATACATTTAAATTGTAATCATTTTTAATTATCTCTTCTATATCTACTACACGTGAAAAATTAAGCACTGTCTTAAACTCTCTATACGTCTCTACGATCTTTTGGATATGTTCGTCATCTAGTTTATTTAATTTTCTAACTTCAGGGTGTTTAATATATAGGTCTGTAGCATCTATGAACAATATCTTTCCTTTTCTCTCCTTCTCTTTCTCTTTATTAAGTATCATTATTATACCCGATGCTTGAGTATTATAAAATAGTTTTTCTGGAAGCAAAATTATTGCCTCTATTAAGTCTTCATTAATGATCCTTTCCCTGACTGTCCTCTCTTTCCCTTCTCTAAATAAAGCACCTTGATCTAATACTACCCCAACTTTCTTTTTAGCATAATATAACATTAATTGTACCCATGCCCAATCTGCTGTATTGTTAGGAGTAAAACCATATTTGTAAATTTTACGTAAACTAATATCGTTCCCTATGGATTCTTCGCCATATCCGTCTTGATTCCAAGGGGGATTAGCTACAACATAATCAACTTGAAATTGTGAATTCTCGGCAAACTTAAGCTTCCTTAAACTATCTCCTATTTGTATCTCTACTAAATCGTTCTCAATCCCATGTAGTATGAAGTTTAATTTAGCTATTGCTGCCATGTCCGGGTTATATTCTTGTCCAAATAGTTTGACTCCACCGTTCTTTTCTTTTATATACTTGTAGGCTTCTATTAACATTGCTCCAGATCCCATGGCTGGGTCTAATATGTCAGATCCTGGTTCTGGATCAATCAACCTTATTAATAGTTTAATTACCTCATGTGGAGTATATACTTCTCCCTCTTTACCCTTAGTTGGAGCAAACTGAGCTAAAATATACATGTATGCGTCTCCTATGGCGTCATAATTAACATTGGAAAAATCTAGCTTATCGAAAAGTCTCTTTATCTGATCGAGTTTAGCCTTATGTTCGCTAGTTAAATTTGAAATTCCTAGCTTGTTTAATAAGGCTATCATCAAGTCTTTGTTTATAGTCTCTGGATTTAGTGTAGCGAATTTTATTAGGGCATTTTGGAATTCTACTAAGTAATCATTTTTCTTAGTTATTTCGTTCCATGTTAGAAGTTCCCCAGTATTTTCATCGTACATCTTAAATTTAGAGTTTGCTACAATATAAGCCTCTTTCTTTGAAAGCCCTTCATCTTTAATTATCTGATTAACTTCATCCTCATATTTGTCACTTATGGCTTTATAAAACAGAAATACTAATAATGATCTATAATCTAAACCTAGTCGAATTAAGTCCGCTCCTTGTTTTAAAACTGTAAATAAGTCTCCCTTTGATAGTTCAGATTCTAATAATTGATACTGTACGTACTTTTCGTCTAGAGCACTTTTGATTACTTTAACACAACCTTCTCTTTTTAAAATAGCTAGAAATTCTTTGATCGCTCCTATATGCTCCAGTTTCTTTTCTGTTACTAATTTGGAAAAGAGATTTTCAACGTCTTTCGCAGTAAAAGGTTTATTTTCAAAGTACTCATTTATATACGAATACCTTACTACCGCCCAACTAGGCAAGTTTTTTAAGCAACTGCCTTCTTTTTTCATATATCATTATCACTCTACTCTAGTTTATAAAGCTATTGGTCTATTTCTGTCTATCAATAGACCAGTCTATAAAAATATTTAATAGACTTACCCTAAAGGCTCTAACTAACCTACACATAGCGTTCAAATAGAAATGAAAACTATATAATAATATATGAAGAATACTATCGTCTGCCTCTACTACGTTATCTCCTAACTAAAAAAGTAGCGGAACCGCAAGCGGGATCTAAAATCCTTATCTCTAATGGTTTCAACGGGTTTTTGGAACTCATTTTTTCTAGGTTTTCTCTACTTAATAGGTTTTCTCTACTTAATCCGACTTCGTCTAGTAAGAAGTCGGCAAGCCAGTCTGGGGTGTAATATTCTCCGAGTTTATGCCTAATATCTTCGGGGACTAAATGTTGGTACAACCTTTTAAGCAGGTCTCTAGCTGATTCTGGCTCTAATTGCGGCGTTGCGGGCTCAAACTCGCTGAGTCTTCTCGCTATTTCGGCAATAATATCAGCTAATGCCTTGTCTATTTCATCTAGGTACCACGAGTAATAATCTCCTTCTAAGAAGTTCTCAATGCCAAATATTTTGAATATTCCACCGTTCTCTAAATCTGTAAGAACTCTCTTAAGTCCTTCTAATCCCTCTCTCGCGTACGCGTCGTCAAGTTCCGCGATATAGGATTTGTAGAATCTCCCGCCTCCATAAAGATATACTACCTCTGCTGACAGCAGCTTTAGAATTAATGCGTAATAGGTTTGTATGGCGAAAATTAGTTCGTCGTACTTAATGTTCCCGTTTATGTTGTACTCCTTCGCTAGTTCTTCCAAACTTTTAAGGTTTTCAGGCGAGTATCCGGTTGTTTGCTTGAATAACCTTAACCAATCCTCAAACAAGATCTTTGTCCTGGGGCTTTTAGGCGATAGTAGCTTCTTATACAATTCTACAACGCCTTTGCTAGCTAAAGGAGATTCTGGACCGAATTCTCTCAGAAGTAAATCTACTTTGAGGGCTTTTCTTCTTAGCCCTCTGAACGCCTCTATCAGTTTTATTATAACTTCACGCTTAATGTCGTAAGGGCCCCTCAAAATCCATTGTTTTCTTGTCCTATCATACCTTACGAACGCTATTTTATCGCTTATTATGACACCTAAATACCTATCCTGTTCGGATTCCGACTGCGCCTCTTGCTGAATGTATTTTATTACTTGCTCTTTAGCTTTAGCTATGTCCTTATCTGAGGATAATTTTCCGGGCGCTTTATATTCAACGACAACATGACCATAAAGAGCATCGATTCTAGCTCCTGATACTAAAGTGTATTCGTAGTGACCAACATGTGTGATTCCCAGCGGTTTAAGTATTTTTTCCTCAATGCATTGAGTAGAGACGCGAATTCTGAGCTCTTCTTCGTTGCCAGCACTCCTAACATTATCCCTAAAACACGTGACTATGTCATCAATATTCAACTGAGGAACGGAAAGCCTGTCCATCATATCACCGGGCTCGATAAGATTTTCACTGAAAACGTAATAAAACGTTTTGGTGACAGCTGATTAAAACTACAAAAATAGCTCCTTACGGTGAAAAGACGTAAGGATGATAGTGCAAAACTTTTAGCAATCATGACCTTTTTCCCTTTTTAGATAAGGGAGAGGTAATAAAAACTATTCGGAACGTTCCTTGTGAACTAGGGGGAACATTAGGATCTAGTTAGACGTTCTCTTCTACTTGTACCGACCCCTCTTGTAATTACTCCCATAGGTAATGCTCAATTGGTTATGAGTTTTTATACAATTCTTGAGTAGCCCATGAAGCATGTGAGACCTCAAAGACTTAATTACTCCTCTTCTTTATAATCGCTCAATATGTACATAATAATCAACGGAAAGATCGGCAATTTCCTCTTTTCGTTGGATGACTACCTTAACAGGAAAAGCGATTTGATAAGGAATTTCGAGGAGGGCGTCTTCATCTGGGGCGTCAGCAGGCTCTACTCCGTGGAGAGGCCCGGGACCAAGGTTTTGCTCTACTTAAGTAAGGACGAGGAAAGGGGATTCGACGGCTGCATAGCGTTGGCGGGGGAGATAAGGGAGACCGGGGAGCTCAAGGGGAAGTATTGGCCTGAGGGGGAGTGGCCCTACTACATGGTCCTTAAGGTCTCCGCGATTCCTAAGTCGATAATACGGAGCAGGAATCCCAGGGATTGGAGGTGCGTAAGCAGGCAAGAGCTCAAGGAGAAATACAACATCAGGCCTCTGCCGGGAATTCAGAAAGTGAGTGAGGGAATCGGGAAAGAGATCGAGCGTGAGTTGGCCGCGTTGTGAAGAGGACCTGGGGGAGCCGCTGGCGTGGCGTTGGGCGGCTTCATAGGGATCGTGACAGGCTTCGCGTCGCAACAGGTCCTAGGGAGGATACTTTTAGGCAAAAGTAACAACTGAAAGAAACTAAAACTAAGGAGCTTAGGAGACCTTTAGGAGCCAAAGATGTAACATGTCTATGGCTTCGTCATTGAGCGAGTCACGCACGAGGCACTTGAACGCTATGAAACCGAAAACGCCATCCCATCAAGGCACTCAACGCGCTCAGCACACGCCGGCAGGTAATCACCGCCTTCGCTCCTAACAAGATCCACCCTAACGAATAGTTAGGCGTAACGCCTAACCTCGCTTAATTAAGGCTTAAGAAGTGGAATGCTGGGCAAAATTAATAAGAAACAAGGCGTTGCTTAGTGATGGTTTGAGCGCTCGAGTTGATTTGGATGGGTTGGTTAATCGTGTCGTTACTGAATTGGAGAGTCGTTTAAACAAACCCGGCATCTTCATCCTGGCATCGCCTGGTTGTTCCAGGGGTCGTTTGGTCACCGCGTTGCTTAGGCGCGGTTTGGTTGATGTTGTCTACGCCTACGTTGGGTTTAGGAGTAAGGTTGGCGATGACGTTAGGGGTAGGGTTAATGAGTTCAACAGCGTTGATGAGCTCGCCGGTAAATTAGGCAGCGCCAACGGGCGTGTCGCCGTCGTCGTTAGAAGCACCACGGATGCCGTTAGGTTGAGGGATAAGCTGGGCAAAGCCGAGGTGATCTACCTACCCGAGTACTACAAGGATGCCGCAAAGAAGGTGCTTAAGGGGGTTGACCTTGAGGTTGCTCGGGTTAGGCATGAGGGGCTTGGTGAGGGGATTTCACCGAGCATGTTGAGGGAGGACTTGCCCAGCGATGTTATTAAGTCAATCCTCGAACTAAGCCTTGGTAAGGATGATTTGAAGGATGTAATCAAGGACTTCCTGAGGAAGGCACCAATCGATGTTGCTACCCAGGCAGTGATTACTGGTTTGTCGTTCCTACTTGGGGTTGGTGCTGCTGTTAGCCTAGTTGGTTCGTTAGCGGGCAGGTTCCTTGAGTCCGTGGTGGGTAGGTGGAGGAAGAATAGGGATGAGGTGCTTGGGGGCTTCGTTAGGCTTGTGGATGTGGCTAGGGAGGTTAAGAATTACCTATGTGATGAGCGGCTCTGTGATGAGCGGTTCGAGGCTGTTTTTGATGAGGTTGCCTACGAGTGGGGGTTGAACATTGAGGAGTTCGCAAAGACCATAACAAACATAGCCAACATCGTCGAAGGAAAACAATTAACCGAGGAAGACATAAAGAAAATAATCAACGATAAACTAAAGAGCATCGAGGAGGCGCTGGAGGAGATCGAGGAGGAGTTGAGGGAGGTTAGGGAGAGGGTGGGTGGTTTGTTGGTTGGTGTTGAGGTATTCTTCATTAATGACTTTGAGGATGGTTTGGTGTACCCCACCGTTAAGTTGGTTGGTGGGGAGTTGATGGTTCTTGGGGAGTATGGTTACCACGAGGTTGTTAGGACCGGCTTCTTCAGCACTTTAACGAACGAAGTAAAGCAGAGACTTGGGGCTGGCTCGCTTGTTGTTCTTACGGGGCCTAAGGGTGTTGGTAAGTCAACCCTAGCCACAGTCACAATCTGGAACCTACTCAGGAGTGGTGAGGTGGGCCTGGTTCTACGCATTAGGGAATTGCCTGATGGTGAGGTGGTTGAGAGTTTCAGGTCGTTTATTGAGAACTTCTTGATTAGGGATTGGAAGTACTTCGGTAATCTAATCATCCTTTACGACCCAACCGGCGTGTACGGGCAGATCAGAGGTGTTGAAGCACCAAGCAAGCTCGAGACTACCGTGAGGAATGTTCTCGAAGCCGTTAGGAGGGCTATAGAGAACGCCAAGTCAATCCTGGGTAGGGAGCCAAGTGCGAGGGTTGGTGTCCTAATCATACTACCAACAGACCTATACAACGCACTAAGCAACGACACAAAAGGCAAGTTGGAGAGCTACAGACTCGATGCCCCACTGAATGATACCGAGTTCCTAGCTAAGTTAATCATGGAGTACACGAGAACCAGCGACAAACCAAGTGGGTGCAAGATTAGTAATGAGGAACTCAACAAATTAGCCGGTAAAGTGGCTGGGTTCGACTCCGGCCACGCACTAATAGCCAGGCTCATCGGCGAGGAACTGGCAAGGAGCAACTGCGACGTGGGCAAGATCGGGGAGTTAATCAGTAAAGCCAAGGGCAAAGCCGAGGCATTCATGATACTACACATAAACAGACTATTCAAGGTCCATAAGAGCACTAACACTAACACGGCCAAGGCCTTGGTCGAAATCTTCGCATTGAGGAGGCCATTCATTAATTCAGTGGCACCCGGTGGTCCAATACTGACGCCAGGCATCGTTGGGTTGATAGGTGAGAGGAGAGGTGCGAAGATTCTCTATGATGCTGAGGGTAGGGAGTTGAGGGGTTGGTTAGTTATTAGGCAGCACGACCTAATTGAGGAGGCGATTAAGAAGCTGCTTAAGTGCATTGTAAGTGAGGGTGAGGAATGTAAGGAACTCGGTGATGCACCAGAGCCCTGGAAAACAAGAGGAGTTAGGGGGACATTGATGAAGGTCTTGGAGAATGTAAGGTGTGAAAGTACCGCCGTTGAGTATTTCGTAGGCAAATACGGCAAGGATTTCACAGACGCACTAAGGGATTTCAGCAACTGCTGGAAGAGAGCCGCGTTAATCATTGGGTATGCCTCAACTTGGCATCCTATAGTACATAGGCCCGAGGACTTACCTGAGAGCTTAAGAGGGAACGTTGCTGAGTCCCTTGGTGATGCTTTAAGGGAATGCGATGTTGATTACTACCTACTCGTTAGTAACAAAATGCCATTAATAACAGGAATGGGTCTAGCTTACACACTTGCATTGGCATTCATCGATAAGTACAATGAGGCCGTTGCCGAGGTGAATAGGATCCTTAACATCGCCGGGAGTAGGGGCAGTATTTCTAACGTTGAGAGTTTTTATGGTCTTGGGCTAGCCTCAATAATCGCCTACGCCGCCAGGTTTGACAGGGATGTCAAGTCCAGCGATGCCGATATAGCATTGCACATAGCGTCATTCGCCATACCAAGCGTTGCATTGCCAGACCCCATTATGCCAACACTAAATGCCTTAGAGCCATTGTATGATAAGGCACCACATAGGTACCTCAGACTACTAGCTCTGGCATCGGATATGGAGAACCTCGACCTTTTCACAGTTTGGTACATATTTGATAAGCTGAATGAGATTTTAGACAAGTACGGTGATGCGGTTAAGGAGCACGCCTGGTCCCTCGTACATGCAATAGATGCCTACGCAACCCTGCTTAGGGAATACTTTGGTCATTTCAATCGTGAGGAAGTTGGGTATATGATTGGTAGGGTTGTTGATTTGCTCAATGAGTTGGGTAGGCTCAAGTCCAAGCTGGGCGTCATTGCTTGGGCGGATGCTTTACCCCCAGCGTTAAGGCATGAGGATGTGAGGGGGCTTATGGAGGAGAAACTAGGCATTGATGTGGTTGGTAAGGCTAGTGAGGTCCTTAAGGAACTAAACGATATGAGAGAGAGGGTTCAGGAGTTAATGAGAGATGAGGAATTCATGAGCTACGTCGAATCATGGGTCGTAAAGGCTGATGAGGAGGCAGTTAAGATAGTAATCCTTGAGGCAGCATCGCTTCTCAAGCACGCATTGGCGATTTATAGGCTTGATAATAATGAGCTTATTGAGGCGAGGGACCTATTTAACGAGTTAGCTGAGGAGCGTAGGGAGATCGGTGATTACAAAAACGACCTAGTTGATCGTAGTTTGGCATTGCGTGTTAAGGCTGTTGAGGGCTCGTTAGTTGACGATGAGTTGATTAAAAAGTTTCAGCAATTGTACGAGGAGACCTTTAATGTGGAGCATTTCAAGCTCACGGCTGGGTATCTGAGTACTGCATCGGGCACACTTGGTGAGTACCTCGTGTCCCTGGCCCTAACGGGTAACTACGAAATGATCAACAAGCTACTTAAGGAGCAATTGTTGGTGCTGAACGCCGTTAATCTAGTCTCGGTCCTGACTAGGCTTACGCTTAACGCCCTACTCAGTCCAAAGGTTAAGTTAAGCAGTGAGCTTGAGGGTAAGCTTAGCGTCAAGCCTGAGGAGTTGATTGATACCTTTGGATATGATATACTTCGTAACTACCTGCCTGCATTTATGGTTGCCTTCGGGATGATAAGGCCTGAGGATGGGTATGAGGAGTGCATGTCAATTGAGGATTCAACGGAAAAGAAGATCTGTAGAAATGCCGTATTGGTTGCCGCAGATGACAGCGATGCTGTTGGGCGGTTAAGAGGGATGTTAATTGATTATCATAAACAAATTTTACAAATTTTAGAGAATAAGAGGTCGGGTTGGCTTAGGGAGCTTAATTTTGATACCAATGAGTTGATTAGTGAATTTGAGAAGTTGGTGAATGGGCTTGATGGTAAGTCCCTTGTCCAATTACTCGCCATTCATTTTTCAACGGCTCCGTTAGCCCTTATACTCCACGCATTGATTAATGGCAATGGGAAGCTAGTCAAGGCACTTGCACTCTATGGAGCTATTAACTCTTCCAGTAAGTTGCTCGGGAGGTTGTACCTTGAGGCTTACAGGGCGTGTTGCGACTTGAAGAATGAGTCGTTCAGGCATGCCTTAGCCAGGCTCTTCTTCTACCACGTATAGCCCTGGGGAATCGGTCTCGGAGTTCTGGTCCGTTCTATTGTCTAGTTGGCATGGCTCGTGTAATCGAAGTCGTAGTCAGGGTGGTGAGTTGACGCGTAGATGACATCCTCTCCGCAATCAAAATCAGCAGTTATGGGAATCTTAGGGAGGTAATACCAAGAACTCGGTATTAGCGAGAAGTTTTTAATTTTCGACGTCGTCCCACTGAAAAGATGACGAACAGAAAGGGACAGGTCGAACTGGCTAAGGAGGATCTGATCAAGGCGGTCAACCAGGTCCTGGGCATAGTGAGGAGGAACGGGAGGAGCAGGAAGGTCGGGTTGGCACTCGTCTTGATGGTCCTGCTAGGTG
>Ga0208662_100483_pt1 | contig 15164 bp, 17 predicted proteins | sample OSPB_host_MetaG_FD_187136 | JGI IMG/M metagenome (GOLD analysis project Ga0208662, IMG submission 187136) | Hot spring microbial mat communities from Yellowstone National Park, Wyoming, USA - OSPB_host_MetaG (SPAdes) (version 2) | ecosystem: Environmental > Aquatic > Thermal springs > Hot... | reverse complement strand
AAGTTACGAATACTATGTTGACAAAACTGTCGTGCCTTTACTTTATTATATACTCGTCATGAACCCACGGGAGCTAGATAAAGTGTTTGAGTTTTTGTACAATGAAGGTTTTATCACATACGAAGAGCTGCGCACTCTATGAAGCAAATCATAGAAGTGATAAAAGACTATCTGAAAAGATAAGCTATTTTTTCATTTAATTTTAATCAAATTCTATTTTTTATATTAATATTTTTATCGTTTTTTCTTCTTCATAAGTGAAATCTATAATCATAGTGCTGAATTTACGCAAGATTTTAAAAAATGAACTGCTTATTATTCACTAAAGCAGCCCTAGTATTCTTCCTTATTTGTTTCCTAACTGATTAGCAGAAAAATTTAAATACTTGTGTGCTACCTATTTACGAAATATAAGCTTAATTCTGTTATAGGGAGAGTTAAAGAGCTTCTGAAGGATGAGAGTGGGCGATATGAAAAGAAATAAAGAAGAAATAATTGCTGACATATTGGAGGCAATAGATAATAAGATTAATAGGATATCAAGTATAATGAAGAATGTTAATCTAAGTGCTTCTTTAGCAAAAAAAAATATCTGAAGATATTAATGGATGGAAAACGGGTTAATTGAAGAAAAAAATGGGGAATACACACTTACAGAAAAAGGAAGAGAGGTTCTAGGAATTCTACGAGAGAGGAGGAAATTAGAATTAGAATTAGCAGTGTTATTTAACGAAATAACGAAGCTTTTAGATTTGCCGATGTGATCCATCTATGATTTTCAATTCACCTATTTTACTGTTAAAAAAAAGTATGACTTAAGGAGAAGGTCCTTCATTTAATAATTGTGATGCTAACAGCGTTATTTCTTTTATTTTGTTCTTGAAATCTTCAGTAACTTTCTCGTTTTCCCTTATTTGATATAACATTATCATAAGATCTGTTAGTGTGTCTATGTTTAAATAATTCATTTTAGAGACAAGGATTGATATTAGTTCCTTTTCTCTATTATTTTCAGGCTCATATACAATCAATTTCGCTAAAGCTTTTGCCTTAAACTCATCTAATTTCATTGAACTATCACCTCATCTTTACTTATCATAATTCTTTTTCCATCAAGCATTATAATATCGTAATACTTTCCATTAATTTTTACGCTATTTTCTGATTTAATTTCCTGCAGCCCGCTGTCAGAGACAATATAATATTTTACACTTATTTCTCTTTTTCTAGAACTCTGATAATCATATACTTCTTTTAAGATTCTCCCCCTGAGATTCATAATATCTTCTTTTTTTGCATATCCTTCTCTATGCTTATTTTTTCTACTGTCGTTGTTTTCCCATTTTACATTCACAATTTCCCATATTGGCGTTTGAGATTTATTATCAATATCAACAATGAATTTTATAATTTTCTTGTGTTGACCATAAGTTCCGTAAGTATCGTATTTATAAACCAAAAAATCATATTTACTTTCATTTTTTGTTTCTTGAGCCATTTTTTCACCCCTGATATACTGTTTGACAAAAGACTAGGTGCTGGGAATCGCGGTGCGCATGCATATAAAAATGATTAAACATGTTATTGTATCGCCCTCCGCAAGCTGGACACTTTGCTAGAACATTCGATAAATGCTTCCTTCTCGCATGCTCTTTAATTCCACATAACTTAGCGTATCGTTTCCCGCAAAACGGGCATTTGTAAAAAGCAATATCAGCCATCCTTTTCAACCTCCTCTAGATATTTTGCAATTGCAACTCGGATTAACTCACTTTTCGTTATCTTTTTCTTACTGGCCACCTGTTCAATCTTTGCGTTCAGCTCAGCTGGCAACCTAAACGATATAACGTCCATGCCCCATTCTCTACCGTTTTTGTAAGGTTTTGGGAGTTTTGTATATTCCACTCTTATCTCCATTTTCTTCATCCCCTCTTTGCCTTATTCGCTAAACCATCATAAGTCACTTCATCACACATGCTTTCACATTTTACCAATTCTTCTAAAACAGCACCGTAAATCTTTGCTCTCAATAATAACACCTTACCCTCATTATATAATTGCTGTACTTCTTCGGCATTTAATACCCTTCCTTCTTCCAACCTAAAGCTTAGTACTACGATATAGATAACATCACCAATTCCCGCCTTTATGTTCACTCTATTAACCGCAAAGCTAGTTTTACATAGTGCGTTAACCAAATCAATGGTTCCCTTATGTCCTATTGCATTTGTAACATTATTGCTAATGGCCTCGCAGAATTCTTCTCTACTTACAACTGAAAACTCCACATCGGACGGCAGTTGAGATAACATAGATGGGCTAAACGCGTTAGCTAAGTATGTGGTCATTCTTCTTCACCTAATGATATATGTTCCACATCAATAACGCTAATAGCTTCAGTATTTCTTCCCTGATACCTTTGATTAGGTCATCATTATTACTAGTTTTATAAATGTCATATAATTTCATTATATTATGCAGTATATTTTTCACTTTTATCTCGGCGGGCTCCAAAACCTCATAGTTTATCTTCTTCTCTATTTCAACCTCGCCCTCTTGTACACCCACTTTTATATATAGTTTATCGTACGTTTCATACGTTTTTTCGTTTTCAATCCTCACGAATTGAATTAAAAAATTTAGATTTAATTCGTCTTGAAGTATTTCCTTTTTAACTTGAGACTCTTCCATTTTTACTCCCTAGTATAGTGTATGTATGATATAATATATAAAGTTTACGTTGTATGTACAGTACATATACAGCATGCATCTATTTGTATCTGCTTAGATGTGGCCCTACACCAAACGGTATAAATGACGTAAGACGGAGAGGCATAATGGAACGTAACTCCTTCCAGACTATCTCCCTACCCTTTACTTCGGTATCTATGTAGCACTCTGCTGACCTCAGACAGACGAGGAGATCTTTAAGCACCTCCTTAACGCCTCTTTCATCATTTACAATATTGACATTGAGCGTTATTCTATTCTCTTCCACATTAAGGTATTTGATAGAAATATGGACGTGAGGCCTCTTAGCTTTGACCGGACTATATATAGCATAGGCCCCTAACGAGTTCTCAAAAATTAGCAGAGTCCCCGAGCTAGTTTGTGCCACACCCGCAAGTATCGTATCGCCTATAACCTCTACCTCAACGTCATGAGTCATTATTTTCTGAATACTCCATCACCTCCGTTTTTATACCCTAAAACGTGTAAGCATTCCTCAATCTTGCTCACAACGCTAACTTCTCCCTTGAAGAGTTTCATTAACTGTTCCTCGCTTACCTCATCCCTCGCGTAGAGCTGATAAGATATTGCACCTAAGGAAAAGCCCACACAATTTTCAAACTCCTCTATTGCGGGTTCACCGCTCTTCTCTTCTTCTCTCTTCTCTTCTTCTTTCGCTTCTTCTAACATTGCCAGCAATTTAACACCATCATCTGTTATTGACCATATGTAAACATTACTTGGTTTTTCAAACTCTACTAGTCCACGATTTGCTAACCCCATCAACAGTTCTTTAGTCGTTGAAGTATCAAGACCGTTATCACTAGCCACTTGCGAAGTCTTCGGCTTCTCCGTCCTGCGTTCGTGGAGGTACTTCAACAACCTTATTTCCACTTCCGAAACACCGAACGACGCAATCACGAACTTTCTTAACAAGTATTTCTTAAATAGGTCTAACGTTTCTTCATCAACTTTGTCCTTGTTTAATAACATCGCTAAAATTTGCAAAGCGAACGAAGCAAAGTTTGCTATCCTAAGTGACACAGTACGTGAGAAGGGCAAAGATGATGTTAACATTTCAAATATACTTTTTGGGACGTTGGCGAATCTAGGCGTGTAAGTCATCCACGCTAAAAGTGCTAATTTCGTGATATCGTCGTAGTTGAACTCATCTTCGTGTCTATTTGTGTTCTCGTAAATCTTCTGTATTATTTTTTCGACGTCTTTCTTCTCTCTAATAATAGCCACCGGAATGAAACGTGACAGGATTTGAGTCTTCTGGCTGCTGTCAGCTTCCTCAATGTTAACTACAGACGTTATAACGGACGGTGCGTAATCCAGAAATATCTCAACTGGTTCACCATCGACTACAGTAAGTGACCCTCCACGTCCTGATGTCATTAACATACTCAGCAACTTTAACGCCCTCAGGTTTGTAATCTCCTGTAAATACAACAACTTCCAGCGTAAGTAGTCAGACCCCTTTTTACCCAAATAAACAACACTCTTTGGCGTAACATCCACAACGTTATAATAATAACCATCCGGTATCATGTGCACAATACTCTCAATAGCATGTGACTTTCCTGAGCCCGTATCACCTAATACGAGGATTCCGATCCTCTTCCTTTTTGTAGTGAATAGCATTTTGAACGCCATCAACGCTAATAGTTTGACGTCCTCATCTCCTATATGATACTCTTCACTTTTTTCGATAAAGTACCAAATCCCTTTCTGCTTTATCTTCTCCCATAATTCCGGGTAGGCCTTAGCGAAATACTCATGAACTTTCACTCTTTTCTCATTCTTAGATTTCAGTGTTTGTAGCCGCGACTCTATCGACTCAAGTATTTCCTTTATTGACGGTTGGTAATTTGCCATTCTTGCAATCTTTTTCACTGCGTCCTTTAACGAGTCTTCACCGCAAACGTAACCGTTCTTTGTAGGTTTACATTCAACCATTATGTCGTCATACCTTATCTGAAAATAATATGAAGTAGAGATTATAACATCCTCCCCGTCAAATCTCAATTCGTCTCCGAACGCTGAGAAATCTACAGTTATTTTTTTTCTAGCTGAGCCAATTATTTCTAAATGTTTCGGGTCTTCGACAAATTTACTTGAATGTGTTTTTTCAACTGACTTTTCCATTGATCCCCCTGCAGCTTTACTAAATTCAATTTTTTCCTCTGCAGGGGGATTTTTTGTTCCTATCGGAAATTCTCGTAATGATCTTGAATTTTTGTTATCTGCAGGGGAATTAGTATTTTTTAAACCTGCAGGGGAATTTTTTGTTTCCACCGCAGATTTACGTGAAGATTCACTATTTGTTTCATTTTGAATTTTTATTTTGGCAGGGGGATCAATGGATTTGGGAGTTTGTTTTAACCATTCTCGTTTCTCGCCTGCCGTATCTGCCGAGTTACTACTCATAATTTCAAACGCTTCTGGTTTCAAAATTATTATATCATCGTCTTTTTCTGTAATTATGCCTTGTTCTAACAATTTTTGTTTTAGGGAAGGATTACTTAAAATTAATTGTTTAATAATTTTTACAATATCGGTCATTTAGATACCTCTATTCCCAGTTTTTCAGCAATGTCGCGATACGTAAACCTTTTATCGATGAGCCATATATCTGCTTCATCTTGTGGACTCCTTATTGCTCTACCCATCGTCTGCCTAACTTTTATAATAGCCTTCTCCTTCATGATGAACCACCTAAAAGCCTCCTTAGCTTTACCATCAAGCCCTTTCTTCTCCGCCAAGTAGTCTATGACACTGTTAAGGTATTTGTCCTTGTATTCCGGATACGGAAATCCCACGATAAATATGGCCTTAATTCTCGACTTTCCGTTCTTCGTTAACTCTATACCCTCAGTTAGTCTCCCTCCTTCGTATGCAAGGATAATCGAACCGTCGGGCAACCTCTGTAACTCTTCAAAGTCTATTTTCCCGTCTCTCTCCAGAAAATCCGCATGCAAGAAAAGAGATAGGTCGGCCATCATTTGCTTCGAAGTCGTAGCGACTAAGTTTATCCCGTCCTTCCTTAAGTTCTCCTTGATGAACTCCGCTACTTCTTTGTAAATGTTTCCGTTTCTGTTCTTGTAAGTTAGGTCGGCGTCAACGACGAAGATGTTCATATGGTAAAAGTCCTTTAGCTGGTCGTGATAGTCCCTCCAAACGTCAATATACTCGAATTTTTCAAGGCCCCAGACCTCCTTAAGATACTTCTCACTCGGCATGGTTCCCGACATTAACACATAACGTTCTGTGTTTAGCCTACTTAACAAGACGGAAGGGTCTTTCGCTATTACGCGGTAATATTTGTCCGTCTTCTCCTTGAAAAAGGAGTCATCAGCACTTAGCACAAATTTGCACTTCTTGATGACCTTCACTCCCTCGTCTTCGAACTGGAGAAGTAGTTCTTCGATTGTCAACTCATTACCTTGAATATCTTTGATCTTTGTGTCTAGGCTTTCAGTCTCTATGAAGCGTTTAAACGCAAACTTCAGTAGTTCCTTCTCCATCTTTGAACGACTGAGGCTCATAAAGTCGTAAACGCTTACGGTATGTCTCATCAGCTCTTGTAGTTCTAGGTTGTGGGCCTCATCGAAAATCAGAAGCTCACCTGTTGTAGCTATCAACTTCAGAAAATAGTAAATATAGGAAAATATGCGGAAGTCTGCAGATATTGATACCATGTTCGGGTACGCACAGACGCCCTTCTTTTTCGTCTCGATTGCAAACTTCAAGATTCCTACTTTTTGTAGTTTTTCAATGTATTCTTCGGGGTCGCCATAACTTACACATCCGCCTAATTTGTTAGTTTCGAAACATTCATCTATTCTCGGAACATCGCATTCGCTGCATTTTACGTTCTCATAAATCCTAGTCCATTTATGTTGATGGTCATCCACCTCATCTGCGTCCTCCTTTGAAACCCCACAAATTTCACATACTTCGTAGTATTCTTTCGAGATAAACTGACAAAATAATGACTTAGCCATTAACCCGGTGAACCTTAAGCCTAGTTTTCTGGCGTTCTCTTCCCACGGGGTATATTGCGACCTCGTCCTCACAAACACGTCAAAATACTTAAATCCGTGTTCTTCACTGTATCTCCTCCCTATTTCCAACCCCATCAACGTTTTTCCCGTCCCCGTGGGTGAGTTAATTATTACGCCCTCACCGTTATCTAATGCGTCTAATGCCCTGTAGATAACGCTTTCTTGATAAGGCCTTAGCATGATAATACTCTTCATAGAGAAACACCAGAAGAAAAAAATTATCTTTTGACCGTTACGTTGTTTATCTCATCCATTTCATCTCCTTCTTCCACGTTGTATATCGCCTTGATGTAGTAGCTGTACTTAGAGCCGGACAACTTGACGGTATATTCAAATGCGTAAGGTGTATCGAGCTGTATAATACCCTGCTCTAGTTTCTCTTTCAGAAATTCATAATTTGATTGTCTCTGTAAGTCCAGTATAATCTCTCCGTCGACGGCATCTACGATTTTCGGTACTTCAACTACTCCTACACCGGGTACTTTAACCTTCTCCTTCTCTTTGATTGATGCTAATTTACCATCTAAAACTTCCACAATGGCCCTATAGTCGGTAACTTTTACTTTCTGTCCCTTTCTTTTCTCGTCGTTTTGGATTACCACTTCTCTTTCGCGTGGTTCTAGTAATCTCTTTATTTTCATTACGACTTCTCCCGACTTTCCGTCCTCACTAGTAGGCGCTAAGCTGAATACTTGTAGTTGATCTTGTTGTGCTATTGGCTTATCTTTTACTATTTTAAACGTGGCTTTTCTTATGTTCATACCTTACCACCTCCTACAGCTTTTGTCACTTCTGCCTTTTCCTTAGAGATATAACCTCTTGCGAGGGCTTGTTTTAGTAAAAAAATTATAGCTTCTTGTCTTGATTCCCACCCCTCGTTCTTCCATAAATTGTCGAATGCCTGAAGGGTGGGTTCATCTATGTTTAGGCTTATTCTTGCCATTAATATAATGTATGTTTAATGTAATATATAAAGCTTATGGTATGCACTTTCTGTATGACAATCTAACTACCCTAGGATCTCGTCACGGTGCTTTAAGCAGTATTCTCTATACTTACGCCCTGCTATATGTCTCCACTTTCTATAAATAAGTCCGCGTTTGTGAAGTCTCGTCAGAGTAACTAAAAGCACGTTTCGTTCAGCGCCTGTATACTTCATCAATTCTTCTAGGGTCAGACAACCGCGGTTACTCAGATATATGAGGATTAATTGTACTAATGTCATGTTTTGTTTCATTTTTCCTCTACCGGTAAGTCATTTATCATAATTATTTTCCTATTAGCCCACGTTACTGATTTTATTCTCTTTTTCCCTTTCATAAAACGCCTGACGTCATTAAATGCCATCGGTAAATAGGTATCACTGATATCTATCATCACCCCAACACCCATATCGCGACTAACTAGCTTAATTAGGCCATTCTCAAGAAGTACTCCTGCTATGGCTTCACCTTCACCTATATAATGATTAAACACGCTCTCTATGATATGTTTAAACCAGTAGACCTCAATATATCTTAACCTCCTAATAGGCCCGCAAGTAGTCAAAAATGGGTATAAATAATTCGGGCTATCTAACCCTAAATAATACCTGTAACATACATGCCCTTTCACCCATTTTTTGCCCTCAAGGTAGAAATCCCCACTGTATAATCTCTTCATGAAAAACCTGGCTAAGTCTACCCCTTCATTTGTTAGGTAGTGATCCTTTACTCCATCTGGTACTTCCCCGAAATAATGCATCATTGCGTATCGCGTTACCAAATAGTCATATTTATTTGTCCATTCTAACCATTTAATCCCTTCCTTAAAGTATAGGCCTATCATTTTCTCACCCCTATGTTAAATAGGATTAACAATTTATTAAAAGTCTTTCGGCGTCTTAAAAATTGCCTGGGGTGACTTTACCCCCTAGGATTAACATTTTATTAATATTGTTCTCGTTAACGTAAGAGCTAACTCTTATAACTAAAAAACCCCGCGTCAAAATAGGATTAACACGGGTTCTCCGGTGCATGTGATTTTTATTTTTTAGCTTTAACCTCCTACTTCTTTTTAATGACATTCAGAAAAGTAGAGAACGGAGTGGAAATACACTACGATAATGGTTATACAATCAAAATTAAGGTCGAGGGAGATAAGCTTAAACTGAGAGAAGAATACAACGGCAGACCGTATACTGACACGATGTTTTATCTCCCGCCAGGACAAGCTAGTGAGATAAAAAAGGCGCTGAAAGAAGCGAAAAACGCAGATGACGTAATGAAATTACTGCAAGGTGTAATGAGATGATTTATAGACCGCACTTTACTTACATTGCAGCTGCTACGCCGGAGCAAACACAGGCTAGAGAAGCTGCTGCAAACGAGGAGTGGAGAAAAAAACTCATCTTCCATCCCTGGCACCCAAGTTCAGAGCCTATCGTAAGACCTCATCCAGAACACGAGGAATGGAGAATTTTCCATCCTATTATACCAGAGTGGCACCCAGAACATAAACCAAACCCACCGAGACGTGAACCAATAATAAACCCACCAGGAATTCATATACTCCCATTACCTATCATAAGACCTCATGAAAATAGGCAAGAACATGGGACTCCAGTAGGAACACCAGTTGGGACTCCAGTACGACTACCAAATGATGGGCATATAGCCCCATCGCCTATCGTGAGACGGGAACAACGAGAAAGCAATGAGAAACGTCCAGTAGGTATAACAGTAACACAACCAACCCGTGGGAAGCCATTAATGCTACCACCCATACATAGACCAGAGCCAATCGTTAATCCGCCAATACGTATAGTAAACCCACTAAGACTTCATATAGTTCCATCACTTGTCGGTAGCCAAGAACAAAACGAAAGTAACCCTAGCCGTGGAACTCCGGTAAGAACGCCGGTAGGGACGCCAGTACATGAAAGTAACCCTAGTGGACATATAGTCCCATCACCCACTGTAAGGCCTCATGAGAGTGAACAGGAACAACAAGAAAATCGTTCAGTAGGCATAACAATATCACAGCCAACCCGTGGAAAGTCGTTAATGTTACCACCTAATCCACCGATTCGCAAACCAGAACCAATCGTCAACCCACTAAGACTTCACATACTTCCATTATCTGAACAAGAACAACAAGAAACACAACATGGAACTCCAGTAACAACACCGGTTGGAACTCCAGTACGATTACCGAATAATGTACATATAGCTCCATCGCCCAGCGTGAGACAGGAGCAGAACGAAAGCAATGAGAAACGTCCAGTAGGTATAACAATAACACAGCCACCTCGTGGAAAGCCGTTAATGTTGCCACCTACGCATGAAACTTCGCCACAGCCTACTATTCCTCGAATCATGCCAGCAAGGATAGGTTTCCTTCTACCACTACGTCTACCAACACAAGAAAGTAATCCTAGCGAAGGACGTCCAGTAGGAATAACGGTAACACAACCAACCCGTGGAGTACCATTAATGCTACCACCTACACATGAAACTAGCAATACTTCACCACCGCAAACTTCGCCGCGGCAAACCGTGCCGACAATAATAGGTAGAATACTAAGTGGTATAGAGCACGCTGAGGGCGTTAGTACTTCGCCACCACCGCCACCACCACAACCAACCAGCAATACTTCGCCGCAGCAAACCGTACCAGCAACAATAGGTAGAGAATTAAGCGCTATACAACATGCCGAGGGTGTTAGTACTTCACCACCTCCACCCTTGCAGAGCCCACAGCAAATGATAAGCCAGGGGGTTAATCTCCAAACCTCACCGCTTCCATCTGGTAATCCACTCGGTTTAGTCGCAAACGCTGCAAGTGGAGGTAACGCTGCGAAATCTCAACCAAGTAATCCATTTGCTGCGTTCTTCGGTTCATTGGGTAGTGATATAACTAACGCAGCAAAGAATGTCGGAAACGCGATAACGGGTGCATTATCCACTGCGAACAACGCGATACAGAACGCATACGCCTCAGCGTACGGCAGCCAGACCCAACAGGAGAGGCAGCAGTTAGAGAACCAGTTACAGCAAGTGCAACAACAGGCCCAACAGGAGTTAAGTCAAATTCAACAAGAGAAACAGCAGGTACAGAGTCAGTTACAACAAGTTCAGCAGCAAGCTCAACAAGAGTTAAGTCAAATCAACCAAGAGAAGCAACAATTACAAAATGAATTACAACAGATACAACAATATCAAGCTCAAGCCGAGCAGATGTTACAACAGAACCCCGGCAATCAGCAATTACAGAGCTACTTACAACAATTGCAGCAGGCACAACAACAAATACAGCAAGGACTAACACAGCTTAACCGAGCGCAGCAACAGATACAGACCCAACTCAGCCAAGTACAAACTCAAGCTCAACAAGAGTTGACACAGCTTAACCAAGCGCAGCAACAGATACAAACTCAAGAACAGCAAGCACAACAACAAATACAACAAGAGATGTCACAACTCAATAAACAACAAGGCAATCCGTTCCAACAGTTCTTTAACGATATTGCGGAAGGATCTGCGCTGGTAGGCTATTACGGTACTGAAGTATTGGGCGGTGCGGGAGAGGAGTTAGCCCACGTTGTCCAGGGCAAAGGTCTTGAAAACTTCAGCCAAGCAGTCTCGCAGTTTAATAAGGCAGGAGGGCAAAATGTAGCGAGAACTGTAGGCAATGTAACAGAAGTCGCGTTACCTGCGATAGCTACTGCGATTGTTGCTCCAGAGTTGTTGCCTGCTGAGCTTATCGGTGAAGCCGCATCAGTAGGTATCGGCGAAGGGATTTCTAAGTTGACAACAGGTAAATGGCAATCGCTACCGCAGGTGCTTCAAGAGGCAAATGAGGGCGGTGTGCTGGGTGTTATAGGAGGTGCTGCAGGTAGTGCTTTAGAAGGAGGACTTGCGAGACTGGGAACTGCGATAGGCGGTAAGGTTGGCGATATAATTGCCGGCGCAGGCGGTAAAGCATTGACAGGTGCTGCAGTTAACGAAGCACTTACCGCACCTTTCACAAGAAACCCTGAACAGTTAGCGTTAGCCGGGATATTAGGCGCTGCAGGAGGTGCTGCCGGTGAACTCGTCTCAAAAGTCCCGTTTCTGGAACAAAGTGAAGCCGTAAGGAACGCTATAGACACGTCGAAAGCAGGAGCAAAACTGGGAAACAAATTAGTAAACGAGGGTATTGAGAAAGGTGTGTTGACGCCTGACGAGATAAGCGGTAAAACGACTACGCAAATCGGAGACTTATTGAGACAGAAATACAACACAATCTCGAATGATCTTATCTCGTTACTTGATAAAGATACAATAGAGAGCCTGAAAGAAGAGGGTATTATAACAGATAACCAGATTTTGAAACCAGACGAGTTTATAAAGAGTGTGAAAGGTAAGGTACCAGATGACCAGCTCCAGTTATTGAAGGATACTGCAGATCTGGTGGAAAAGTATAACAAAGGTATTGAAAAACTCGCAGGCGGTTACAAGCTTAAAGTAGGCAATAGGACACTACTTTATAAACTGAAACTTGGGGACGAGAGTGAGCTGGGATTAGGTAGTGCGGGCAAATCGAGAATTTTCAACGACATAAGAAGTATTGAAGATATTGACAAGAACGTCGCGGGGATTTACAACAACCCCAGTGACGTTAGAGACACCGCAATCGGGTTGAAAACACCAAAGGAAGCCGAGTTCATACAGAATTTGTATGAAGCTGCAAAAGCTGCAAAATCGCCGTTATCAGATTTGAAGCCAACCGATAATATAGAACTGGGTTTCAAAGACTTAGAGAAAAATCTAGGGAAAACCCAGACCCAAATACTCGCTCAAACGGTCAAGGATTATTTAGAAAATGAGGTCGGTGGGAAAAACGTAATCATTTACGGGTCTAACTCTGTGAAACAGTATTTAGAAGACATAGCAGAAAGACTGGGAGGTACTCTTGACAAAGACAGTGATCCAAACGCCTATTTGATAAAGAAAGGTGATGAAGTGTTATGGAAATGGAGGAAACCAGGTGATGTTGATATGTTCATAAGAACGGATAATCCAAACGACCTACAAAGGATTGCCCAAAATTTAGCAGACAGGATGAATAAAGCGATAGGTACTGATAGGTTTGAGGCTGAAGGTAATTTAGTCATTGATAAAATAAGAGGTGGTGAACACGTTATCGATCTTCATATGGCGAATGAGGCTAGCGATAATTTCAATTTATATGCAAGGGGAAGTACAGGAGCTGATTTGGGAATGGCAAGACCGACACCTAATTATTCCGACTTAGGCATTGCAAAAGTATCGCAGATAGCGTTAGACAAAGCAAACGCAGTCGCAGGATTAAGAGACATATCGCTCAACGATTTGCTTAGACAGATAAACGAAGGAGTCAAACTAGATAATCCCGACTACATGGTTTACATTGTGAAGCAGATACTAAACGGCAAAGATCCTGAGACGGTTGAGGATACATTAGCTTATCTCGTGAGAAATGTAAAAGACGATAACCTTAGGGACTATCTCGCCAATAGGTTCTCACAGGAATTTAACATACCTAGAGACGAACTTTTCACCAAACCTATAGGCAATATAGAAGACGTACTCAATGAGAAATACAGGTACTTATCCCCAGCTTCTTATAGATTCAAAGACGCGCAAGACTTTCTAACTTTGCTTAAGTTAGTAGCAGACTTGAGGGACGATGACGACTTAAGAGCATTATACGAACAGCTAAGAGGCGAGTTTGAAGAAAGAGGCATTATACCTAAAGATTGGGAACCAAAAGAAATTGATTGGGACGTTGTACAAAACGCACAAAGACTAATAGATAGTCTGTCGTCAGCAGGGGACGTGAGGTCTATAACGTTTTTCACGTCTCCTATGATATCTCCAAGTGGTAGCGCAACAACATCTATATCGTCCATCTCATCTCCACCACCTTCACCCATCACTTCGCCTCCACCTTCTCCAATCATTTCACCATCACCCTTTATTAGTCCTCCACCATCACCTATTATATCACCACCTCCATCGCCTGTCATTAGTCCACCACCATCACCCATAGTAAGCCCACCTCCTTCACCTATTATTTCACCGCCTCCATCACCCATAATCAATCCACCACCATCTCCTATTATTAGTCCACCGCCTGCTATTTCACCTCCACCTTCACCCATTGTAAACCCGCCTCCATCCCCGATCGTTAATCCACCGCCGTCTCCAATAGTAAATCCACCCCCTTCACCTATTGTTAATCCGCCACCTTCGCCAATTATTAACCCACCATTATCACCGTACATACAACAGGAGTCACAATCATCACCTCCACCGCCCGTTTTCTCGGCATCATCAGTATTACCTAGCGAATCTGGGTCATCTGTTCCAATGGGCCCACCTCCGATGTTACCAGCGATTATGCCCGGTGGTTTCGGAGGAGGCGGAAACAACAACATGGAAATTAGCGGGATGGCAGGCGAGTCAATATACCTATAAAAGGTGAGAAAAAATGAGAAGTGTGGGTTGGATACACGTCCAAAGGCCAGTATTCACTCCGGTGGTTTTTTACGATCCTGCAGGAAAAATGATTTACATGCCGCTTAGTGCGTATCAGCCTGTAATACCCAAGCAACCGCCGATTTATCATGTGGTGTTAGATAATAGCCTTCTAACGCTTTGATTTTTATTTTTATTTTTAAAGTCCGAATTCTTTTTATGCAGTATTTAGTCTTACTTTTGCTCATATTCGTTGCAGTCGCTATCATTATAACGTTACTACCTTATGTAAGTCTCGTAATAACTGATATTAACAACGTCAACGCACGTGTGTATACATTATACAATTCAAGCGTATATATGAGCGGCACGTGGCTCGTGAACGGTAGTAAAATTCAACAAGTCTCTACGACGCCGGCAAACAAACTCGTCATTGAGATAGCACAGGGTTCTTACGTTTACATATCCAACAATACGTGGAGTGAAATGCTGTCGGATAACGGTGATAACGGACCGATATTCTCCCCCTATGCGTCGTTCAACCTCTCAGCCGGCTACTACAAGTTTAACATACCTACGCAGGCTTTCGACTTCGAACAGCCCGTATATAGCGTTTTATCAAGTCTAACATTCTTTTTCGCAGCTGCAGTAGTATTTATTCTCTTTATGGTTTTATCGTATAGTCGTAGGAGATGACGTCTTTTGCAACGTAGTATATTTTTTAATATGTTCGTATACGTATATCTTAATGACATACAAGGAACACATCCACTCTCGTAGTGAAAGACAACTAGCGTGGAGAAGGGAATTCGCCGAAGCTGCAAAGATGTGCAGTGCAAAGGTTAAGGGGTTACCAAAGGGAGAGAAACTAAGAGCTTACAGA
>Ga0208662_100459_pt1 | contig 15708 bp, 18 predicted proteins | sample OSPB_host_MetaG_FD_187136 | JGI IMG/M metagenome (GOLD analysis project Ga0208662, IMG submission 187136) | Hot spring microbial mat communities from Yellowstone National Park, Wyoming, USA - OSPB_host_MetaG (SPAdes) (version 2) | ecosystem: Environmental > Aquatic > Thermal springs > Hot... | reverse complement strand
AAAAATATTATTTATTAGCTACAATAGCCCGAAATATATGATATTTTGTTGTAAATTAATTGAGTTAAATTCAATTTATTCTAAGTTTTAGTTTATCTTGCAATAAACGAGATTCCCATACTGACGTGTTCAATTCAAAGTTTTTAGTTATTATTCTTGCCTCCAGCGGTTTGGTCGAAAATTAGAAGGTCAGTTGAGAATTAGCCTATTTTTAAATGTTAGTTGGCTTAACCCCGTGAGCTTATTCTATCTAGTATTGAGATATCTAAATCGGTATATTTAAATAAGGAATTTAAAACTGATAGCTCTTAACAGCTATTTGATCAAAACCGAACGTTTACTTAACCGAATTCTCAAATATATCAATTTAAACTTAAAAATACGAAATAATTTAGGGAAAAGTTTTTATCTGTAACGAGTATTTAAGGTTATGGATCTGAAAGTAACATTAAATAAAGTTACTGCACGTGCCTTACTATTCCTAATTTTCGTATCTCTAAGATTGCTTAGCCTTGAGAAACTAGCAATACTATTCTTACCATTTACTCTTATTAACGATTCGACATCATTTCTCCTTAACATAGGTCTCATACCCATTGCATTCTTATTACTTGTGATGGTTTCCCTAATAAAGTTCTGGATATTCGTAAGGGGCAAGATCTATTATCTCTTCGAAAGGCCGAGAAGTAGAGATTATAATGCATAGAGGTGAGGTGTTGGAAAAAAGCAGACCCATTGTTAAGGATAATTAGTTTTTAATGAAAGTTGACGGTGATTTATGAGTTTGGTGAAAAACTCTTATCCAAGGCAGACTTTATTCATAGTGATTAACTTTAACAACCGAATTCCTCTTGCCATAAAGGTCGAGGCTTTCAATCGGTTAATAAATAGGCAACAACTTAGGAAAAAATTTAGGAGTGCTGTAAGGAATAATCATACTAAAAAAGAGTAGGCATAATGCTGCTATAACTTCAGGTTCCCTTCATACATCAGCTTGAGCTTTTCCCACATCTCGTTTACGTATTCTTCGAGCTCTCTTATCTTCTGTTGGTCTACATGTTTAAATCTACCTTGTATTTTTAAGAACTCCCCTATAGGTTTTCTAGTCCTCTTATCTAGGCAATGTAAGCATTCGTCGGAGATCTTCAATATACCGTTCTCGTATTCGAATAGCGGCCAATAGCAGGTTTGTACGGCGAGCTTTGCTACTTCAGCGGTCTTTGAAGGTTCAAACATCCATCCGTAAGGATCAGGGCATAAAACTTGCACGTAGGAGAAACCGCGGATCTCCTTAGCCTTCCTTATCTTCTCCATTAAGTCGTGGGGATATCCTACACTCGCAGTCGCTACGTAAGGTACTCGATGTGCCATCATAATAAACGGTATGTTCTTTTTATTGTGCCGTTTACCCATAGGTGTGGTAGTTGTCGAAGCTCCTATTGGCGTCGAACCGCTCCTCTGCCCACCAGTATTCATGTAAGCCTCATTGTCTACACATATATATAGAATGTCCTCATTCCTCTCTGCAGCCCCGCTTAGAGACGCCATCCCTATATCTGCAGTACCGCCATCCCCAGCCCATACAACTGCCTTGACATTCTTTCCCCTAGTCCTCATTGCTGCTGCAATACCTGAAGCTGCTGCGGGACCTGCAGCAAAGGCAACGTTTAGAACGGGATAATTATAGGCTGAGTTGGGTCCCATGCCCTGAATCACAGAGGAACAACCTGCAACCACTACAATCACGGCGTTTTCTCCTAATGCTGTGCTTATGATCCTCATCGCTATGTTCTCAGGACAGCCTGGACACGCCGATGTCCCAGGCATAAGTTTGTGCCTATTTAATATATCTCGGACTCCTAAGCTCAATTTTTCTCGCCTCCTCAGGATAGAACCACTCTATACCTTGCGGTTTCTCTACGAACTTACGGATTATCACCTTCATCTCGTTCTTTCCTATTGAAACCCCTCCTAACCCGGTTATTACACCCTTTATATCAGTATCTGGTAACGAAGCTTTTACTTCAGTGTACAACTGCCCTCCCCTACCAAAGCTAACGGATCTGTCAAGGACTAACACGCTCTTATCACTAAGTGCCTTAACCACCTCTTCTTCAGCCCAAGGTCTTACAAACCTTACTCTGTAAACCCCTACCTTAAGCCCTTCCTTTCTCAACTCGTCTACAGCTTGCATCGCGTCTAAAGACCAAGCTCCCATAATTACTACAGCGTAGTCAGCGTCTTCTAATTTGTAACTCTCGTTTAGCGTCGAGTAAGACCCTATAGGTACTACCCTCTTCATGTATTCCTTCCCAGCTTCTACAATGACTTCCTTAGAGGCAATCTGAGCTCTATGTATCGACTCTCGAAGTTTCATGTAATCCTCTGGCGAGAACATGTTACCCATAGCTATTGGGTCTTCTGGGTCTAACACGTAAGGCTGTCTTCTTGGAGGAAGATATGAGTCAACTTCTTCTTGCGAAGGTACGTAAACTCTGGTCTTAGTGTGAGATAGAATGAAACCGTCCATTCCGATCATCATTGGTAAGAACACTCTCTCGTCCTCAGTTATTCTGAAAGCCATTATAGTCAAGTCCATGGCCTCTTGAGGCGTAGAGGCGAAAGCCATTATCCATCCGCTGTCCCTCTCACTCATAAAGTCAGTATGTTCATTCCATATGTTCCATGGCGGACCTACAGCTCTGGTCCCAACAGTCATTACAACTGGGATCCTGCTCCCGGCGACCCACCATACCATCTCATGCATGTATAGTAGTCCCTGTGATGCAGTAGCAGTGTAAGCCCTCACACCGGCAGCTGCTGCACCGAAAGTCGCGGCCATTGCTGAATGTTCGCTTTCTACCCTGATTATTTCAGTCTCGAGTTCTCCTCTATCCTTCATTTCACTGAGCGACTCTATAATATAAGTCTGCGGAGTAATAGGGTAAATGCCCGTGACTTTGACTCTCGACAGTTTTACAGCCAAAGCCACAGCATCGTTTCCTGAAATGACCTTTTCCATCATGACTCACTCACCATCTCAATTGCTTTGGCCGGACATACGTTGGAGCAAATACCACATCCTTTACAGTATTCGTAATCAACAGCAACTTTACCATCCTTGATGATTATGGTTCCTTCGGGACACCATATGTAACATGCCTTACATCCTACACACTTATCCTCATGTACTAAGGGTCTCACTATTCTCCAGTTACCTGTCTTTCCTCCTGCCCCTTTAGCAGGTTTGCTTATTGGGAATAACTGGTAATTAAGTGACAACTTGTGACACCTCCATTAACTCCTCGTAAGCTATCTCTACGGCTTTCTTGTTAACCTCAGCGATCTTTCCCTCAAACACCTCCTCTATTGCCTTCTTCAAAGAGTCTAGAGTAACTACCTTCAGTCTTGCTAGACTTCCAAGCATAACAATGTTGACCAGAGGCCATCCAGACTTGACTAAGTTAAGATTTAAAGCGATTTTCGTAGCGTTAACTACGAAAGTGCGGTAGGGGAGGGTTACGGGGGAGGGGGAATTAATGACGGCATATCCTTCGTCTTTCAACCCTCGGAGTGGGTTAGAGATCTTTAATAGAGAAGGATCTAGGATAACAACAATGTCCGGGTTTTCTATGGGGGAAGTAACCCTGATCGGATGGGAGTCAATTCTACAATAAGACTCTATCTCAGCCCCCCTTCTTTCGGCACCGTAGAAGGGGAATGCGGAGGACCAGTTCCCGTCTAGGTCTGCCGCAATTGCAAGTAAGTTAGCAGCTGTAACTACTCCCTGCCCTCCTCTCCCGTGAAATCTGATCTCGAGCAATAAGGCATCACTTCCGAATATATAATTTCTCTTGAACATTAAAAAAGTTTCGTATTAAAAAAGTTTATTATTTGGGGAGTCCATAATATGAAATATTTTCGTAAAACCTCCTTCTTTCAATAAACTCCGATAATATTGCCCCGGGAATTGCTATAAGACTAGTTAATGGAAATAGAATAGATAACATCACCATAACAAGATAGAATGAATTTAAGGTTAACCTAAGCTTGTTATCCTTACGAGCTACAGATATCTCAGCGATACTAAAAGCTACTGCTACAAGCAAATACAAGTAGTTATGGGTGAGGAAATAGCCTAGTGGAAATACTGAGGTAAAGGCTGTTCCTAAGAACGATATAGCGGTATTGGGGGAATACCAAGACGGTATAGTCTTTAGTATATAAAGCATTATTGAAGATATGATCGCTAACGAAAGAAGGACAAGTGACGATGCAAAAGTGAACACAGATGGGTAGAGCGAATAAAATACTAGTGAAAGAACGGAAAGTGACGAAAAGAATACTTCTCTACTTAGCCAAGAAGTCCTTAAGTTCTTGATTACCTTGTAAAACCTTTCCTTTCTGTTTATATGCAAAATTGAGGGAATAAGTCCTATAAGCATCAAGAGCAAAGGTACTATGCCTTTAACTGGAATAAGAAGGGAACCTAAAGCAAATTCGGAGAATAAAGTGAAGATTAATAATTGCCAATAATTTTCTTCTTTCCTTGTCTTCAGTGGGGAAGCCTCGACTTTAACCTTGCTCTGTCTCACCACGAGGTTAGGTTTAGTAAGTTCGTACGGTGCTAAGAACGGAGCGTTGTACTCTTTCTTATCAACCCATCCGAAGGATAGGGCACCGGTAGGACACGCTTCTACGCACAACGGTAACCCCTGCTTATTCATAAGCCTTTGCCTACAGAAGTCACACTTGCTCATTACGCCGTCTTTATTAAATTTCGGCTCTTCATAAGGACAAGCCCAAGTGCAATAACCACACCCTATACACTCTTTAGGGTCTATATAAACAACGCTCATGTTATCTTTCTTTATCGCGTTTGAAGGACAGACCTTCATACATAAGGGATTCTCACAGTGGTTACAAGCTATGGAAACACCGATCTTCGTGTCTCCCTCATTAAAGACGAGTAAAGTTCTCCAATTTAGACCTCCGTAAGCTGAGTTACAAGCGTTGACGCAAGCATTACAGATAATACACTTATTAGGATCGAAAATGAACGCCAATTGGAGTTTATCGTCTTCAGTAGTTTTCAAAATCTCTTCCATACATTAAATAACGAATTTAAACTAAATAAAGCTGAATATAAACCGAATCTAATGTAGTAGTTCTGAGGACTCAACGAAAAAGAAATGTAAAAGATATAAATGTGCTTAATATACTCTCCATATGGCAAGGCTGATTGCTACGTTGGGTACTTCGCCGGGAGGAATATTTGAGAGTTATAAGAACTTAATTGAAGGCAATTATGAAGGAGATAACGTAGAGAAGGTTAATATAGATGAGGTTTATATCATAAGGACATCCGATAAGGCTGTGGAATTCGCGTGGAAGTTAGTTAAGGCTATATTTGCCTGTTGTGGTGCTAAGGGTGTCCATGTTTATGATATTCCCTTAAGCATATCGGACATTAACAGTAGGCAAGACTTTTTGATGTTTAAGAGGGAAGTCGAGAGTAAAATAAACGAAGGGGACTTTGTAGACATAACTGGCGGTAGAAAATCTATGTCTGTAGCTGCTGCAATCTCAGCGATTAAGAGAAAGGCTAGAACTGTTACTACCATAGTCCCTCAAGCTGAGTATAACAAGGTTCAAAAGCTCATAAAAGAACTTGAACCGAGAGAGAAAGAAATACAGATGGCAGGGGAGGGAAAGTGCCAAACGATAGATATTTGTCAACTAGTGAGTAAATCAGCCCTAACTATTCAGCTATCATAATGCATAAAATTCTATAATAGACTATTATTGCGTAATACCTTTTAAGCTTTCTCTGTCAGTATTACCTATGAAAAAAGTTATCACCTTTAAGGTCGAGGACGAACTGGTAAAAAATCTCGATACTTACGCTAGAAAACACGGGTTAAATAGGAGTGAAGTCATAAGGAAAGCGATATTAAAGTTGATAGAAGAAGAAAGAAACTGAGAAATATAAGAAGAAAAAGTTTTTGACTTTTTTATGGCTGAATATACCACGTTAGTTGTTCTACGTTCATAGTGAACCGGATGAACGGCATTGAATAGTATAGATAAGTTAAGTTGTGTGAACTTAGGCCATATTCCATCATTATGTAACCCACTAGGGATGGTCCGTCGTTATAGGCTGCAGCGCTTTCGAGTATCTGAGTCTCGTTAGCCATGTATTGATAAATCGAGTTGAGCACTAAAGATTGATCTGTTGCGTTAAGTTGTTTTAGGAAGTAGTCTCTGAATGTCATTGCCATCTGTGCATAATAGTTAGCGTAGAAACCGTAATCATATATAACATTTGCATTTCTATATACTTGAAGTATCAGGGTTATGTTCCCGTAATTCCCGTTAGTAACTGAATCTAAATATTCAGCTGCATAAAGATCCGTTAGGAATTCATTATACAATCCTTGATAAAACCCTTGAGGAGTTATTGTAGGCCCTGCGTTTATCGATAAGCTCAAGGCAGCCCATGAATTAGCTAGAATCTCATCAGATATGTTCCCTTGATTATATAAATAATCAGCCTCAGCTGCTGTCTCTATGGTCCATAAGTTAGTTAAGGTCTCAGCGTTATTAACTGCTTTCATAACTTCAGAACCTAAGTTCACCGAGTGATTAGTCTGGTAGAGGACTTCTATTGCCTCGACAGCAGGGTTAGGTAGGACATAAAAGGCTGTATAGTTACCCTCGCTTGCAAGCTTCTGTGCCATAGACCAATACATAGCTGCCGTCTGTTTCGCCGAAGAATTGGTAGTTGAGTTGTATAATTTACTGTAAAGTGTAGACAAGTAGTAATATCCTACAGAGAGGTTAACTGGAAAGTCCATATATCCCTTAGGTTGAGGTAATGAAGATGAAGTAACGATTTGATACATTTGAGGAATTGATGATACAGTGTACAAAACCTCGCCGTGTTCTTTGGCAAATTGCTCAGCCATCTGGTAGTTTTGCCCCTCAGCTAGGGCCATCATTTGAGGGACTACTAAGTAATAAATACCGCCTTGATATAGCTGGACTATCCTTTGATAGACAACACCGGTTGAGTACATATATCCTTCCAGTCCTACATCACCTAAGAAATACAGTGACTTATTTAACATAGCTTGTTGCCCTAACATAGATGCCAAATACATTACTGTAGCTGAGTCCGTCTTCACTGCACCAGGAACGTTTATGTAGTTAGGGGCGTTTATGTATAAATAGTAATTATAGGCGGTCAAAGGTTGATAACCAAGCATCGACGCTACAACAGCGGCACCTTTTGCCCCGGCTAAGTACCCGTTACCACTGGAGAAGGGGTTTCCTATAAATACCAATCCGTCTCCAGGGGTTACATAGGCGTATTGAGAGGCTATTGTTTTATAGGGGAACACGGGGTTTATTAAGTAGTCCTCACCGTTTCCTATGCTAGCAGGGTCTCCAGAAGGAGAATATACTGTCTTTATCACTGTAGTTTCGTTCACTATCTCTTGTTTCATCGTTTGTGTTGATATAGGCTCAGTATAACCTGATTTTTGCCCCAGTAGATAACCTACTATACCAGCCAGTATAATTAAAATCACTAGTAGTATCCCAACTAAAAATTCTTTTTTCATTTTTTTCGACAAAACTATAAATATTTTGTTTATATAAGAATTATCCCAAATCTTTATACGAATTAAAAAACGTTATTAGTTCTATCTAACTACACTGAAAGATAGTTTACGTCTAGAAGTCTCAGGTTTCTAAAGAGGTAAATAGCCTTATCAATTTATGCTAAGGTTCGCAGAGCGGAAGAGTTAATAGTTTGTTTAGGTAAAAAGTTAATAATTGGAGGAGGAAAAGCTTAAAAATGGGGAGGGGGTAAGGGGGCGAAAAGCCTCGCTGAGGAGATGGATAGTCCCGTGTTTAACTTCTTCTCTTTCTAATTTCTCTTAGTGACGCTAATGACACTCCTCCATGGCTTAATGGGACTGTGAGAGGAGCAATTAGTATCCCTCAGTAGGGGTGTCGTGGCGAAATAAAAAGTAATTAAAAGTAAGGATAAGTTACGTCACGGGTAAATACAAACTTTTTAATGAGCAGTATGTTTTTGTCGGTGAGTAGAAATATACACACAAATATTCTCACTAATGTTTAAATATTTGTAAGGGATAAAGGAAGCAAGCACGGACTAAGTAGTTGTAAATCTCGTTTGAGGTTAATAAGTATGTTATTAAGTATGTTATGAAGAGTTAAGTATGTTATAACACCTATTCTTAAAATACCACTTTTATCTAGGTCTCGCTTTCTTGATCACGTGATTTCACTAGCTGGTTTGCTATTTCTATCAACTCCTCAGGTCCTATACTTAAATCACCGTAATCCGGTGGTTTTTCCCTCAAACTCACTAATCCTACCTTCTCAGCTATTTTATCCATCCTTTTAACAACTTCTCTAGCTTCAGAACTCGAAAATTCACCCATTTTGATCTCAAAAGCCCAAATAGGTTTCTTCTTTTTTACAATAATTACGTCTATGTCTTCCTTCGGAGAATAATACTGTACGCCTCCGAAATATTTCGAAAGCATTTCTCCTAGACTGAACTGAACCTCCCTACCAATAGGTAAGTCCTTGACTTCCAAATCCGTTTCACTTATAGCATATTTGGATTCAGCGTAAAGCGTAAGAGAAAGGGCAGGAGACCTGATTCTGTAATAATTTTCCCTAGATAGCGTGGGAATTTTTTGTACTAATCCCATCTTAGCTAATTTGTTGACCATTGAGGATATCGTTCCTTCCCCTCCTTTAGGTTGTATTATTCCGGCAATTTCAGACGTCTTCCATATTCCTTCCCCTAGAAGTAAAAGGATTTTATAATAGGTGTCTGTAAGTTGCCTTTCTTCTTCTTTGAACACCTCCCCTAACAGCCCCTTAGAAATTAACGAGAATTCCCTTATTCTACTAACGAATTCCTCATAACTATTTATGAAAGGAATTACCCAAGGGTCTCTGTATAAGGTTGAAAGTACGGGGTCTCTAATTTGGGTTAGCACATCTTCATAAGATATAATGTCTATTTCAAGGGGGGTGAATAAACCGAGTAATTGACTATTCCTATCAAATACTTTATTAACTATACCATAGCTAGAGCCTATTATTACTAGAATACCTTCCCTATCCCAATTACTTATCATAGCCCAATAGATCTCAGGTAATCTCTGGAACTCGTCTATTACCGCCACGCCCCCTCTGCGTAGAATCCCTTTGACCTCTTTCATAGCATCATCAATCTTTACTACCGTGTCATCTAAGGTGATTGCATTATTTGAATCAGCTATTAAAACGTAATAATCCATCTTAAGGTTTTTCTTTACTAAGGTACTTTTGCCTGTCTTCCTCCTGCCGTAAATTAAAGTCCAGTTTTTTATTCTTCTTATCTCCTCCTCTTCTCGCCTTTTAATATATAGTCCCACAGGACTAGTCTTATAGGACTAGTATTAAAAGATTAGCACTTAAGACAGTGACTAAGAAAACGGAGGTAGGACGAACTGTATTAAAGTACAAGCAAACTCATGGTGCGTGAGTTGAATCCTCCATGACTCTCTTGGCCTTTTGGTGGAAGAAGTGAATACTTGTGAAGGATCCTCTTATTTTCCCTTCACCTCTCAATTTATGTACGGTTGTTAATAACAACATTATGCTCAAAACAAATTAATAGCAATAGTATATATTAGGAATTATGGAAGAGTGGGGATTTAGCCAATCCGGTTCTCAGATCTCCACTAATTTTCAGCTCTTATCATTCTCTAGCGCTCCTTTTCAAGTGCTAGTAGATAATGATTTCGGTAATCTTATAGTTGAATTCAAGAGAAGCGTTGAGAAAAGCTTTGAGGGTGAGGCTTTTGTTACTATTGGAGTTGACGAGAACGGTAGAGTAGCTTATATCTCAATAGAGCCGTTGGATAAAGATCTAAAGGAAGGTATAAAGGGAATTAAAAATGAGTGAAGTCATAAATTATGCATTACAAGAAATTCAGGAGGGGAAGTACAAGATAGAAACTGATGAGGAAAACCTAGAGCTAATTCTCCACCCTGTTTTGCTTAAAGTGTTTAAGAAGGATGATAAATACTCTTTCGTGGTTCGGAACATTATATCTGTGAATACTGATAAACCAAGATTTGGCCCCCTTTGCTCTAGTAACACTTTAAATTCTAGACCGGCCCGGATCAGGAAGACAGAGGTTTTAAAGGAGCCTAAGATCGTGTTGAAAATGGATGAGAAAATTTTCAACATTATAATAAATGTCACTAATATTTCAATTTATCCAGAGTATAGGGATTCATTTGGCTCACCATGCGTGATGGTCTCAACGGTGGTTTTATATTAGTTGTGAATTTACGAGACATGCTCAAGAAAGGCTAAGACTTAGGTTAGAAGAACTATGCAAAAATTACGGGATAGAAATAGTAGGTGAAATTCAGAGAGTAATTGACGAATTTTGCAAAGCTGAAAAGATAGCTGCTAAAAAACTTAATGATGAGGAAAGTTATTGCAAAAAATTAAGCTTTAATTGTTTATATCTTATCATGGTTTTTGTACAGTTTGATAAAAGAAGAATTATTACATTATTTCCTACTAATAAACCATCAACGATAAAGAAATTTTGTTAACTTTACCGAAAGGCTATAATATGTATTTATTATCTAACACTGTGGCTTAGCTGACTTCCTTATATAGAACATAGTTATTCATCAGTCCCATGTCCTAAATTCGGCAGGAAGATGGTTGAGGTTTCTCGTCACAGGTTTAAGTGCACTTGTAATTGTGAAAACGATCGTGACGTAATTGCAGTGGTTAATGGGAGGGAGTTCTGACCCTCTCAACTGCTCCTCAGATGTAGCCCCGAATCTATAGTGGGAACGATGAGCCCTCTGGGAGGGAGCCCTCGCCCTTCCAGGACTAGGAGACGTCAGTAGTGAGCCTCTTTAAAGAGTGTGCTAATAACATTGTCTTCTTAACGGCTTCACTATATCCGGTACATCAGGATCCCGCATAGATAACTTGAGTCTCTAGCTGATAAATGAGTTTTAAACAATGTCAGCTAGACGTATTTTAGTTAATTAGATTTACGGAACTGTTAAACACTATTCAAATTCTCTCGTTGCTAAAATTACACCCTATTTGTTTTCCGACAAATAGATTTTTATAGTCCATTAGTACTTAGTGTTACGTGGAGAAGTTAAAATCAATTATTCTGATAATTACAATTATTTTTTTATTATTATCATCAGAATATCTGTTTTTGACTGAGTTTTACTTCGCTAAAACTTATTCAGTTCAAGAAAATCAAAAAGTGAACATAACAAGTTTACCTTCAATAACAAAATCTCCCACCCCTACATACTCCCTTATACAATCAATTCCGAACAAGCCTAAAGGTTATACGCCTGCAAATTACATGTTTGAGGGTGATCCTCAGCACATATACTATGTGCCTATAAAGACCGGTTACTTTATGTTGAATTTGACTGGAGCTATTGTAGTTCCTCCTACTATATACGGGGACTTTATGTACGTAGTGACTTCAGGAGTAATGAACATGACAACGGGTGAGATGAATGAACTGTTAGGTTGTCTCTTCGCGATTAACATATCCGACGGGCGAGTAGTGTGGCTAGACAAGTTCCCAAATCAGATCATGACTATGCCATTGGTCTATAAGGACGAGGTTATCATAGGTCTAGGAAACGCGTGTTTCCTCAACACCACCGTTAGGGGGACTGGAGAAAACGCAGTAATAGCCCTTAACGCAACAAATGGTAAAGTAATATGGAACTACACGACTCTCGGAGAGGATATGCCGACTCCGGTAATTTACAGAGGGATGGTAATTGAAGCAAACGGGAATGGTGAAGTCTTTGCGCTAAACGTAGATAATGGTAAACTGATATGGCAAAAATATCTAGGGTCTTACGACAGTATGTCTTCACTTCTTCTAGTAGGAAACATAATATATTTCGGAACGGCAAACCCTTACATGTTCTGGGCTATAGATGCGGATAACGGCCAGGTAATTTGGGATTATAACTTCTCAACCACTGGATTGACTTTTGGTGGACTTGATGACTCATCGCCAGCCTATTATGACGGGATAGTTGTAACTTCTTATACTGTTCATATATCTAACATAACCATGAGTGAGTTCCTTGTAGCGTTTAACGCGTCTGACGGTAGAATGTTATGGTACTTAAACGAAGGAAATGCTCCAATACCCAAATACCTCGAATCTCCAGCACCAGTAATTTATCACGGGGTAGTTTATCATGATTCTCCGGTAGGAATACTATACGCAGTAAATGTTACTAACGGAAAAGTTATCTGGGAATTCTTGACGGGTCCAACAGTTAGCAACGTGGACATAGCTTACAATTCTTATATACTTATACAATCCAGAGTGGGTACTTTATATGTGCTAAAGCTAAATGGCCAAATGGTAAAGTCGGTATTAACTCCGGTTATGCCTGGACCAGGTAACTTACTAGTAACACAAAACTCGGTAATAATGGTAGGAATAAATGGTGTTGTAGACGTAATACCAATCTACGCCTTAACAGGTTCGTGAAGCTTAAGTAAAATAACGAAGCCAATATCCTTAATACAGCAATTACTAGCATCATATCCTTTATCCCCTGAACTACGCCGAAATAACTCGTAACTAGTTGTGCCGTAATACCACCGATACTTGATCCCGTAAGGTCTCCAAGGGCGGTTACCGCGTTATAAAGACCCACGCTTTTCCTCGTGTCCTTTGAACTGTCGTAAAGATAGGAAAGATAGGCTGTGGAATTAACAGAGTTAGTGAATCCGGCCACTACGTTAGCAAGATAAATCTCATATGAGGATGTAGATAAGGCATAAGCTAGAGGAAAGGTAGCTAAAGCTAGTCTACCGGTAAACATCACCAGCTTTCTGTTTTTGTCTACTAGTTTACCTACCCAGTTCTGCATCAAGAGTGTAGATACTCCCGATATTGTGTTAATAATAGCCACGTTCTCGAAGTTCATGTTGAAGACGTAAACTTGGGCTAAGGGGAACAAAGGCCAGGCTGATGACCATATTACGTTAAACGTAAAGGTGATCAAGAGAAAATCTCGAAATTCCTTAGTCACTTTTAACTCCTTTATCGGTGGTTTTTCATAGTCTACGTCAAACTTATAAGCTATGTAGGAATCACTCAAAATCAAAACTCCAGTCATCAGGAAGAAAGGTCTTACCAGAGCTGTATCATCACCTACGAGAAAACCCGTGATCAGAGTAGCTATAAGTCCACCCAAGGTGGAATAAAATGAGTACTGGGCAAGTACCTTACCTCTAGAAGATGTGCTTACTGTGTCCATTATCAAATACCATCCGAAAAGTGAAACGCCTAAGCTAGCTTCTAAAAATACGTATAGAGGCACGAATATTATACTACTGAAAGGGATAAGTGAAAGTATAACCCAAAGTATCCCTACGATTGCTGAACCTATTACCACAAGCTGTTTCCCCCTAGCCCTTACGAAGCCTAAAACGAATTGTACTATTGAAGGTAAAACCGTTCCTGCTGAGGATATTATAGCTAACGCTTCTCCATTTAATCCAGAGAGAGCTGAGAGAAAGGCTATAAAAGGTTGCGATAAGCTTAGTGCAAAGTTTCTGAGCAGGATATAAGTCCTTAAAGGTTTCACATACGAAACTGAATCGATATAACTTTAAAGTTTTCTAACGAGTGGAAGGACAATTACAGCGTTTTACAAAGAAAGGGATTGGGGGGGGGGAAGCCTCGCTAAGGGGATGGATAGTCCCGTGTTTAAATACTACTTTTTTCAAATTTCATTATTTTAAGAGATTTTCCTTTATAAGATGGTAGAGAAAGATCTCCGTAGAATAAAAATGAGAATGAGAGAATTATTGAATTTCATCATTTTAAATCTTGTTTTTGAACTCTTTGAAGTATGGATTTTATTTCATTGACAAGTATCTTTATGTTTTCCGCAGCAATTTCATCGCTTCTGAAAGGGCTTAATATAGCTTCTTTATCCGGGCCATTATATTGGTATTCATGAATGGAGAGAGCTTTTTCTGTTAATAAATTTAACTCTTTCCCTAAGATTAATGTAAGTTCTTCCATGTAGGAAGTGGGAACTACAGCTATTATCCAATCTGCAAATTCTATCTTTCTCCTCCCTAATGACTTCTTTTTAGGATATTTCTTAACTAGAACATCTCTCTTATCCGTAAGTAATGCAGCCAATAGAGATTTCCACGCTTGGAATACCTTACCTGCTGCGTTTCTTACAAGTCCTTCTTGAAGAAATTTTTCTGCAATTTCGACCTCGAATCTTGCCTCCTCAAGCCTTATCTTTTTATAAGCCTCCAAGTTAAACCATGGCTTAGGTAACTCTTGCACATATAATAATAAAGTAAAGAGAGTATTTAACCACGTTTAATCCTATTATGATTAAGATTTATTGAAAAAGATTAAAACTATATTAAAACTGCAAAAAACAAAACAAGGCTGTGATGGAGGTAATAGATAGAATTAGTTAACATGTAGAGATTAAAAACTTTCTTTAATATCTTCAGGTCTTGTTAAGTTCTTTTATTATGTAAATAAGATAGAGAAGATAGGACCTTACAAGAAAGGGAGTTGGGGGCCTCGCCAAGGTAATGGATAGCCCCTTATACTTCTTTTTCTAGTTTTTTAATGGCTAGGAGGGGTAAAAAACGATTAGAGCTACTGTTTTAATGAAGATCGCAGTCTCTGAACCCCTCCTAGCCCTCGTAAACAACTACGTAAAGGTACTCCGCTTCGTCCTCTTTTGGTTGAAAGAAAACGTTCCGAACTCAGAAGAGAAGGGAGTATTAGGAAAGGTTCACAAGGAGTTGTACACAAGACGTTATCCAGGGTGATAAAAATGGGAAATTGGGATGAGGTAATATTATGAAGTCACTTTCAACTAAGAAAGACCTTTTGCTCAAGGTCAATAAATTATTTCCTTAGGAAACGTTTAGGGGTAAACTTGAGTCACTTTACTCCAAGAAACCCAAGTGGGACGTTATATTACTCCTCAAAGTCCTATTAATCAAGTTCGTCTAGCATTTATTGGAAAATCCTTGCATTATAGTATTCTTATAAAGGACTCCAATAATATTTATATTTAATTTTTTATGATATACCATAAAGATCTAATGTGTATATAATGGAACTTCGAAATTTATCTCCACATAATTTTGAAAATTATTTAACTCTAGATTTTCCCTAAAATGCTACTATAGATATGAATAAGATTAGCTATATTAGATCTTCTGTAGCGTCTCCTAAGGAAATTAACTTAGATTATATCAAGGAATCTACAATGAAAAATGAATATATTCTAAATAAAAGTAATGATTTGTTTAATATCATATATCTAATAGATAATGGTAGACAAATAGCGGAGGAATGTAATACTAAATATATTTCTTGAATAGTATCTATTGAATAAGATGGTTGTTTGTAATTACTAAAATGATAAAATAATTTTTAATCTTTATAGTTATACAATATTATTAAATTATATACCTAGTCTACTTGGGCATTTTAACGCATAAAGGATCAGTGAAGCTGCGCACAGAGTTTTTAGGTATTCATATTGTTTTGATAAGTTGTTTGTTTCCAGTAATCTTAGATCTTT
>Ga0208662_100457_pt1 | contig 15765 bp, 8 predicted proteins | sample OSPB_host_MetaG_FD_187136 | JGI IMG/M metagenome (GOLD analysis project Ga0208662, IMG submission 187136) | Hot spring microbial mat communities from Yellowstone National Park, Wyoming, USA - OSPB_host_MetaG (SPAdes) (version 2) | ecosystem: Environmental > Aquatic > Thermal springs > Hot (42-90C)... | reverse complement strand
AATACCCACTTTGCAACCCTTAGGCAAGATCTTTCTTATCTCCTCAAACCCTTGCCTATCATTAGTAAACTCGTAGAGTTTACCTTGAAAATACATAATTAATTTATCTTTTGATACATCTATTCCTGCGACTGGGGCCTCCAATTGTACTCACCCTTATGTTTTATTCGGACTTTAGGCCCAACTTCCGGTCCAAATTGGAGGCGGCTAAGCTCCCCATCGGGCTTTAAGCCCAAGGAACGTTACGGCCTACACCCCAGTCAGATCTGTATTACTCAGATCTGACTAATATGTTTTATATAAGGAGCGTCATTAGCATCACTAAGAGAAATTTTGATAAAGGAGTATTTAAATATAAGGGGCTATCCATTCCCGCCTGTGAGGCTTTCCGCCCCCTTAACCCCTTTCTTTGTAAAAAAATGTTTAATACCTCATTTTTTCTTAGTATCTCTTAGTAATGCTAATTACGCCCCTCCTCAGCTCGATGGGACAGAGGGAGGGACAATCATTATCTTCCTTATAATTTATTTCAATAGGCTTCTAGATAATTTATTAAAGTATAGAAAATTTATGCAAACAATATTAATGATGCAACATATTTATTTCTATTTCCTTTAACATTAATTTCATTGAACAGTTTATGTAGTATAAATGCAGGTAATCCTAGTATCTCTTTTTCCACATATTTCATTACTTGTGATAACTTCTCATTATCACCTTTTAGATAGAAGTATATTTCCAATATTGGTATTAAATAGTCATTAGCTGCTAAATTTTCTAAGGTATAATCTAAATTTTCAATAATTAGCTTATCATTAATTTTCGTATTTTCAACAGTTTTATAAAACTCCTTCTTCATCTCTTCATTTCCAGTTAATGCTAATGCTACCCTATAAAGCATCTCTTCTGGTCCCCTTAGTCTAATTTTCTTAACTTCTCCGTTTAGCAGAAATTTCGATATATAATACGCAGCTAATATTCTCCTTTTTAATCTCTTGTCGCGTATATTAGCTTTTGACCATAAGTCAATTATATCTTGCAGTACTAACTTATAATCGTATTTTGAAGTGATAAGTGTCTTAGCTAATTTTATCTTATATATTTCGAATAGTTCATATACGTAATCATCATACAATTTTCTTAATTTTATTAAAAAATTATAACGTGGTTCAACTAACGTAGTAATGTAGTCAAGAACTTGCTTTAAATCATCTTCAACTTTATAGAAGTAAAACATTATTAATCCGTATTCAAAATCAATAAATTCCTTATTTTCAGCTAATAAATCCAATATTTCTCTCTTTTCATTTACATACGCATCAAAAGCTATATTATAAAGTGTAAATAACGCTTTCTCATCAATTTTCTTAACGCTTCTAATAAATTTATCATAAAGCTCATCTAGATACTTGTAATACTTAATTATAGTGTCTATCTTATCTTCAACTGTTGCATCAATTTCTAAACGCATAATTGCTAGCAATGCAGCATAAGTTTCTAAAGGATCCGTAATGTTTTCTATTTCCTTCTCGTTGTTGATTGCTTTATTTAGCATTACTAAAGGTAAGGCTGATAATCTAGCATTATCTGAAATTTCGGCAATTTTATTGATATGTTCAGGATTAATGTATATGGAACTTCGCATAGTATCTGTAAAACTCATTTTCAAATAGTACTCTATTAGCTTATCATCCTTTGTCTTTAGTATAACATTATATAATTTATTTTCAAATTTGTTGAATACAAATTGATCATTTTGAGAGCTTATATACCACTTTAATATGTTAAACGCCTTTCTTAAACATTCTATATTAACGTTTTCTTCAGATGATAATATTTCATAAATACTAGCGTAATTTGACGGTTTCAATTCAGCGAAATTCGTTATTTCTTCCAATATTTCGTCAATAATATCTTCCGAACTAGTTATATCCTTCCCGATTATATCCCCTAAACTTTTTAATGAACTACAAACTTGATTTACTCTTTCACCCAAATCCCAATTAAATTCATGTATTATGTCGGGAGTGTAAAGTAGAGTGTACGTAATTGGAGAATAATCCCCATATCCCGTCTTTATAAACCCGTCTATTCTGGTATCTTGAACAATTGGATAAGTTGATAAGGCGTCGAAATAGGCTTTAAGTAAATCTTCCTCAAATTTATTCTCCTTGACTACTCTTATAAGCTCCTCCCTTACTTTATCTAATGCGTCATATGTCATCTTTTTCATTTCCTCATTTTCATCTACCTCGTAATCTGTAAAATCGAACACTGAGAACCAGTCAATGAAAGTTTCATGTATTTGTTTGTTAAGGTTATTCAATATTATTTCGCTAACTTTAACCGGTAAAGGTAAATACTTTTTACCTAAAATTAGAAGTGGGAGATAATTATTGATCAATTCTTTATTATTTCCGAAAATAGTATTCATAACATATTTGTTCATATCAGATTTATATTCATTGTATATTTGTTCATCAGACATATTATATTTTAATTTATAAAGATAATAATAATAAATCGGCACATCAGTCTTAGCGCCTTTTACGCGTCTTACATTATTCTTCAAATAAAGGTAATCAATGAAGTCTTTAATATAACTTCTCGATTCTATTACTTTACATTCTGTAGGGATTGAATAAAAAATATCGTCAGTGAGAACTGCAATATATTTTTTATTTTCTGATTTTATTTTCTTATATAAATTTAACAAATCATAATTATTATAATCTAACAAAGAAATATCTTTAGAATTAACCATAGAATATATATAATTTGATAGGGAAGATTTTGCAGAACGTAATGGACCTACTATACAGAGATTATTACCATCAAGAATAATTGACTTTCCCCATTCAGCTAAATCTACGAAAAAGGGTTCTATATCAGCTACATATACTTTATCTCCTAACGGTTTAATATCCTTTTGACTAATGATTTTCTCTGCACTACCGGGCAGAAGTCTTAATGCGGAGTCAAGCCTGTAATATATTAATTCTTTCCACGTTTCACTTAACTCACTCCATGCTGTCTTAAAATCTATATCCCTAGGTAAGACTAATCCTAAAGCATAAGTTATGCTATCCTCTCCACTTATATCTATTTTAGGAAATAAGGAGTACAATCTCTTTACTCCTAATACAACCCCTAAGATCTTATCTAGCTTACCTTGCTTATATAACTCGATTCCTTCATTTACTAATTTAGGTATGATTGTAAAGTAATTTGGCATGGCAATAGTTGAGTACATTAGAATTTTAGATACTGCCTTATCATCCTTTATACCATTTTTATATATCCTCTTAATAGCATCTATACTCTTCATGCTTACCGCATTTCCTCTAAAATCTAGATAAGGGGATTGAAGAGATGGCGTATTAACTATTGATACCTTACCTAATAAGAGTTCTATTATGTAAGTTCTTCCTTCTATTATACCCCTCTTAATTTCCTTTATCTTATTTTTCCACTCATTTAACTCATCAATGCTGTTGAATTTTTTAGGCAATTGAATAAATTGTATTTCCTCGTTTTTATACTTATTATAAAATTTATTTATCAGAGTAGTTTTACCACTAAAAGGTAGACCTCCTATAAATACCTTATCTTTATCGCTAAGCATCTCTTCAATCTGCTCTGCTTTGAAAATCCTCCTCATTTAAAAATCATGTTTAAATATAGAATTAAAGCGTTGTGGTTAGGTAGTTTAAGGAATTTTCCTTCCCTTAAATATTTATCTTATTCTTAGGCTAATAAAACGAATCTTTTTCATTTTACACTAGGTAATCTTTTGGAGTTAAATCAAAACTTTTTAATTTATTCCATAAAAATTAAATTATTTTTAACGTAACATAAAACTATAAGAATTCTCGCGAAAAGCTTCTATTTAATTTAACTTAGGCGTTGGTATAGAGTTAAACTAATTTAGTCTTAATTTTTTCTTGGTATTAAAATTTTAATTAGATATTAATTTATATAAATTATTATAGATAATATTCATATTTGGTTAAATATTTTTTGCTTTAATGTCCTTATTATATCTAACGTAATTTTTAACGCTATGTTGAGACTATTCTCGTTTAAAGACTCGTTGAAAGCTAATGGATCTATTCCGCTTATTATAATTCTTAAAGCGTTATCATCCACGTGACTTATTTCTTCTTCTAAACTATCATAATCTAGACTTTCTAATAATCCAGAAGGCATCTCTTCCCAAATAACTATTTTTCCCTTATCTGCCATGTAACTTAATTCGTTTATGCTGGCTTTTTTAGTTATCCTTAAAAGGGATATAAAGGCTGCAATACCTAAGCGATTTATTAAAACGTTTTCTGAGGTAGAATTAATTGAATAGCCATACGTAGGTAACTTATAGGAATCAAAGATTTTAGTTCCAGTTGTCTCCTTTAATGAAATAACTTCATAATTAGATTTTTTAACTTTTATGTTTTCTAATTCAACTTCCTCTGAGCTAGTTTCTACAAACCATAATACATCATCAGCTCTCATTTTAAGAATTCCGAATCCCTCAGGTGGATTTACATTAATTAACGTTTCGCTAAAGACTTTTCCTTTAATTATATCTTGATAAAAATATCTTTTACCCTCGGTGATAGTATAGTATCTCTTTACCATTAAGTTCAAGAAGCCTGGTAAATTGGTTTGTCTAATATTAGTCCCATAAATCCTATCTGAACTGTGACCTATAATAAAGGAATCGTACGTTAGATCTATTGAACCCGGTTGGTAATATTTAACTAAGTCTCTTTTAGATATGACTAATGGTATTAAGTCATTATCTATATAGTACTTATATCTCGTCATCCCGAAATCATAAAACTGCATGTTAGTCCAGAAAGTTCTTATTTTCATCTTCATATTAGCGATTTCAAGTCTTATATCACCTTCTAGTCTTCTGTTTCCTTTTCTATAATAATTATAGATTTTTCTAAAAAGTTCCAAATATTTATTTCTTGTTATTCTAAAATATGATACATTACCAATAGATAACCATTCGTTAAAACGATTAGGATCTGATATTAAAAGTAAATCTTTTTCTCTCCAGGGGATTATTATTGATCTAGTGAAATCTATTTCATTTCTCCTTCCCTTTCTTCCTTCCCTTTGTATGAAATCTGACGGGTCGTCTGGAAGTCCAATGTGCACAACGTTTTTTATTGAGCCTATGTCTATTCCTTGCTGTAAAGTCTTAGGAGATATCACGCATTTTAAATTACCATCTTTTAATCTTTTCTCTATTTGAACTCTCGCTTGATGATCTTTTTTAAAGTGGTGTGTATCGCAGTAAGGAGAGTTTAGTATTTTTTTAAGTCTCTCGGCTATATTTATAGATGGAGTGAAAACTAATGTATTTTCATCACTTTTAATTAACTCTGAAATTATGTTAGCTATTTCGCTTAAGCTAAGAATTCTTTGAACGAAATAAGTATAGTTGGGTCTCCTAAATAATTTACCGCTAATGGTTATAGTTTCTAAATCGTTAATATTAGTTAATCTTTCTTCTAACTCTTTACTATTATCTAACGTCGCAGTTAAAACTACTATTTGAGTTTTAGCATATTCTCTATTTATTATTTCTACTAATTCCAATAACATTTCCTTTTGATAGGTATTATAAAACGAGAATTCGTCTAAGACTATAAGTTGTATACTTTCTAGGTAATTTTTGAGATTTCCCTTTCCAGATTTTATAACAGTCATCAAATATGCTGGATTTGTGAGAACTATAGTTGAATCTGATGAGATATTTTTATTATTTTTATTAACTACAACTACATTTTTATAAAAATTCCTTATTCTATTGTATTGATCATTTGAAAGAGCTATAGTGGGGTATATTGCTAAAGTCCTTCTCTTCCTATATAACGAAAAAGATAACCATATTTCTGTCTTACCGCTACCGGTTCCCGCTATACAAATTAGATTTTTAGAATTCTCAAGAGCGTTAATCCCCTCTAATTGATGGGAATAAAGCTCGTTATTTTCAATTCCTCCTAGATTTATTCCAGGATAAATATCTGAAAATCTCCTACCTGTCTTATCTGGTGATACCCCCTCTTGAAATTTAACTATTGAAATGTTTTTTAAAAGGGAGTCAATCAAGTTTTAAAAGCCTCTTCAATGCAGAAATAGGCCTAAATGTATCAGAAATCCTATGTCTTTTCATATAAGAGTTAATTATTTTACTATACCAGTAATCTAAATCAGATTGATCCATAGCTTTAACAAGTTCTAATGCAGCAAGTCTTTTAACTTTACTCTTAAGACTTAATCTACTAACAATTGCTAGATAAATTACTATTCTTTTAAATATATCTTCAGAGTCAGCAGTTATTGACATTACCTTTTTGCCACTTACCTTAACGTTAAATAGCTTAATATCATCTATATAATTTCCTATATCTGCAGAAATTACTAGAATTTCATTATTATTATTCTTAACTCTTACTCTTCTAACTTCCTTTTTACCAGTGATAATAAAAGTCATTTAACTTCACACCTTATTATATTCTTTTTACATAGCTCATAAATTTTTTTAATAGTTATCTCTTCAACAACATTACATTTCTTAATAACCTCTTCAACTATATTTGTCAAATCCATTGATTTAGATATGGTATCTAATATACATATTTCTAACTCATCTATGCCGAGTTCGGCTTTCTTATTAGCAAGGCTCATATTAGCATTCTCCATAAATTTCTGAAAGTCGATAAACTTATTAACTTCCTCTTTAGTGTCAATTCCTATTCTTTTTAAAATCCTTTTTAATCTGTCTGTTTCTTCTTTCAGTTTATTTATATTTTCTATATATTTTCTGTATAATTCTAAAGCTTTGTCTAGGTCATTCATAGCCCCATTAAGTGAATTACGCAGTTCAAAAATTATATTTGCGAAGGTAAAACAAGGAGGTTTTATTATAAATTTTCCACAATCTGTAGAATAATCTAAAACTGATTTAATATCTTCAATAATTTCACACAATTTATCTAAAAATTCAATATTAATTTGCTTTATCTTATTTATCCATTGTATACTGCACAAGTTTATGTTAAATCTTAAATTACAACTACTTATGGTATCTAGCTTATCTATAACTTCTTTAACAACTAAATAATTTTCCTTCAGTTGTTTAAGCTTATCCCCTATTTCTGTAACAGTTTTACTATTTCTACATATATCATATATACAGTCTTTAAGTTTTGAATCTAATAGATCCTCATAACCTTTTAAGTCAGTAAATGTATTTAATTCAATTTCAGAAAAATTATTATCACACATTCGGATTATTTGTGAAGCTTGATTTAATTTCAAAACAATCTCTTTAACATAATTTAAATTATTTAGATCACCTCTCTGCAAAATATTTATAGCATTTATTATCTCATCCTTAGTTAAATTGACAAATTTATTAAAAGGTATATTAGTATCATTAGGAACATATGCTATAATGTCTTCTAATAATTTTATCTGACTCTCGTAGAATTCCTTACTTTCTTTCTTCTTTTCTATTAATTCCTTTAATGAGGATAATCTAGCGTGTTGTTCTGACATAATTATTCACCAACAAACTTCTTTAATTTAAGCATTAAACTAGTCGAAAGATCTTTAATCAAATTTAGTTCACTCTCGTATGACTTCCTAATATTTTCAATATCTTCTATAGCTTTTTCTAGATAATTAATCTCATTAATATCTATAATTTTACTATCACATACGAATCTTAAATAATTTTGGAATTCCTTAGTGAATTCATCATTAACTTCTCCAACTCTCTTATAAATAACTAATAATTTTGTAAGTATTTCGTAATTATTTTTAAGCTCTTCCTTAATTTTATCTAGCTGATTAGCAATCGAATCCATAAATTTATGATAACTCTTCTCCAACTCCTTAAGTGCTGCTAAATCATATACTGTAGGTGATCTCATAGAAAATATTATGGGTTCAATTATATGTCTTTTAAATTTTTTATTTGAAGAACATATTTCGTTTGATACAGCAAAATTTTTCTCTAATATATCACTTAACTCATTAAAACTTTTATTTAGATTATTCATTGACTGAGAGTAAAGTTCGATAATACTATTTCTATCAACTTCATTTTCTAAAGCCTTTTTAAGAATTGCACCAGAAACAAGAGGGATTATGATATTTTCCTTATTCTCTAATTTATTCCAAAATATTGAATCTATAATTGACGATAAATCCCTTAATTGAAAATCTCTATTGGAGGAAGCGAATTCTTTTATTAATTTAGAGTAAAAGTCTATTACACTCTTTAATTTATCAAATTTATCTAGACAACTAAGTGCTCCTTTTATATATTCACCCAATTTTTCTATACCATTATCCTCATCTTCAAATATAAATGATAGCATTTCACTTTCCTTTGACCTTACCTTTGGTTTAAGATCAAACATTAAAATCAGATTTCCCTTAAGCTCTCTATTCATGATAATATCGTTTCCATTATCTTCATATAATTTCATGGCTTCATCTCTAATTTTTCTGTAAAAATTACTAATATCTGATAGGAATTTTATTAATTCATTTGATTGTAACAATAGTAGAAGATTTGAGTATTGCGATAAACTATATTCGGTAAAACTAGATTTAACACAAGTTGATAAATCGAATAAAAGTTTAGAAAATTCTTTATTTCTTTCCATTAGTATTTCTTTAGATCTGAGAATTTTCTTAAATTTTTCTGTAAAACTCTCTAGTATTCTTTTCTCTAAAGGGGAAAGAGCTTCAATTTTAGGTCTGATATATCCTATCTTATTAAAATTGTATATTAATCCACTTAAGAAAAGTGCATCTCTTCCTTCAACCACTATAATTTCTACCTTTCCTATATCTATAAATCCTTTCAGAATTTCTTCTAAAATTTGCCTCTCAGCATCTTCTACTTTTTCTATATCAAAAAGTAAAATTATAATTCCATTGCTTATCTTCTCCACGAATTTTACATTAGTTATTTGTTTCTCCAATGCCGTAACAAACTCTTGATTTTTCAATCCCTTAGAGGGGATTACTAAAAGCTCAAAGGAATTCTCATTAAACTCTTTAGCTATTTGACGAGAGACTGTAATTAGCGAGTTGATATCAGTTGATGCCTTATTTATGAAATCCACAATGTTTTTGCCTTGAAGAACATATTCCTTATCACGCCTAGCATTACCTATTAGAGGTAAAGTACCCAATAAAGGAAAATATTCAATAAGTTTCTTTGGAGAAATTTCAATGAAATTCCCATTTCTTATACTATTTTTACTAACAGAGTTATAAATGAATTTAGGTACTATTTTATCTAATTCTTTTTCTATCTTAGGATCTTGGAAAAATATATCTTGAATAAATGAAACTAAAGCTAATTTAAGGTCGTTAAAGAAATTTTCTTCATATAGTATGTAATCCTCATCATCAGCCAAAGAGGAAATAAGGGAATCAGTTATCTTTCTAATTGAGACTTTAACCTCGTCTGGCAAATTAAACCTACTTATGTACACCTCATCCAGTATTCTACTTATCTCATCTTTCTTTATTACTGCGTTACTATAGTAATAAAATTGACTTTCTGTTACAGTATACTCTATATTATCTGTATTAATTGGCTTAGATGATAAGATCAGTAGGGACAATATATCTCCAGCTTGTTGCAAATCTGATCTTAAGATTTCAATGTCTATTATCTTAGTATCCTTAGTAAGTTGATTAGACTGTAATTCCTCAGTGATTCCTTCAACAAGGAAATTTGAGCAAATAGAATAATTCCTTTTACACTCTAGAAGTATCTTGTCTATTTTAATATCTAAACCTAGAGTTAAAAATTTATTAATCCATCCTGGTCTGCCTCTACTTAACCACCATAAGAAGTTAGCTATCGATTTTTTATGAGTTAAATTATGTGATAAATTATATAAAATATAATTAACACGTAACGGTTTTAGAGAAATGGTAAGAGTTCTCCATCCTGCAGGACCTCCAGTTATCTCCTCTGCCATTGTTATAGGTCCATAACTCAAAATAACCATTACATTTCCATACCTCTTAGCTACAGCGTCATATAGTCCTCTGAAGGGTGAAGTCTTATAAGAGATCTTTTCCCTTAACTCATCATAAGCCTCTTCCACCTCATCTATGAGTAATAAACCCTTATTTTTGTCAAGAGCATTAGTCCAATTATTACCTAAAGACTTTTCTATATCAAAGGATTCTTTTAACCTTAAATATTGTTTTAAAAGTTTATTATTTTCTTTCACAGATTCCTTTATTTTATTAAATAAATTGACTACAAATTCGTATAATTTGTCCTCAGATATCTTTCTATTTGAACTTTGTGAAATTAAATTCACTAAATCAGATAAATTAATTATAAAAGCAGGATAACCCAATTCCCATGATTTAATTGCTAAATAAGTAAGCAAAGTAGTCTTACCAGATCCATAAGGCGCTTGAATCACTGGGGCCTTTATTTCTTGATCACTTTTGAAAAATTTTTCAATTTCGTCTTCTAATTTTAACCTAGCAATTCTATAATCTTCATCAAAGTCACACCATATTATATCTCCCTCTAATCTGAAGCAAACACCATCATAATACATATGTATATACTATGATTGCCAATTAATATTCTTTAACAACAACACAAAAGCGAAATTATATAATTATTGGCATTTTTATCAGATTATTTCACATGAAAGACGTTGTTTTTTGATAATTAAGAGATATAGATAAAATTGGATGATTACTCGGTTATAGAAATAATTGATTCAAATACACTATCGTATTACAATATATTTTAATCAATATATATCATATTTATGCTGCATTATATCGCTATTTACTTGTATTTATTGTACATTATTATCTAAATACAAAGTTAGATGAGATTAAGAAATTAGAAGAAAGAATTTTTGTAAAGTAATAATGAAGAGTTTATACGATTTTTCTAACAAGAATAGAGAGCTGGGATCCCATCAGAAGCACTTATACTGCTTACTTAACATTTTTTAAATTCAATGATAAGAAATTCAATTAGCAAATTGCTTTTAATAACCTCTTTACATAGTTTATATATATGAAGACTGGTAAAGATGGAGAATATTATTATGCAGAGTTAAGCAAAGAGGAAGTAATTAAGCTTAAGGAGATTGTGGAAAAGAAAGCTAAGGAAAATGCTAACGCCCGTAAACCTTCTTATGAGACCCAACCTCCCAAATGAAAACTACACAATTTTTTGAATCTACACTGTAAAGTATTCTTATATCTCCAGTAATCTCAATGGAGAACATTGGATTGCCATGCTTATCCTTTCCTAACTTTTCCCTGGAATATTTGAAGGGATTATCTAGCAATAATAAAACCTTATCTAAGATAAGCATAACTAACTTATCACTTGCAAAACTATCTAAAAGGTAATTAGCTAACTCATCAAGGTTATTTATCCTCTTACTGAACATTATCCTTAACTATTTCTCCAATACCTTTATCACATTATCTAACATTTCCTTAACTTTTCTTAAGTACTCAGTAATATCTGAAGTTGAAAGCTTTACTTCATGAAAACCCCATACGTGAAGAATATAAGCAGAATTCCAACCATTTAAAACCCAATCTCCTAAATCCTTAGCTAGCCTATTAACTGCGGAAGCTAACCAATAAGTATTCCATCTTCCTTCTTTCGATGCTTGCTGATATTCTGGAATATTAAACTTCTCCGCTAAGGCCTTAACGATCTCTTCAGCAGTTTTATAAGCTTTCTCTGAAGCTTGTACAGCGTCACCTTTCTTCAAATAGTCCTCCGCTTCCGCAATGTACTTCTTCGCTAATTCTATTCTTAAGTTAATTGCCCCCTTAGGATCTTTCCTTGAAATGGCGTCAATTATAAGGTCGTTAATGTCAATGTCGTACTCTTCAGCCTTCTTAATTAGATCCTCCATATATAGAATACTATAATAGTGAAGTTTTAAGCGTTATCGTGAAATGCTTCAATTCTCCTTAAACAACACTAAGTTAGCATATCTAGGATAGAATTTTGCCTCTCAATCCCTTTGGGGATTTATCCCAGCAACGACGCGTATTACCAAGCTTTAAATTTTGAAGAACTCTCAATCCCTTTGGGGATTTATCAAGGAAGCTAATTAGCAAGAAGCCCAAGAAGATTTGATAAACTCTCAATCCCTTTGGGGATTTATCAAAAAGTAGAAACGGTAAAGTAAACATTACAGTAACTTTACCTTTCAATCCCTTTTGGGATTTATCAGAATTGGCTCCGGCCCAGCTTTAGTGAATATGATAAATCTTTCAATCCCTTTTGGGATTTATCTAAAAATTAGCTACCTCAGCGGTTTTGTGAAAAACACTAACACTTTCAATCCCTTTTGGGATTTATCAAATGAGACAAACGAAAAGGCAGATGTCTACAATTTGTTACTTTCAATCCCTTTTGGGATTTATCATCATATAAGGCGGTGTCAGACACAATATTAATAACATACTTTCAATCCCTTTTGGGATTTATCACTTATTGTGCCTATTAGCTGAACCCTTATCTTTCTAACTTTCAATCCCTTTTGGGATTTATCACATGATACTTCGGTGGCTAAAGAAGTTGAAGCCATCAACTTTCAATCCCTTTTGGGATTTATCTCATATAACTTGCCCAGAAGGCCCTCAAATCGTATAGTCCTTTCAATCCCTTTTGGGATTTATCAAGATTTTACAAGTACTAATGAAACTTTCATGGAAGTAGCCTTTCAATCCCTTTTGGGATTTATCGAGAAGAAGGGCAAAACATGAATCAAGAGGGTGAAGGAGAACTTTCAATCCCTTTTGGGATTTATCTTATGTCCTTCAGCGCCTTATAAGCTTCTAATATACCCATAACTTTCAATCCCTTTTGGGATTTATCGTAGAAGGAAGATTAGAGAGTTGCAAGTACTTCAAATGCTTTCAATCCCTTTTGGGATTTATCATGAATAGCTTAGTTGTAACTGTCGATAACGAATTATTAACTTTCAATCCCTTTTGGGATTTATCGTAAAGAATTTCAAATATGTGATAGAGTTGATGTAAATGGCTTTCAATCCCTTTTGGGATTTATCAATTTGTCAACATCTAACGAGAACTAGAAAAACTATGTGGTTTCCTTTCAATCCCTTTTGGGATTTATCCTAACTCCTTGTTCGAGCAGATAAACGCCACACCACCGTTCTTTCAATCCCTTTTGGGATTTATCCTGCTTTGAATTTATAATAAAAAATAATGCAATTTAACTTTCAATCCCTTTTGGGATTTATCCCGAGCGAAGCTCGACACAACAAAAAACACAGAAAACTTTCAATCCCTTTTGGGATTTATCGTATGTTTATAAACTGAGGAGAAATGGAGAAGACAGAAACTTTCAATCCCTTTTGGGATTTATCAGACAGAAAAGAAAGAAAGAATTACGTTTGGGATTCATATCTTTCAATCCCTTTTGGGATTTATCATACATATCCTGCATGTTTCCACAGTTGATATTGTACGTTACTTTCAATCCCTTTTGGGATTTATCACAGATGAGTCAAGTCAAAATGGAAAGAATTAGTTATTACGCTTTCAATCCCTTTTGGGATTTATCAAAGTAATCTAGGAAACACTTATCTCACGATCTCTATTGTTCTTTCAATCCCTTTTGGGATTTATCCAGTTCATTATCTCAGAGGTAAAGGATTGGGAGACCTATCTTTCAATCCCTTTTGGGATTTATCTTGATTTTCCCTCTTGCTGGTGTGCAAAGATGTTCTTATCTTTCAATCCCTTTTGGGATTTATCAAATACCAGTTTGCCAAAGAGTATAAATGGGGATAAAAAACTTTCAATCCCTTTTGGGATTTATCGTCGAGGGTATGAGACTGAAGATCAAGGTGACTAAAAAACCTTTCAATCCCTTTTGGGATTTATCACTACTTTCATGAGGCCTTATAATAGGTAATGGGAGTATACTTTCAATCCCTTTTGGGATTTATCACTAGGCTCATCTTTTCTTTGATGCTCATAAATGTTAAATACTTTCAATCCCTTTTGGGATTTATCAAATAGAAAAAAAGAAAGATATCGAGGTGAAGAAGGTCTTTCAATCCCTTTTGGGATTTATCTCGAAAGTGTAGTAAGTCCTCGCTATAAGCGTAGTTAACGCCTTTCAATCCCTTTTGGGATTTATCGAAAACGTAACTTGTTGTAAGTTTTGCCCCTGGTAATAACTTTCAATCCCTTTTGGGATTTATCCTTAACGGTTATAAAGAAGAGAGGAATGGTAACGGTGATTTCTTTCAATCCCTTTTGGGATTTATCCAACGCGTTTGATTAGTAGATACCATACAATTGTCATCTTTCAATCCCTTTTGGGATTTATCCTGCAAGTAAATTGTTAACACTTTCGTATTGGGGTTTGCCACTTTCAATCCCTTTTGGGATTTATCAGAGAAAGATTGTTACGGGAAATATGTCATTTGTAGACTTTCAATCCCTTTTGGGATTTATCGCGGATCATATTTCATTCTAGTCGCCTTGCGTATATTACTTTCAATCCCTTTTGGGATTTATCCTAGTTATGTTAGGCGTTACGTAAACCGGGGAGTTTACTTTCAATCCCTTTTGGGATTTATCATAAATCCGGAGGGAACGAGAAGTTAATACAAGGTGCAAACTTTCAATCCCTTTTGGGATTTATCGTTCAAAATTCATTAACATATTCGTGTAAAGGAAAAATCCTTTCAATCCCTTTTGGGATTTATCTTTAGTAGAATTAAGTAACTGCGAGGGGGTGTGTGACTTTCAATCCCTTTTGGGATTTATCATACTATTTCCTGGAAAATACTTAATGTATAGTTTAACCCTTTCAATCCCTTTTGGGATTTATCACATTACACCGAAGATGATGAGAAATATGACGATGAAGACTTTCAATCCCTTTTGGGATTTATCTTTTCGCATATTCTATTGCGTTTCTTGCAATATTTAATGCTTTCAATCCCTTTTGGGATTTATCCCGTTTATTATGACACTTTGTACAGTGACGTTACCCGCCTTTCAATCCCTTTTGGGATTTATCCATTAAGAAACTTCCTAATAGATTCGAAAACTGTAGAAAACTTTCAATCCCTTTTGGGATTTATCAATAGAGAATGAAAACGAAGAAATTATTGACGTGGTGCCCTTTCAATCCCTTTTGGGATTTATCACTATTATTACCCCTCTGGCCCGTATTCGACGTTGAGCATCTTTCAATCCCTTTTGGGATTTATCAAGCCACGTTTAAAATAGTAAAAGATAAGCCAATAGCACTTTCAATCCCTTTTGGGATTTATCGGGTCGTGAGATATGCGAGAAATTTGTAAACGATATTATCACTTTCAATCCCTTTTGGGATTTATCATGGAAAGTCGTAGCGGGCGTACACAGATTTATCAAGACTTTCAATCCCTTTTGGGATTTATCTTACAGATAAATTAGCGGAAATTCTTCCAGAAGTTGAAATCTTTCAATCCCTTTTGGGATTTATCTGGTGTATTTTTATACCTCTGTTCTTATTCTCTCCCTTTCTAACTTATAAATTTATCTTCTCCCCCTTAACCTTCCCTGCGACCGCTTTTCCTAGTAATTATTGGGCTCGTAATACGGTCGCAGGGATCATTAATAAAATTGAAAGTAAATTTTAATTTATAAACCTAAAATTAAGCAAAAGATTTCGCA
>Ga0208662_100455_pt1 | contig 15835 bp, 23 predicted proteins | sample OSPB_host_MetaG_FD_187136 | JGI IMG/M metagenome (GOLD analysis project Ga0208662, IMG submission 187136) | Hot spring microbial mat communities from Yellowstone National Park, Wyoming, USA - OSPB_host_MetaG (SPAdes) (version 2) | ecosystem: Environmental > Aquatic > Thermal springs > Hot... | reverse complement strand
TTGATGAGGTCGCGAATAGGGCTGCAATTGAGCATTATAGGGAGATATTCAACGATCTCAGGAATAGGGGTATACAGCTCATACTAAACATCTACCATTGGCCCCTGCCCCTCTGGGTTCATGACCCAAATACCGTTGCTTCAAACCCTGGCAGTAACGATGCTTTTGCGTTCTATCTCTCCTCACCGTGTTACAATCCGATACACTCCCTGTTACAAAAACCTTAAATATAACTATGCACCTATAGGTGCAATGGTAGACTGCGAACTCATAAACATCGAGAGGATAAACAACGAGGAGCGAATCAAAATAATCAACTACGTAATGGAGAAGAAAGACATCAAGGCTCGTGACTTAGGCGTAACCCTCAACCTAATCAGCATGATTAGGTCGGGCAAGAGGCGTGTCACGGAGGACTTGCTGTGCCGTGCCCTCAAGTTCCTAAGCCACGAGGAGTTAGCCCAGGTGCTTGGGCAGGTGCCGGAGCTTGAGCCAGCGAGTATTGGTGACTTGGTTAGGGTTGTTGCGAGGGCGAGGGCTGACCCTGAGTACCGTGACTTACTCCTGTCCTACCTGGATAGGTACCTAGGTGACTATGTGAGGTCGATGGGTAATAGGTGGGTTGTGACTGAGCAGGACATTGAGGAGTTCATCAAGGCAAAGAGGCTGAAGGGTCTTAGGGAGGGTACAATCAAGACCGAGGTCAACTACATACAGAGGGTACTGTCTGAACTCAATTGGACCTTGACTCCCGACGGCATCAGGGAGTACCTGGCTGAATTAGCCGAGGATAATTGGCAACACACCCTCAAGCACACCACATACTCCCTGAAGTCCTTCCTAAAGACAGTCCTCAAGCCCAGGGACCCAGCCCTGTTTAGGGCTTTGTACGACACCTTCACAGTCTATAGACCAAGGAGCAACAACCACACCAGGTTGCCCACACTTGAGCAACTCAGGCAGATATGGCAGAACCTGCCGACCATTGAGAGTAAATTCTACTTCGCCCTACTGGCAGAGACCGGGCTTAGGCCAGGTGAGCCATACCTACTAACGATTGATGACTTGGACCTTGAGCACGGTATGTTGAGGATAGGCAAGGTAACAGAGACCAAGCGAGCATTCATAGCCTTCATGAGACCCGAGTTCCTGGAGTGGGTCGAAACCAACTACCTACCCCATAGGGAGTCCATGATTGAGAGAATGATGAGGTTGTGGTTGGCGAGCAACCTGTTCAGCCAGAACGTGATTGAGAACGCAAAGCGTAGGTTAATACCCTTCGAGAGAGACAGGTTACGCAAGGAGATCAAGGACACAGCCAAGCAAGTCCTGGGTAGGGAGTTCGAGTTGTATGAATTGCGAAAGTTCTTCGCAACCCACATGATTAGCCAGGGAGTGCCCGAGTCAATAGTCAACACCCTACAGGGGCGTGCCCCACCCAGCGAGTTCAGGGTGCTCATAGAGCACTACTGGTCACCAAGGCACGAGGAGTTACGCCAGTGGTACCTAAGGTTCGCACCCAAGGTCTGCTGCTGAAAACTACCTATTACTGAATTACTAAAAACTAGTTAAGCAAAAGTTTCGGCTAACCCCTAGCGAACTGCACGGCTAGGTAGTGGTAGGGTATGTTCCTGGCGTCCCGCTTGGCTTCCTCCCAGGTCGAGTAGCTCAGCCCCATCCCTTGGAGCATGCTAAGGACCAACGTCCTAGCAACATCACGCACGGGTGGCGGTGCCGAATCAATGCACGCCATGAACTCAGCCACACTACTCGCCTTACGGCACCTCTCAAACAGCCTATCCACATTACGCCTAACCCTCTGAGCCTCCTTAGCCAAAACACTTTGGGTAACGGCCCCATGGTTCACACCCCTACCTGCCAAACTCATACCCATCGACATGGGTAACAAAGAGGGGAAATAAAAACCTAAACATGCGGAGGCCCCTCTCTGCCGTGGTTTTCCACTAATTTTAGTGGGAAATTCGGCATTATGGGTTTTCATCACCACTCGGTTCAGCGGAAAACTGGCTCGCCACCGTTGAAATTAAACCTACACTTAAAATTTGGTTTTCTGGGGAAATAAGCAGTCTGGAGCTGCTAACTAGAGGTTTAGCACCGGCATTAAACCTACTTTCCCCACCGTGAACGCCAGAGCCGAATACTCGAGTAAACCAGGCAATACCTTATTAAACCTACTCATTGATACTTTACGTGATGCCAGGCGGGAAACTAAGCAAGAAGATGGAGTTGGTGCTTTACCTGGCGAGGAAGTCCACGAAAATGGCTACATATGACGAGTTGGTCGAGTACTTCGTGAACCAGAGGGGCTGGTCTAGACCTTTGTTGAATGCCTACCTGAGCGAGTTGGCTAGGAAGAGGGTCATTAGGAGGGCGTGGATTAGGGTTGGTGGGAAGAGGCACAGGGTTTACAGGCTCAATGAGGGTGGTTCGCCATGACTAGGCTCAGGGTTAAGCCCAAGCCAGGCGCATGCACCAGGGAGGCAGACAGCCCTATCAAGGACTGTGCAAGGTGCATACTCGAGTACATACTGAGCAATAGGCGTAGGTTCATTAGGAACGTCCTGGCAGGCGACGGTGAGCTTAAGGTCACGACAACCGTGCTGAAGAGCCTAGCCCATGAACTATGCGGGCTGGACCTAACCAGGGGAGGTGGCTTGGGCAGGTTGATTAACGCACTCACGGCAATAGCGAGGAGGAGAGGCTTCGCCGTCGAGTACATAATCGCCAGGCACCCAACAAAGACCGAGAAAAGGACAATATTCCTCAAGCCCAAGCACAGGGAGAGGGCAAAGGCAAGGAACTAAAAACCAATTTTAATAATTTGTTTTTTCTAGACGGCACCTCACTATTCCTCATCGGTGCCGTTGCCACGCAACTCCTTGGCAATGGTGGCCTTCTTCTCCGTGATTGATTGCTCACGCTTTTGCTCAGTCCTGGGCAGAGCGTGAACCCTGAGCACCAACCCAAGGATGCAGAAGTATTCCATGTAATCCCTAAGTTGCTCATCGTTCTCATCAACACCAATGTCACCAGCCTTCCTCAGGTACTCCCTCACCTCCTCATCGACACACCTGGGCACGAACTCCCTAATGTCCTCACCATACGCGGCCTCAAACAGCTCAGCCAGCTCTGAATGCTCAGCATTCCTGAGTATAGCCCTCATGCACTCTCTCGCATATGACAATGCATAGACCAACTCCGGCACGTTGTGGAAGTTCGCCCTACGTTGCAATTCATTTAGGCAGTTCTCTATCGACTCCTCCCTAACCAATCTCCTGGGTACGTACGTCATGGTCCCACCCGCATTTCACCCTGTGCCTGGGCGTACCCGTACTCACTCGCCAAATCATACATTATCTTTATGACTGGCAGGACACACGTGGAAACAGCCTTCCTGTACTCCCTTTCTCGCTCCCTTATTGCGTGACTGCTCGTTAACTCCTTGTTACTGAGTAGGTGTGACTCTAGGCAGGCGGTCACGGCAGACATTAGTGAATCAACAATACTCGGACCTAAACGTGTGATCGGTATCCCCTCGTACTGTAAACCCCTCAGTAGCCTCCTCCTGTACTCGAACATGAGGACATTGGGCGGTGGCAATAATTCGACAAGGCAGCCCTGGGCCAGTGGTAGGATCACGTCCTCCATAAATTTCTTAGGCTCAAGAAGTCCAATCGGCACGTGCTTAACGTCCCCAGGCTCAGGTTCTGCCAGTGCTTCACTTATCGCTGCCCTACACTCCTCGTACGCCCTATCGAGCCTCGTCATCCTGACCCTAACCACGTCACTCATGACCCACCACCCTCACTAACCAACTTAGCCAGGTCGGCAAGTGTTTGACCTTTGCGTTTCGTTATCTCCCTATCAAGCCACTGGGGCAGGCCGAATATAGCCTTCGCAGGCACCTCATCCACATAGTCCCTGACCAATGCCTTGATGAGTACCTCCCTACCGCCGATGTACCTAGTGAGCTTCTCCGTATTGAGCTTCTCATAAATCCTCGAATTATACCAATACCTAGCAACAATCAACTCGCCAGCCTTGGCGATGTCGGGTGGTAAGTAATCCGTTGTTGGTGCGGTCATTATGACGATTGAGCTTATTGTCCTAGACACCCTAAGCAACTCCCTCAATGCGAAGTAAGCCTTCCTGTAAACACCACCCAGGTGATACGCAGTCCTTGCCAAGATGTCATCCAGGAAGTAAACACGCCTATCGACAGAACCACCACCAGCCAACTCCCTACCCAACTCTGCAACCTCATTTATGAGGTTCATGAGACCTTGCGTGCCTGTGTAGATCGCCAACCCATAGCGGATATCAATGCCGTCAGGCTCGGCACAATATCTATTCATGCAGATCGGTCCGTACGCCTTCTCAACAGCCTCGAGGCAGTTATCGCCACCGCCGTGTGCAATGCATAACCACTCGATTAGTGCAGTCTTCAGTGCATGATAGACGTAAGAAGTCTTACCCACACCCTGCCTACCAACAACGGCAACGAGCAAGTGCTTTCTCCTGCCCATGAATACGTCGAACATCCTCGAGGCTAACGCCGAGTGCTCCCTGTACCACTCATAGACGATTTTTGAGTTTTCATCCATCAAGGAATAGGCAACGCTGGGAAATTTAAATTACATAAACTAACTACGTATTATTTTAAGATGTTGATAATGCCCTTTGGCTCTCGATGATCGGCACCGCCACCAACCTCCTTCCCGCACCTCTCCCTTCAAAAGAAACAGCATAGCCTAGAAGGGCGAGTTTGGCTATCAAGTGCTTGTAGAAACGCACATAGAAGCTGGTTTTACGCCACCAACCGTTGGGTATGCACCTATCCCTAACGAAATGCTCAATGCTCGCCGTGGTTATTTTTAGGACACCATCACCCCTAGCCACGTTGGCGAGGAATTCTTCCTTATGGCTCAACACGTAGTCTAGGAACTCCTCCGCACACCTGACAGCCCTACCAACCTCAACCTCACCCATCAAGCACCACCCCTAGCCCTTGTTTTCACAGCCTGCCTCTCGAGTTTGACCGCAATGCCCTGCAACTCGTTGGTTAATTCCTCAAGCTCCTCAATCACATCCTCAACAATGTACCACCTACCATCCTCACTAGCCTCCCTAAGCTCCTCAACCAACTCCCTAAGCCTGTCGATAACCTCATCCAAGTCAGCCATGCTGACCACCCTGGGTTGCCTCCTTCTTTTCCCCACGCATGCTCCTCAGGATTTCAGCGAGTTCCGGCACATCATCACCACACACGTACCACACCTCCTTTTTCTTGCCTAGCACGAATGTCCTAACGCTGGGTAGGTACTGGGTCTTGTCTGTTGTCTCGTAGCAGTACCTGAGCCTGTTTACGTAGGGTGGTGCATCACCATCGGCAATAAGCCTCCTCAGCAGTTCTAGGCACTCATCGAGGCTCAAGCCAGCACGCACGCAGTACCTACCCAGTATGCAGGAGAACCTGTGCCTACAGTCATAAAGCAGGAAGCCCGTGTTAAGCCACGCCTCAATGAACCTACGCCACCCACCAACCACATCGCCACCACCAACCACCTGGGCAACAACCTTCGGTGGTGCTGGTGCCGATCTCGCACCAATCAACCTACCGATCTTGACCAAGCCCCTAGCCAGGGCTGGGTCGAGCACGTGGGTCTCAATATCAACCTCATTAATCGGCACAGACAAACCACCACACTTGGTGTTTATGACAAACGGCGGCTTAAACACGTGCTTCGCATCCAGAGTCTTCTCATCAACCTTCAAGCCGTAGTTCCCAAGCCCCATTATTGCATAGACACCAAGCTTGAGCGGTTTGAGGAACTCGGCAGGCAGTGCCTCGCGGAGGAAGTACTTGATGTGTATGCCCTTGCAACCCGTGTAAATAAGCAGTGGCTCAATGCCCAACTCCCTCCTGGATAGTTCAATCAAAGTCCCAGTCAACTGCCTCGCCTCATCAAGCGTGAAGTCTTCCTTAACATCGAAGTCCAGGGTGACAGTGTCGAAAACAACAGGCTCCTTCGTAGAGAGCGAGAGGACTGAGTCACTGAACGCCACATTAACCCTGCCGTTTAGTGCCTCAATCAATTCGAGAACGGGGTGCTTGATCAAATCCTCAGGAGGCCAGACAGGCACAAACAATTGCAACGCCTTGAAGCCCCTAGGCACACTGCCCAACACATCCTTGACAACATCCATTAAGTCTTTGTTGAGCCTCACGGTCTTGTCACCATAGAACTGAACCCTCCTGGCAGGTATGAAGTCGGACTCAACGGCTTTCTGCTGGACATCCTTGTAATTCCCAGCGAGGAGCACTGCCCAAACCCTCCTGGCATTACGCTCAGGCATTCGCCACCACCTCCTGGGCAAGTTTCTCCAACTGTATTGGGTCAACCCAAGGCTTCCAACCTTGCCTACCCGCCGAGACAATGCGAACACCAGCCTTCGCCCTCGTGAGTGCCACATAGAACAGGTTAGGCGTTGGCTCTGGGTCCCTCTCGTTAGCCTCGAGGAAGTTCAGTATAAACACCAAGTCAGCCTCGAGACCTTTTGCCGTGTGGATTGTGTCAATGAACGGGCTTGCATACGGGTTCTCATCATAGACCAAGTTCCTCGGCTCAAACTCCTCCCAAACCAAATCCCAAACCTCCGAGGCAGACTTATCGGGGTTCGACAAACGTAATTCATCGAACCTCTTCCTCGCCAAATTAATGACCACACGCACGTACTCCTCCTCAGCCTTGCTCCTCTCCATACCCTCTTCGCCAAGGTACTCAGCGAGGCTGTGCTCAGTTCCCAACGCTTCCTTCGCCTCCTGAATCACCCTGGCGATGGGTGTTGGGACACCCTTTAGGAAGTGCGGTACGACACCAAGCCTCATCAGGTTTATTGCTGTTGGTACGACTGCCTTGTTCGTGGGGGCTAAAATGAATATCTTAAAATTATTATACGACTTTAATACCTCCAGTAACGCTTCATCATACGAGACAAAACGCACAGAACCAAACGCATCAGTACCCACCCAATCACGCCACACAGCACTACCTGCAGCTAAGTTGAGGTATGCCTGGGCAAGTCTGGCGATATTATTCGGAACCCTGTGCGATTGCTTAAGCACAACAGTCCTACCGACCTGGGTTATCCTATTGAAGGCGTCAAGGGCAATTGCATGCAGACCGCTGTAAATCGCCTGGTCAGGGTCACCCGCAACAATTAACTCCTCAACACCATCACCGCTAGCCCTAATTATAGCCATCCACATAAGCCAGCTCTGGTCCTGGACCTCATCAACAATGAGCGTCACAGGCTCACCGCACTCCTTCTTACCAACCCTAACAGGCAACGGGAAACCTGACTCGGCAAGCATGAGCTTCGCCCACGTGAAGTCATAAAGCCCGCATGTGAACTTACCAATCCTGTCTATCCTACCCTCAATGCATGCGTAGTAATCCTCGAGTGCCTTACCCGCCTCCTTGTTAACGGTGCCAACCTCGGCAATTAACTCCTCAAGGCCCTCCCTACCTGCCTTGCCTATCACGTAGTCGGCAGCCCCAAACAACTCATTACCGGGTGCATGTACATACTTATCAAGTGAATACTTAATGCCTTGTTCCTTAGCAACCGTGTACCTGAGCAAGTCCACGCCCAACTCGATGTTACCAGCGACGTTAATCATGTTCTTAAAACCAACGAAACGTACCGCAAGGCTATCCACGGTCTCAACCTCAATGCAGTCAAGGCTCATCAATCTGTCTCTAAACTCAGCCGCATCCGAGCGAGTGAAAGCCAAAACCCTAACAGGGGGCTTCGCATTAGCAGCCGCATCAACAGCACTCCTTGTCTTGCCAGTACCAGGGGGTCCAATGATACCCACCTTTTTCTTCCTAGACCTAACCCAGTCATCAACCTCATGCTTCCAATCAGGGCGGACGCTAACTTTATTAACCACCTCCCTAAGTACTGATCTAAGGGTTCTGAACCTACCCATCACCCATCACCCCAATCCTTGCAACAAAGTTCCACAACACGGCACGAGTAATGGAGTGGGGGTCTCCCGTGGGGTCTCTATCGTATGCATTCTTATGCATACACACGATCCACGAGTAATGGAGTCCCCACGATCACGTTCGTAAACCACGGGTAATGGAGTGGTTCTAACCCTCGTGTTTTTACGAGTAATGAAGCCCCGAAAAATTCTGAGTACAAAAAACAGAGAGTGCGCGCGGGCTCCCCCCACTCCATTACTCGTGGAGTAACGTAGCCCCACGATATCATGCAACGTCACCCTCCGACTTTTTCTTTATCTCCTCAATCTCATCCTGAGAAAGCAACAAATCCTCATGATCAGGTTTCGCAAGCTCTTCAACATCATGCCCAACAAACTCCCTAAGCTTCGCGAGGTCAAACACGTAAAAACCCTTTAGGGGCTTCCTCAGTTTATTGACATGCATAACATAGGGCTTGTTCGTGTCAAGCAAAATCCCATGCAACTTCAAGTACGCTGTGATCTGATTCTTTTTGTTCGCGTCCTTAATATTCGCGAGATAAGCACTCGATGGAGCCAGTAGTTCCTTCGTGGTTGGGTCGATATAGATAGCCTCGGTTGGGTCCACCCTCTTCACAGTTGCTTCACGCGACCCACCATTATACGACACGTACGTGTAAGTACGACTCATGAGCCAATCCATAACATTCCACCTAATCTCATCAACCTTGCTCTTCCCGATTAACTTCGGCGTTTGGAATACATCATAAACCAGCATTATTGCGTAATCATAGCTCGTAAAACCACGCGGCTCAAAATGCGCAACTGCAAAATTAACAGTCTGCCCCTCGAGGATTCTCGGGATGAGATTACTTGGGTCAGGAACCTCGACCCCGCCCTTTTTCCCTTTCCTTGCATCATACGCCTCACGCATGTTTAACGCCTTCGAAAGCTCCTTCTTCGAGATCTTGACTTCAATAACCTTAGGCTCCTTCGTGACTGGATCAATTAGTCGATGGATAACCCTGTATTCCTGCCCCTCATCAATAACAACAATGATTGAGTCCCTCAAAGCATTAAGTGAGAGCGGATAACGAACTCTCATCCTTATGTATTTCGCAACCTCATCAATGATTGCGCCCAAGTCTGGGGTCTCGCTCTCGTGGGATGCAAGCTGGCGTGCTAGATCGCCCTGGCTAATACCGAAGGCGGAGGCAATCTCGTTATGCAGGGAAACAACGTTAAGCCCCGTTAAACCGCAGTTGTCCACATACCTTTCCAATTCGTTATAGGCAACCAACGCACCACGCAAATCCTTGCTTTGGATTGCACCGTGGATCTTCGATGCGAAATAATTAACAATATCACGCTCATAGTCACGCCACACATCCCTCAAATCCTGCGGGATCAAGTTACTGCATTTAACCGAGCCGGGTTTCTCCAACTGCTGCTCCGCATTAGGTTTATTAACTTGATTAACAATTTCATTATTGATCGCCATCGTTCTCACCTTTCAAAACAACGTGAATGTCCCCAATCCCCTGTCCCTCCTCCAGAATCGTCCAAACACCGTGTCTCGAATAAACCCTGACCATGTACAACAGGACCGCAGCAATTGCTGCGAGTACCTTAAGGCATATCTCGTCACTGAGCTTCACGATCCTTCCATGTAGGATTAACGAGCAACCATCGTGGCTCATTTGCTCGAGGACACGCTCGATATATTTCGGCAACCTGAGGCGCTGCATAATCATTTGTTTACGATTTCTCACCCAATTGACGAATGGGGCGAACGCTGGCGTATCGCTGTAGTTAAGCACGAAAGCTGCAATGTGTGTCAAACAAACCGCGTGGTCACTAAACACTTCCTCGAGAGCACGCCTAAACTGCCTAACAAAGCCAATCGAGACTCCCAAGTCTTGAGCAACCAAAGCATCAGGGTCCTTTACTTCGGTCTTGGACACAAACATCAACAATCACCTCATTGCTTCGGCTTGATTGCGACAACGGCTGCCTTGTTCACATAAATGACGGTGCCACCAACCATCATTTTTAACCAATATCTCGCCACATCAACAACCCTGCCTCTGAGGACGACGACGTTCGTACCCTTGGCCACCTCAACATCAACATCCTTGTCCATCCACTCGTTACTAAAATCGTCCCTAACCCCACGCCTTTGCTTACTCCCCTGTTGCTGTGTTTGTTGTCTCACCGGTTGTTGCTGTTGTCCCTGGCGTTGTTGCTGCTGGTACTGCTTAGCTTGTGACCAATATGGGTGCCCACTCATGCTGAACCACCTCGTGAGGATTGTGCCGCACCATCCATCAGGATTTTCGTTGCAGCCTCTATGGCTCTCTGTAGTTTTTCCTTCACACGCACTAGAGCATCCAGCCACTTCATCAACTCCTCAAACTCGTGCTCGCCGTATACCCAAACCCTTTCCGCATCCTTGATCACCGCCTCAACCCAACCCACCGTCTCCTTTGCGGACTTGACCTTGTTCTCAAGAGTCTCACGTACTTTTGTGCACACCACAGCGGGATATAGAGGGTTCTCCAAACAACACTTGTATCTCTCAATCCAGGTCTTAATCGCGTCTACCTCGCTATTAGCACTTGAGTATGCTGAAGATGCTCGCATGCTCCAGTCGGGGTAGTACCTGATATACCTACTTTCATTAGTCATGCCCCATCACCCCCTGTACCTTGATCGTAAATAATTGCCCATAAATAATCACCATAGGGGTCGTATGGGATTATGCCTTTGAAAAACAAGATGGCCTTTATCGCCCCCGTATCCAATGCGTACCTCACCAGGTTGTTGAATGCGACGAATTCGTATGGGTCGAACTCATCGGCCGCGCTGAAGTAGATACCGATGCGCATTAAATCCGCGGGTGACTTGAAGATTAATTCATCCTTATCAACTTTGTCTATATCCTTCACTGCGAATTGCGGCAAATCATCATTTATTTTGTGCACAACCTTGACCCGCATTGAACCTTGTCCCAACATATCGAGCATGCTCTTAAACACGGCCTCGATCGCACGCCTCATTGTGTCTAGCACCAAGTCATCGTCCAGGTCAGAATTGTATAGGTAATATACCAACTCATTAAGTGGTTCTACGTCGATTGCACCGAGCACCAAGTCACAATCCGCTTCCCAATCCTGAATCTGCTCATTCCACTCACTCCAGTTGCACACATTGCAAATCGTTTTACCCAAAGCCTTTACCTTTAAGTACCCCTTCCTGCACATCGACGGGATATCACCACCGAGACTCGCTGGGTCGGCACCTATGTACCATGCCATACCCTCTCACCCCTCCTGACCGGATGGGGACCTGACCGCCTGGTCCCCAGGGGCGCCCCTGTTTGAACCACCCTGGTGGGCAGGGGCGTCACCCACCTGAGACCTGACTTGCTTTGGTCCATCTCTCAAGTTCGTGGTTTGTGTCGTGGTCATGAGTGGATCACCTCGAGTTCGTTTGTTGCCTCCCTTGGTACAATGACTTCGGCATCAATGTCGTTGTCTTCGCCGTGTAGTTTCGCCCACGTTAGGTTCAGCGACTTTGGCAGGAAAAACACGACATATTTTGTCCCACCAAGTTCGTGAACGTTAAGCCTCACACTCAGTACCATGTCACGTATCCTCAGCACAACCTTCTGGTTGTCGAAGGACCTCAACTTCTCAACAACGTCCCTATCCTTAACAGCAGCGGCATACTTATCAGTCCCTACCTTCCATATCGCAACCTTCACATGGAACCTATCGTAGACCTGCACCACCTTTGAACCACCACGTGTAAACTCCACAACCCCCTTATATTTGTACCCCAACATACCCCCTCGTGAAATTCACGAGGCTTCCATAAACCACGTGAAATTTGCGGTAACCGTAGTCTGTGGAATTCACAACGGATGGAAAAGTTTAAATTCTACGCATTTAACCTTAAACCAATGAGTTTAAACAACCCAACCCAGGACACGGACGTGGACACGAGCTTAATCAACATGTTCAAGGTTTTGGACTGCCTAGCTATGGAGTTCGTCGAAACAACTAAGCCAGTCAATTACACAGCAATTGAGTCCTGTGCCGAGGAGAGGGGTTTGCACGGTTCTAGGTACATCTACGCAGCCCTCAAGAAAGCCAGGAACTTGGGCTACGTCAGGTTCATAGAGAGGAAGAGCGGGGGCACTTGGAAGCTCTATGTCCTAACGATGAAGGGTATTGTCGTTACCGCTGCATTCCGCCTAGCATTTTCATACAGGGTACCCGAGCTTTACACGCTTATTATGGACTACATGGTGACTTGGGTGAGGGTAGTTGTGGAAACGGTCAAGAAATGGAAGGAAATAATGGATAGGGAGGGCATTAATTACAATAGGAATTATATAGAGGACACAATCCGCATTGGCGAGCGCATACTCTCCGCATTCAAGGAGGACGTCCCAAACAGCCCCGAGGAACTCTTTGAGACAATGAAGTACGTCCATGCGAACGTGCTCCTTGTACTTAGGGATTGGTTCAAGGGCCTTACCAAGGAGCTTGAAAATGCAGGTGTACCTAAGGAGACGGTGCAAAAGGTTACAATGCCAACCCTCGAGGAGATGGAAGAGTTCTTTGGGACACAATCATTGTATGTGAGGAGGGTGTCGGAGGAGGAGTTTAGGAAATGGATGAGTGAGGGAACGGATGTAACAACCGAACAGCAAGTTCAAAGTTCACAAACACAAACTTAACCCTGTTGGGTTAATTGTTACAGTTTCTCCGTGTTAACTCCCTGCCGTGCTTGTTACGTGATCATGGGTTCATGACCCTATCAGGGTTAGGCGTGGTGATTTAGGCGGCCCAACTGGTTGGCTTGATATTAGGACTGTGGTTGATTTTGCAAGGTTCGCGGCTTATGTGGCCTGGAGATTTGATGATTTTGTTGATTTGTATTCAACAATGAATGAACCTAACGTCGTTGCTTACGCTGGCTACCTCAATGTTAAGAGCGGCTTCCCTCCCGGCTACCTTAACCCGAACCTTGCTAGGAAGGCTTTGGTAAATTTGGTTCAGGCTCATGCAAGGGCTTATGATGCCATTAAGGCGATTACTAAGAAGCCCGTTGGCGTAATCTATGCGAACAGTGCGTACACGCCATTGACTGAGAGGGATGCTGAGGCTGTTGGGATTGCTGAGGTTGATTCTAGGTGGTCTTTCTTTGATGCCATAGTTGGCGGTAACCTCTTTGGTGTTGTTAGGGATGATTTGAGGGGTAGGCTTGATTGGATTGGTGTTAATTATTACTCGAGACTTGTCGTGAGGCTCACTGGCGATAACTCATACACAATAGTTCCTGGGTATGGCCATTCCTGCGAACCAAACTCTATAAGCCCTGACGGTAGGCCGTGCAGTGATTTCGGTTGGGAGTTCTACCCTGAGGGTCTCTATGATGTGTTGGTTAAGTATTGGAGTCGCTATCACTTGCCGATTTACGTTACTGAGAACGGTATAGCCGATGCGGCTGATTACCTTAGGCCGTACTACCTCGTTAGCCATATCTACCAGGTCTATAGGGCTTTGGGTGACGGTGTTGATGTTAGGGGTTACCTGCATTGGTCCTTGACTGATAATTATGAGTGGGCGTCTGGATTTAGGATGAGGTTTGGTTTGTTGCATGTTGATTACTCCACGAAGAAGCAGTACTGGAGGCCCTCGGCATATGTTTATAGGGAGATCGCCCTGAACAAGTCCATTCCCGATGAGTTAATGCACCTGAATACCATACCGCCAGTGAGACTTCTCAGGAGGTGAGTTAGCTTTTTAATCAGTATTGATATCGGTTTCTTCCGTGCTCAGCAACGTTAGGGGTAGTTTGAGACTTAGTTCGGAGGCTTGGAGGTACTTGGCTGTTTTGGCTTCGATCTCCATAATAGCCATGTATGTTGAGATGGTTGTTCTGCCTTCATTACCAACTATCGAGAGACAGTTTGGTATTACGGAGTCCGAGGCCTCCTGGGTTTTGTCGTCAGAGACCTTGGCAGGTCTTGCCTTCGCGCCAATACTTGGTAGGTTGGCTGATAATTATGGTAGGAAGAGGGTGCTCCTGGCGACCTTAATGGTCTATTTCGTGGCAGTCTTCCTAACTAGCATGGCTCCCACATACCCAATACTCATAATGTTGAGGGCGATACAGGGTATTGGGCTTAGTATAAACCCGGTCGGTTATACATTGCTTAGGGAGAGGCTGGATCCTAGGGAGTGGCCTGTAACCCAGGGTATACTTGCATCCACATTCGCGGTTGGGGCAGCCGTGGCCCTGCCCATTGGTTCCTACCTGGCCCAGTATTACTCATGGCAGTTTGCCTATGAGACTGCGTTACCTGTCCTCGTGGTGCTCATCCTCATCGCCTACCTAGTCCTACCGGAGTCGAATGTTAGGGTTGGCGGTACTATTGACTATGTGGGATTAGCCCTATTATCCATAGCATTTGTCGTGCTGGGTTATTCCTTCACCGAGGCACCAAGGTGGGGTTGGTTATCACTAAACTTCGCTGCAGGGGCTCTCCTCGGCATTGCCCTACTTATGTTGTTCATACTCCACTCCATGGGTAACCCCAACGCCATAATTGATATTGAGGATTTCAGGAATCCGAACATTGCCGTGCCACTGCTCTCATCCTTCGTCTCCGGCTTTGGCCTATTCCTAGCGTTTCAATCGCTGGTTTACATATTCGAATTGCCGAAACCCATTGGTTTTAGTATGACAATACTAGAGACAGGCCTTACCCTTGCACCCATATCCCTGGTCTTGCTCGTTGTTGGTCCCTTGTATGGCGCATTGATGAACGTGATTGGTTATAAGAGGTTGCTCATAACCACGTCTTTACTGTCAACGATTATGGGTATAATCATGGCGCTACTCGTACCCATGCACAATCTCGACCTGTTCATAATTGCCATGATAATGAGTATTGTTGGGATTAGTGGTATGATGGTTACCAGGATAACACTGCTCATATCCTCGGTCTCGCGTGAAAGGATGGCTACATTAACAGGCACAAACACGGCGATTAGGTTGATGGGGAATACACTTGGTCCCGTTATAGCCGGTTCCCTGGAGACTACGTTTAGGACCCCAATACTTGCCTATTATATGGATGGTATGCCCATATTCTACGAGGTGCCTGGCAGGTATGCGTTCATTTACGCATTCATAATATCCGCAGCAACCTCGTTAATCGTTGCAATCATGGCGACTAGGATAACCAAGTAATGGTGCCATTACCAATGATCACAATTTAACCAGGTAATGCGTGAAGTGTAATCGCGTTACCGCACTCTAGGAAAATGGTTTGTGATTCATTGTTCAAGGACTGTTATTCCCATGTCCTCCTCATACGATATTATTGTTATTATCTCGAGCTCCTCATTGCCGATGTTCACTAGGGAGTGTGGTGTGTTGGGGCTTACGAATACGCACATGCCTGGTTTAACATTGACTATGTCATTACCAACGGTCATTGTACCTAGACCCTTTAGGAAAATGAATGTTTCCGCATACGCATGCCTGTGCAGTGGTGCCTTACCGCCTGGCTTAACCACCTGCCTCCTAACGGCGTACTTCGATCCGTCATCCCTCGTGACCAGCCACTGTGTGTAGACACCGATGGCGCCCTTTATGTTGAGTAGTTCCTGTTTTACTGAGGTTATATCGTTTATTACCTTGTACTGCCCAGACACACCAGTGGTTATGGGCACTCCCTTAAACGTTTTCCGCTTCTAGAAAAGGCTTAAAACTAGGGACGTGAAGTCGATGGTCGTGGAT
>Ga0208662_100442_pt1 | contig 16130 bp, 14 predicted proteins | sample OSPB_host_MetaG_FD_187136 | JGI IMG/M metagenome (GOLD analysis project Ga0208662, IMG submission 187136) | Hot spring microbial mat communities from Yellowstone National Park, Wyoming, USA - OSPB_host_MetaG (SPAdes) (version 2) | ecosystem: Environmental > Aquatic > Thermal springs > Hot... | reverse complement strand
GTTAGGTTGTTGGCCTAAATTCATTATCTTTATGAAGAATTCCTTAAGATCCCGGGAAAACCCGGGAATAGTAAAAAAGATAAGAAAGAGTAATATAATACTAATGGAAAGATAAGAAAAGAAAAACCTATAAGAAAGAGAGAATAAAAGTAAGATAGAGGGTTAAAAAACCCTCAGATAATCTACTATAGAATTGAAAGCTTCTTCAGGTAATTGTGTAAGAAGGGTTGCGATGACGTGATAATCTACTATAGAATTGAAAGTCAAGATGACGTTGAAGGTAAATGGGTAGTTGGGGTTAGGATAATCTACTATAGAATTGAAAGATAGTTGACGGTGGATTTGGAGGGACTGGTGGACAAAACCGATAATCTACTATAGAATTGAAAGATCGCCTCCATCTTCACAGGGTTACCGTCCTTGTAGAACAGATAATCTACTATAGAATTGAAAGCCTCCTTCTCCGTAACAGCCATATTCCTCTATCGCTCTGGATAATCTACTATAGAATTGAAAGGTATATAAAGAAAATGCGAGGCATGGAATCATATTATATTTGATAATCTACTATAGAATTGAAAGAATTTGCACGTCCTTTAGTATGCTCAGAACAGTAAGTACATGATAATCTACTATAGAATTGAAAGCTCCACAAGTTAAGTCAAACCCCCAACCACAAGTTAAGATAATCTACTATAGAATTGAAAGACACCCAAGTCTTTCTTGTTGACCTCGCGGGTGGGTTCATGATAATCTACTATAGAATTGAAAGTCTTCTATTCCAACACCTACACCAATTAGTACTCCAACAACGATAATCTACTATAGAATTGAAAGCCTTTGAACCCCCATTTTTTATGAATTAAGATAAAGTGATGATAATCTACTATAGAATTGAAAGTTCAAACGCTAGCAAAAGTAACACTACTAGTCTATGTGGATAATCTACTATAGAATTGAAAGGTAGCGGTGATGTTGAAATTGTTATCGTCCTAGTGGATTCGATAATCTACTATAGAATTGAAAGTCTGTGATTAAATTTTTTAATAACTACAAGCAAACATATGTTGATAATCTACTATAGAATTGAAAGAATAATTGAGAAAACTGTTCTAACGCAATATTCTCTTGTTGATAATCTACTATAGAATTGAAAGAATCTTATTTCTAAAATCTCATGGATTTCCCGAGGCGTAGCTTGATAATCTACTATAGAATTGAAAGATTCGTAATAAGTTGGATCGCTATTTTCAATCCCTGGATAATCTACTATAGAATTGAAAGTTGTTGTCTTAGCACACTGCTGATGACACCGGGATTTAAGTACGATAATCTACTATAGAATTGAAAGTTTGTAAATTTAGGTCCTATTATGATGTACGTTAAGTCGTAGATAATCTACTATAGAATTGAAAGTTTAGGACGGTAAAGTTTTTAGGCTTAAACATCTATTTTGATAATCTACTATAGAATTGAAAGCTGAGAGGTGAGGAGGAATGACCAAGTTCTCAAAAAAGAGAAGATAATCTACTATAGAATTGAAAGATACTGTTGTAACAATAATTCTGTCTGCCTTTTCTCATAAACTTGATAATCTACTATAGAATTGAAAGTGATATTAAAATAGTTACTTGTGATGGTTTTCAATTCTATGATAATCTACTATAGAATTGAAAGTAACAAGCATCAAGATAACTGTCATAGTGTTCTGCGAGCTTATGATAATCTACTATAGAATTGAAAGTTTCCAGAACAGCCATGGAATGGATGGGCTATATATGAAGATAATCTACTATAGAATTGAAAGAAAATATACTTAGGAATAGCATAAGTTTGACCTTGAATTTCGGATAATCTACTATAGAATTGAAAGACGACACGTTTAGTTTATATAAGTCTTCAACGTTCTTTACTAGATAATCTACTATAGAATTGAAAGTCTGATTCCTCTCCTTCTTGCATTTCCCCTTCTTCTTCACGATAATCTACTATAGAATTGAAAGCAATGGGAATGTGGCACCCGCACCCGCTAATTTTACCAGTGTGGATAATCTACTATAGAATTGAAAGTATATATTTTCGACTTGATAAATAGTAGTTTAAATTCTGATAATCTACTATAGAATTGAAAGTTTACCATTAACATTGCCATGAATCTACACTTTGTATAAGATAATCTACTATAGAATTGAAAGACCATTGATTCCGAGGTGACTGGGACAATTAGCTCTTCGGATAATCTACTATAGAATTGAAAGAATTTGTAATTTCTAATTAGTTCAGTCACGAGACTGTCTGATAATCTACTATAGAATTGAAAGCGTATAAAGGATTATGAGTATGAACTACATAAATTAAACCAGATAATCTACTATAGAATTGAAAGATAGTAGAATACGGACGTTTTATAGGATGGAAAGCAATCACACCGATAATCTACTATAGAATTGAAAGGTTCCTTATAATCGTCGCTTGTTATGGACATTAAGACCTTAGATAATCTACTATAGAATTGAAAGCTGATTAAAATTTAATGGCATACAACCTTAGACCACTTAATTGTGTTAAGGAGATTAGAAGTAACTAGAAATAAATAACGAGTAGTTACGTAAAAGTATCACAGACTAATTGTATTTTTTCTATTATTACTCTAAAATTTTAAGTTTACTATATGATGGCAAACAATCATTTAACCCTCAGCTAAACTTATTATTTGTGAAAGTTCTTGGTAAGAGGAATTGTACCACGAGAACTCATATAAATGTTGTAATACGTAATCGTAAGTAAGTCCCTTTAATGCTGTTATATTATACATTGGACCGATTATCATCCATGTACCTCCTTTTCCAGAAATTATTATAGTGGAAATTATATGGTGAGGAAATACGTATTCAGCGGGAGGAATACTCTTACCATTTATATTAAACGGCTCCTTAACGTTATAGTAATACACTAAGTTATAAACCCATTGAGGAAGAACTTGCCTCATCTCGCTAATTTCAGTATTAAGAATTTCATTAGGAGGCACTGGAATACCGTTAGGAGTTGCGTTAAAGTACTCGTTCATTAGATAACATACGCTAAATAAAACGTTCTGTGAGGAGTAATTATAAGGAACGCATGTAGTTGGAATACCGTTAACGAAAAGTATTCCAGGTAAAGGACCTACCCTATCGTTAGGGTTAGTATAATGGAAAGTTAAATTCACGTTAATACCATTAGCCTTAAAGTAACCGTAAAGTATCCAACTATCTGAAGCTCCTACAGGACAGCCTACCCATGTTATAAACCATATTACTACCTTTCCAGGGGGTGCGTAATCCTTATCACTTACCTTAAAGAACTTTCCCAATTGAGGCTTTGAAGAGTAAATCGAAGGGTAAGTTACTAAAGTTAAAATAACTATTATAGCCACAATAATACTTAATATCCAAATTTTCCTCATAATTCCAAACATTAATTTATAGTTTAAATACTTTATCCTTAATATTATCTTTATAATAACTGAGATCTAATGAATAGACCTCATCTATATAAAACATAATTTTGTTAAATCTATCTGATTTTCTTATAAAACATATTAGTCAGATCTGTGTAATACAGATCTGACTGGGGTGTAGGCAGTTTTGGACATAAAGCTCGTCGGTGAGCTTAACCTACCTCCAATTCGAACCGGAAGTTGGGAAAAAAGCCCGAATAAGGGTAAATTTGTAGGTCCCAGTCGCGGAAATAGATGTATCAAAAGATAAATTAATCGTGTATTTTCAAGGTAAACTCTACGAGTTTACTAATGATAGGCAAGGGTTTGAGGAGATAAGGAAGATCTTGCCTAAGGGTTGCAAAGTGGGTATAGAAAGTACTGGAGTTTACCACGTTAACCTTGCCAAGTACTTGAATAATGAGTATGATGTTAGGATCATTAATCCCTTTATACTCAAGAAGTTTAAGGGTTTTAGGGTAGGAAGAGTGATAAGAATGATGCTTGCGGAATTAGTTGTAAGTATGGGTAGTGAGTTTGCAATGAGTGATGCTAGGGAGTTGACTAGCCAGTGGGATTTTGTTACTAGGAGTATTGCTAGGGTTAAGAATAGGTTGAGGAGGGATTTGATACTTTTAGGCTATAAGGATAGTTTGTCAAAGAAGGTTCCACTGCTTAGCTTCTAACAAACCTATTGGGACAACGAGTTTAACACATCACCCACATCAACGTCCTTGACATCAACTTGCCTACCTTTAGGAACCCTAAAACTCTTCTTAACCTTATAAACACCGTGTTTACCCGTGGCGTAACTTTTCCTTACTTTTAATTACTTCTAATTCCGCCACGGGCACACTATATAGGTTTTTTAGTCGAGGAGAGTAATACTCTCCTCGGCTTGGGAAACATGGTCGACTTAGAAATTGAAGCAAAGTCTTCGGCAATAGCGTGACCAACCCCTTATATAAAAATAAAAGGGGAGGCAAAGTAACTTATCTTGTGGACTTTAAAAACTTCCCTTGGACGTATTATAACGTTAAATTCGCAATACTTTTCGGTTCAAGGGTTACTGGTAAAGTTATTAAAGGGGACTGGGATTTCGCAGTATACTTCTCAGAATTTAAACTGGAGTATTTATCCGATCTAATTTATGCACTCTCAAGATACTTAAAAGTTAAGGAAGATATGATTGACGTAGTACCTTTAAATCTCTTCGAGAAATTACCTTGCGTATTAATCCTTGAAATACTGAATAGAGGTAAACTAGTATTTTATGATGATAAGGATTTTTACGCAAGACAGTGGTTAAGAATGAGGGACATCTGCTTAGACTTTATGATAGACTATGAAAAACTAAATTTGCATGAAACTCAAATGAGGGCGGTGAGGAGGTTATTGGGATTATAAAATCGTTACTTGAAACACTAAGTGAATATACTAAGAAGTTAGAGGAATTAACGTTAGATGATTGGAAGAGTTTTTACGCAGGGATATATTTACTTCAGTCCCAAGCACAAGCGTTAATAGACATCGTACAGAGAGGATGTTCAGAACTTGGACTTAAGGCAGAAGGTTATATAGAGTCAGGTAGAAAGTTAATGGAGGAGGGGATAATAAATGAAGAAGAGTTCGAATTCTATAGACGTGTAGTAAGTTTTAGGAATATTGCGGTCCACGAGTATGCATCAATTAACTTAGAAATAGTTAAGAGGATAATAGTTGGGAAGGAATTCGAGAAAGTGTATATATTAGCGTTGAAAATTGTTGAGGAGTTAAAGAAGAGGGACATAGATCCTTAACGCTAACTTGCTCTTTAATCTTAAAGGTGGTTAAGGGCTAACTACTTACACCGATAATGAGGCACCACATGTTAACGCCTCTCACCGCCCTGAAAGGGCGATGGATCCCCTCCAGAGGGATCATCATTCCTACCATCAATTCGGCTCTCATCTGGTGGGCAGATGAGAGGGTCAGAGACCCCCTCCCATTTAAATTAACTATTGCAATAACATCACGATCATTCTCATAACCACATGAACACTTAAACCAACGATGATAACCAACTTCCCTCATCTTTCTACCACACCTAAGATAACCCAGAATTGGAAGTTCACCAACACTTGCTATCCTAACAGTCATCTTGTCTAAGTCCAAATTATAACTTGCTTTAGGAGTTAACCATACAGTGGCTTATACACTCTTGGAAAACGCCCTCTTCTAGGATTATTATACAAACCCTTGTATACTGAGGGGCATCCCTATAACAGTCCTCTGCAACCTTTGAGGGTAGATTGTACTCCTCCCTTAACCTCGTGTACAACTCCTCGTGAATTTTCCCTAATACTCCCTTTTCATTAGGATTTGGAACGTTTTCTTTCAACCAAAAGAGGATGAAACGTATTGCCTTTACATAATTATTCACAAGGACTAGGAGGGGTTCAGAGAGGGCGATCTTCATGGAAACAGTTGCTCTGATCGCTTTATTACCCCTCCTAGCCATTGAAAGAAATTTAGAAAAAGAAGTATAAGGGGGCTATCCATCCCGCTGGCGAGGCTTTTCGCCCCCTTAACCTTTTTCGGTAAATTCGTCCTTTTATTTATTACCTTTTTTGATAGCAAATTCTACTCTAAAAAATATATTAAGAATATTTTTTATTGAAAGTATAAGTTAAAATTAAGATAGCACACTTACTTCATTTTATCTCCTTATTCTTTTCTTTCAACCAATTCAATGAAATTGGAAAATATTTATAAGTAACTCATCAATTCAACTTTCATGCTTAAGCTCATTCCTTTTCTTCTCCTTCTTTCCTTACCCTCTCTAATCGTGATCTCACTCCCCACTGGTATATCAGTTTTTAACGGTCCTATATATACTAATTCAGTGTTAGGATTTGTAAATATAACTTCCTTATTAGCATATAACTCGTCTGCAAGGAATCTTCAAGTTCCATTATATGGAGCATCGTTACAGTTAAATGTAATGCTGGTTGCAAATTCAACTAATGGGGCCTATTACTTTTGGTTACAGAATGTGGCGGATTTCATAACTAATGAAAGTCAATTCTTTTTCGGAGATAACGTTTGGAACACTACTTTTCCCTTCTCTGGAGTAAGTAATATAACTGGAAGAGGAAACGTATATAGTACTAATATCCCACTTTACCACTCCTCCTATTACGCCTACTCAACGAATATTATGAATTATACGTTACCCCTTTCATTCTATTTGATAATAAACGAAAGTTATAACATAAGTGGAGTTAAAGTGAGTTTTGGTTATGTAATTTTGCAAAATGGCAAATTATTGCCTCCTAATCCTGTGTTTTATGATAATGTTTTCATTCCAGTAAGTGGGATAATTTCAGCTTCTATAGTAGTTGCTAATCAAACAACTCCTAACATTACAGTTGGGTTAACTACTTATATAGGCAATTATTTGGATGCTGAGTTAGTTTGGGGAGGTTTTTCAAATGGGGAGATAACGACGTTCATTAAAATGTCCTCTTTACTAGCCTTATACTACATGAAAGACGGTAATTGGGTGCCGTTTTCTGAAGTATACACTTACGGGCTAAATACTGCTGAGTCATCAACTAATTTACACGTGACTATATACAAAAACGGTGATGCCTATGTAACTATTGGTAAACCAGATTACGGGTTACTTACGAGTAATTTCAATCCATCAATACCAGGCTTTTTATTTCTTAACATAAGTAGTAAAATACCATTTATTATAAACGGGAGTTTAACTGATAACTTTACTGGATATGTAAATTCATTAATAAGATTGGAGTTTTACGATAATTATTCAATTAATTCCACCTCCTTTGCATTACTTAACGGCAGTTATCCTAGCTTAATTTACCCAACTAATTGGTTTAAGAATCTAACAATAAATCCAGAATACACCTATTACTATTTGATAAGAGTTAACTCTCCAATTCCAGTTATTGCAAATGTTAATGGCAAATTAGTGAGGTTAAATTCATCAAACTGGTTAGTGCAAGGTTCCTTAATAAGAATTATTAATTATACGTACTATAATAATAGCAACGAAAGGATAATAATAGTGTCGGTTTACCCTTCAACTTCGTTAAAAATAATTGAACCTACAGTAATAAATATTACAACTATAACCCAGTATAAAGTAAATGTTAAATCTAATATTTCAGTCTTTATTTTGGAAAATGGTGAAAAATTTAAATTAAATGACTCGATATGGGTTAATGAAGGTACTAATATAACTTTAGAAGCTAATATACCATTTTACTATGTAGGTAAATTCATAGGAACTTATAACGTATCTCCAGGGCAGAGTGTTTTAGTTAATGGACCTATTAACGAGAGTTTAGTTCTTTATCCTAACATACCTATAATAATTATTATCTTACTTACACCATTAATAATACTAGCATTTGTAATTATTAAAAAAAAAAGAAATAGTTAACTAAGTTAAGAAAAATCGCTCCATGCGGGATATATAGTATTTAGAGGAATAGCTAATAGCCAGCCATAGCTATTAGATACGAACATCGTACTTCCCGCAATTACTGGGTTCACTATTCCAAATCTTCCACCTACATAATACATTGATAATATTTTGCCGTTATGCGGATTTATCACGTATATATATTCCCCTGCAGCTACCCATAATAGGCCGTGATAATAGGTTGGGCTACCTCTTGGTCCTCCTGGAAATTCAGGAGGTATTCCTAAAGACGGTAATCTAGTTTCCCATAATATTTTTCCAGTAAATAGGTTTACAGCAGCAACGCTGCCAAGTGAAGGTATTCCAACGTATATGGTATTATTATATATCATTGGAATTCCTCCTTTAAATGCAGGTGGAGTATATCCCCTACCTAAGTTAACCACCCATAATACCTTACCGTTAGTTGCGTTAACTGCTAGAAGCATTGTGTCTACAGTTCCATTGGGTTCAGCATTGGCTACAGTGCTTTGAATTACTATACCGTATCTCTGTGAAACTGCTGGAGGGACATCTCCCATTCCAGTATTATAAGGTTTATTAGGAGCAGGTAATGTAGCGTTCCAAACTTCATTTCCGTTAAATCCATTAACGGCTATTAGTAACCCATAGGGTGAAGATAAGGAGGTGAAACCTCCTATGAATATTGGAGTTCCATTGGGTAATATATAATAATTAACGCTACTCATACTAGCGAAAAGCCCTTTAAACCTATCCATCCATATCACTTGTCCAGTAGTTGCGTTAACTCCTACAAAACACCCAGCTCCAGTGGTATATGCTAAAATTCCGTTATATACTGCAGGTGCTGGCATAGCTTCACCCATTGTAAATCTCATCCACAATAAAACTCCATCAGTAGCGTTAAAGGCGTATATAGCTCCATAGCCCATTCCTCTTACGATCTGATCATATTGCCCTTCTTCATAGTAGACAAAATTCGCGAAATTAAACCCCACATCTCCTACTGTTACGAATACTATATCGTTCCAGACTATGGGATTATTCATGGCATAACTTGCTAAACCTGTAGCATACCATATTACATTACCCGTTAATGGATTTATAGCAAATATACTACCCGGTAAACTATCCATTTCTACAAACAATTCGTTATCCGCTAATGTAACTCCTAATGGTTGACCTACAAATTGAGTTAGCATCACCAACGCGTTTTTAACTCCCATTATATTGGCTGCTGGTAATTGAGTTGGTGGGGTTGTTAGAGGTATTGAGACGCCCCCAGCTATTTGTGCTGCCGGTAATTCCCACGAAACTCCTATATTAAGAGACGTGCAAGTAGTATTCACTACCGCGTTATGAGTTTGCTGAAAATTACTAACCGTCCATTCTGAGGGAAAACCCATGTTTACTCCAGTAGCATTTCCAGGATAATATACCACTTTTAACTGATATGGGAAGTACGTTCCATTGTATTGCGTGTAGATCGTTACTATAGGTTTTTGATAATTCTCAATACTTACTATGCTTGAGGTTATATTCAGCATAAAAAATATGGAAGATATTATAGTTATACTAAGTAATATTATCGCAATAATTTTTAGCTTATTCATGGGTAAATTTTTATTTTAATAGCTAATAAGTCAAACGGCTTTTTAAACCTTTTATTTTATTAATCTTTAATATACGATATTAACAAATATATAAAAAAATAACTTACTTCTTTCTCCTATTCACAAGTGAGAGTGCTATAGCAATCACAGCTAAGATTACACCTAATATTCCGATTATATCGCTAATGCTAATGTTGCCGCTTAACGTCTTATAGATATTATTTAAATTGACTGATAGGTTCTCGTATTGAGTATGAAGTGCGTTATAAGTTTCATTAATTTTATTGTTTAACGTTATTAAGTTATTATAGAAGTTTAGATTTATGCTGGAGGAGTTAGATAAACCATCCTTTTGATAAGCTATAACACTTAACTCGTAATTCCCATCTGGATATCTAGAAGTATTTAGCGTAAAGGTAATAGTTCCATTATTTGTGCTAACATATATTGGTATGCCATTTAGGTAGAACGTAACGTTCCGTATATCAGACCCTATTATATTTGCCGTAATGTTAATTACACCCGTATAGTTGCCAGGTTTAGTTAATATATTTACTAAAGGTATTTTTGGAGAAATCTCTAACAATTTACTAGACATTAAATCAATTTTACTGTTCTCAAGAGTTATAGATTTTACAGTAGATGATAGTAAATAAATTGTTGAGTTAATTACTATTAGGTTATTAGCATAACTTCCAACTAATGTAACGTTAGAATTGTAAATAATTAGAGTTCCAGTAATATTAGCGTTAATCAGATTAACAATTCCGTGAAGTCTATTTACGCCTAACATTAAAACGTTCTCCATTGAACCGTTATACGTGATGTTATCATTCTCTAATGCTACATTAATCGGTATTAAAGAATCTAAGTTCTGGTTAGATATTAGAGTATACGGTAATACCACGAATGATTTCAGAGAATTTATATTGGTAGTTGTTGGCATTCCGTTAAAGGATAAGCCTTGAACATATATGTCGAATTCTCCAGTGAAATAACCTGGATTTAAGTAAGTGGCATTTCCTAAACTGCTAACCGAGGGCAATATATATGATCCTTCCCACTCTCCTAAAGTTGAATTATATGTTAACATAACTTGTTGTACTATTAAATACTCCTCAGATAGTGAGGAGTATTGACTTTCGATCTGTTTAGGAAATACTAAGGCTGTGAATATACCGTATTTAACTTCAGTGCCGTTAGCATACGTTATGTTAGCGTAAAATGTAATTTTCTGTCCTTGTAATGCATAATTTTCAACCTGTATATGAGGAGTTAAATAGTAAGGTGCTACGTAAATTTGATATCCTTCATAACCTATTAGCTTGCTTACATTATTAATCTCACCAGTCACGTTAAGGTATATTATATAATAGCCGGGCTTAACGTTAACTGGTATATGCAAGTAAGCTATGTAAATAGTTACATAAAGGAAAGGTGGTATTATTAAGTATTCTGAGTTCAGTTGTTGTGAAGATAAGACTGTGCCATTAGGTGACATTAACGACGCTGTAATATTATAACCGTTAAAGAATGCGTAAAGTGAAGTAAATAGACCAGCTTCCACTAGTACTGATTCGTTAGGCGAAACTACTTCTGGAGATGCCAAAATGGGCGATAATATAAGGGAACCTAAAGGTGTTAAACCTAATGCTGTAGGCGAAAATCCGTAAACTTCTCCATCCCCTACTAATAGGGTTGCCGTGGGTTGCAATGTGGTGTTAGTCTCCCCATACCATTGTGTGAATTGAAATGGTATAGGTTGAAGGGATATTATTCTTATATAAGGATGAAATGTGGTTTCCTCTAGCGTTATATTAGTCTCATATACGTAATTATTGGATAACGGATTATAATAGTATATATTAAGAGTGAAGTGAGTTACATTAACTGCTAAACTTCCGTTAAGATAATACAAGAAACCTGAAATCTCAGTAACAGTAACGTTTTTATGTTCAGTAAATTGATTAATGCTAAATAAAGAAAATAAATACCCTACAAATACTTCAATTAAATTTACGCCCTTTATATTGTTATAACTTCCGTTAACCATTATATACACTATTCCAGAGACATTACTTATAGTTACGTTACCAGTCCATAAGGAGCCGTTGAATTTCATGGGATAAACATATTCATTCCTCAAACTTTCAACGGTTATCGTGAAATTTCCAGTGGTAACTTCTTTTCCATTATAAGTTATATTAGCTATTACCTTTATTTTCTGTCCTTGAAAATACTCCTCACTATGAGGTAAAACGCTTATGTTGATCTCTAAGGTATTGGATTCAGTAGAGTTTATTAAATAAAGCCAATACCCGATGTTTGGAGCTCCCCAGCCTGTAACCAAATTATATCCATAATTCACAGTCCAAGGTAAATTATACCCGAAAGTAACTGGGTAAAAAGCTTTGTTATAATCACTTTCCGCAAGTTTATAAATTAATGGATTTATTAGACCAAATTTGGTATGCAATTTACTTATTAATAGTCCTAAAAGCCCTGCAAATAATGGTGAAGACTCACTAGTACCTCCTACTATAAGTGATATATTACCAGGTAAGATCACATTTACACCCGGATATATGTTAGCATTTAACGCAATATCTGGAGTTAGCCTTCCGTCTATGAAATTAAAAGGCCCTTTAATCTTCTCTTGATACCAAGGTTTAGGAAATATTATGCTGACTCCACCAGTAGATGCACCTCCGCCTGGGCTACAAGACCAAGCTTCTTGAACTGAGGAGTTTCCAGATAGATATACTGTAGTTCCACCCACAGCAGTAACGAAAGGCGAAGTAGCTGGCCATGAAGTTCCGCCTAATGGTTGTGCCACTGAGTAAAGTTCCCCTCCACCATCACCAGACGATGCTACAAATGTTATTCCTTCTAAAGTCCCTAACATAAAGTAATATTCCGTCTGTTCTATCATAGCGAGAAAACCAGAAGCTTCACTTTCTGGTAATCCGAAACTCATTGACACGACGTTAACTTCATGTTGCTGATCTATATAGCCTATTATGGCGGCTAAATCTCCTATTGAAGGAGTGTAAATTGTTATATTTGACATTGGAGCTATTGAGTGAACAGCCTCTACGTCTAAACTTTCCTCTATAGCCCATCCAGTTAATATTCCAAGTCCAGGTAAATACGGTCCTATAGGTACAATTTTTACTGAAGGTGGAGGAGGTAAATTATATAACTTATCGAAATAAGCTAGTTGCTGAAGTATGTCTGGATCCCCGTAAAAGTCTATTATACCTATGTTAGTGCCATTTCCGTAATCTCCTTGTTTATATAATACAGTAGCATTATACGCTAATGCCATTTGAGGTAAATTATATGCTGCAATTATTTCCGTTAAGTTTTCCGTTTGAGCAATCTTCTCTTGCTGTTTCTGGGTTATTAAGAAATTGGGATGTGAGAAAAATAACATAGTATAGTTTGTAGCAAAAACTGAAACTCCACTTAACTTTACTTCACCTACTCCAGTATAGTACTCTACACTTCCGTTTGAGAGAAGTAAGAAGTTAATACCCAATGCCTTATATATTTGCCTAACTGTACCTTGAACCACTATAACTGAATCTAAGGCTGATGTAACAATAGTTAGATTATATTGTTTAAGGTAATTTACGACTTCGTTATAAGTTGAGATAGGTAGGAATAGTTCACTTATTTCATTATATGAGAGGAACTTATGATATAAGGGGTTTCCTGGAGTAGATATCTCAACAGCTAAACTTTGAAGTAGGTTTAAGTTTCTTAGAGGTATATATATCGACACTTGAACTATAGTATTATTAGGAAGTTCTCCAATAATTTTAAACCCTTTAGGGATTATTGGAGTAAGCATTTGATTTGGCGATGCAGAGCCTATTATAGTGAAATTAATTTCGCTTGTAACAGTTATTATAAATAAAATTAATAAAAGTAGAGAAATATTTCTCGTTTTTACCATGATCTCACTCTTATTACGTTTTGATTATTGTTTCCACATATAAATCTTTTCGCTATAGAGTATTATATGCCTTTTTAACTATTTATACCTTATGAAATTTCTGATAAAAATATATTGAAGTTAAGATTAATTATATTAATTGATATTATTTTAAATTTAAAAAGCCGAACTATCTCAGTGTGAACAAAAATTTCACTCATGAAACTTAGTTTAAATTCTCCTAAATTCGCTTTCATCGGATGTTTAAAACTTATAGTAAAAATTAAAGAAAATGACTATCACTTTTCTTAACTAACAAATCTCACGTTTAGTTGAACATAAATTTCCAATTTATGTGATTTATTCTAAATTAACAAAATTGTTGCCAATACTCTGAACCACATTGCTAACAATTATAGGATTTCATACAATATATTACAAAAATTAGTAATTATAAATCTACAAAAAATATCTATAACAACTGCCATATGAGGATATATTAAAAAGTTAGCTATAAAACTTTTTATAATATGAAGATTTAAATTTTTAGAATCAAAGAATATGTATCAGGAGGTGAGTTAAAAGAGTTCAGCCATTGATAACAGTTTCCGATAAACCGTGAAGTTTATATACTTTGTATCCCGGCATTGGTTTGATTAGTGCTGTAACTATTTACGCTGAGTTTGGTGATGTTTCCAGTTCTAAGGCTGCTTATGCTGGCTTTGCCCTAAGCAGAGTGGTAATAGTGAGTCTCACTCTGGTATGATTAGGGGTAATAAGTATTTGCGTAGAGTTCTTTTCTTGGTTGGTAGGAATCTTGAGCCTTTTAACGGGTATTATGAGAGGCTTATTGCTAGGGGGAAGAGTGCTACTAAGGCTACTTGTGCTCTTGCTGGAAAGCTTGCCAGCATTTGTTATCACGTTATAAAGGATGGTGTTTACAAGGTTAAGAAGAGTTTTAGGATTCCTAGGGGGAGTGTGGACAACAATTTCGTTCATTTGAAATTTGGTTAAAATTTCCTTAAAGTTGTATCATTTAAACTCTCTGATTTATAATAAAATTTTTTACATGGTTAAAATTGTAATACTATATTTTATTAACTGATAAATCTTGTGGTGAATTGAAAATAAAATTATACTTTATATAATTTATACTGGATTAACAAAATTGTTGACCACACTCCCTAGGGGTAAGGAAGTTAACATCAAGGACTTTAACGTGGGAGACGCACTAGACTCGTTATCCCTGTAGGTCTGTTAGAGGCGTTAGCATGTGGTGCCTTTCCAATATATACCCTACTATTTGCACATACTAGCCTACAAAGCATAATTTATTTCCTCTTATTACAGATTAGTTTTATTTATTTTTAATATTCAAAAATTTTAATGCCAGCCTGCAGTTGCTCTTACTGTATTGATTATAGCGATTATCTTAAGTGCAATGAAAAACATTCACAGAGTTTATTGAATAGCGTTAAAAAATTACTACACAATATTAATATAGATTGCAACATTAAGAGTTTTAAAATAATAGATAGAAATACAGTTATAAATAACATTAAACTAGTAGGGAAAATTCATCTACTACTTCCACGGTTCGTCTTCCTTAAAGAACTTGTCATCAATTAATGGCCTCCACCACCACTCATTATTAACATACCATTCATAAGTCTTTCTTAAACCCTCCTTCAGAGGAGTAACTTGATAAGAAAGCCTAGTACTCATACAATACCTTCTATCATGTCCTGGCCTATCAGAAACGAACTTAATCCTAATCTCCTTACCCATAACCTCACTTAATAATTTAATCAACTCAAGATTAGTAACCCTCTGCTTTCCAGGAATATTATAAACTTCACCCTTCCACTCAGCCCTCTCTAGTAAGTCAGCTATTATCCTTGCAGTGTCCTCCACAAATATCCAATCCCTCTCTTGTTTACCATCACCATAAATCGGAACGTGTAAACCGAGCAAAGTCCTAATAATTGCCTTTGGAATGAACTTCTCAGGGAACTGCCTAGGCCCGTAATTGTTAGAAGGCCTAACAATAATGGCCTTAACGTTATAAGTCCTTACGTAAGACTTAACGAAAAGGTCTGCAGAAGCCTTAGAAGCACTGTAAGGGGAAGAAGGGTTAAGAGGGGAATCCTCATCACCACACTCCTCACCGTAAACCTCATCAGTCGAAATGTGGACATACTTAAAATCGAAACGCCTAGCAGCCTCCAAAACGTTTATCGTACCGAAAACGTTAGTGGTAACGAAGTCTTGAGATTTATAAATAGACCTATCAACGTGAGTCTCTGCAGCAAAGTTGACCACTAGGTCGACTTGCCTTAGAATTTCGTGAATAGGTTGGTCCTTAATGTCAGCTTTTATAAACTCGTGATCAGTTCCCTTTAAATTTTCCAACCTGCCGGCATAAGTTAAAAGGTCTACGACTATTGGCCTAATCCCCCTCTTATTCAACTCCCTTACAAAGGCAGAGCCTATAAAACCAGCACCACCTAAAACCACAATCTTCATATTTCAACCCTTGAGTTCTCCCCTATTATTAACTTAACCCATTTCTTTCCCTTTATTACGCTTGAATTATTACCTATCAAAGAATCCATCATGGATACACCTTCCACCCTTACGTTA
>Ga0208662_100441_pt1 | contig 16178 bp, 13 predicted proteins | sample OSPB_host_MetaG_FD_187136 | JGI IMG/M metagenome (GOLD analysis project Ga0208662, IMG submission 187136) | Hot spring microbial mat communities from Yellowstone National Park, Wyoming, USA - OSPB_host_MetaG (SPAdes) (version 2) | ecosystem: Environmental > Aquatic > Thermal springs > Hot... | reverse complement strand
CAAACATATGGTTGAGGGAAATTTTTGCCATGCCAGGGCACATGATGCAGTTGAGAAGGGTTGGGATCTAACATACTTATAGATAAAAATAAAGAGAAACAGATATATTTTATAGGGCGGGCGGAAGGTACAATCTGGCGCATTTAATAAGAGCTCTTCCGATTGCTGCATATCCCTGATCTAAGGAGCCCATGATACTTGCAGCACTTGTCTTTAACGTAGAATCTCGTCTCTTCCCTTCAAACAATACTCTCTATATTTACGCCCTGAGAAGTGGCGCCATTTGCGATATATCACTCCTTTCTTGTGTAACCTGGTAAGCGTGACTAGAAGTACTCCAGGCTTAGCCCCAGTGTATCTCTGTAGTTCTTCCAGGGTGAGGCACCAGCGATTACTCAAATATATCAACACGAGTTGAACTAGGGTTAGTTTTTCTTTTACTCCCTCACTCATGCCTCCTCAAATGTAAAGTAGGATTAACACTTTGTTAAATACTTTACTGTAGTTCACAAATGCGCTTAGTTAGCCTAACCTCTCAGGATTAACACTTTGATAATGCTAACTCCATCAGCGGAAGAGCTAGCTTCTGTGACTAAAATTCACGGGATCCACACAGGATTAACTACTTTGAATTTTTGTAGAGTAAACTGGAGTTAATTCAACTGAGCTTTATAAATAAAATTTATAATATTATGAGAAATAAAACTCTTCTCATTATTTCTTTTATTTTAACAAGTGTTATAATAACTATTTCTGCAATAATTACGCACGCTTATATTTGTATTGTACAAATTTGCCTAACTATAAAGATGCTTAATTCAATTCGAATAAATTATCATATTTCAGTTTATTATAGAGAATGTTTAGCGTATTTATGTTGCATCATATCACTCCTCAGCTGCATTTATTGTACATTATTAGCTAATAATACAAAATTAGATGAGATTAAGAAATTAGAAGAAAGAATTTTTCTTAGCAGACTGGGAAGTTTATTGAATTTTTCTCACGTCGTAAATTTCGGTGACCCCCCCCCCATCACATTTTTTTGCTGTAGGACCTTTAGAAAATTCAAAATCACGGTTTGATGAAGAGAAATGCGTTAGCTAAATTCAATTTTTTGTAGTAAGATTATTTGCATTTCGCCATTACTATAGGAATATTATTACAGTCCACGTGAATAAGGATACGTAATCACAATTTTCGGTTATAATTTCTTTTCCACAGAACACGCGTACTAATAAAAAAATATACCAAAAAATTGTGATTACGTATCCTAATTTGTACATGACAGTTGAAAAATTGAATTTCAAAAAATTGAATTTGTCTCAAATTACGCGTGAATTTCAAATGCATCTACGCCTCTCTGGTCACAGAAGCTTTTCTTAAGACACCAGGTGACAAACCTATTAGCTTTACTCCTATCATCACCAAAGTCCTTAACAATTTCCCAAAACTCCTTTATCATGCCATTATTGTTCTTTACATAATTGATGAACTCATCTAACAAGTTCTCATAGCTCTGACTGAGTCGTGCTTTTTCTAACTCATTTACTGCTATACCTCCAAACGCCCTTACTCTTTTCCCGTCTATATTTTTCAACACTGCGGTAACGCCGAAATACTCCCTAAGCTTTCGTGTGAATGCCTTCCTCCCTACTCCTCTCTCTCCTATGTCGAGACAATAATCCTTGTACATATTATATAAGTCATCCCGTGCTATCCATAAATCGCCATTCTTGGGATCCAATATTAGGATCCCTTTCTCAACATATGTTTTTACAAAACGGTATACTATATCAATATTTGATAACCATATTCCCATCAATTCTTCAGGTGTTTGCTCAAAGTCGAACCGTTTCTGTAAGAACACGCGTGTAATTGCCATAATTGATACTGTTAAAATTCCCTCCATTTCTTGTTCTGTGAAAGTTTTCCTATACCATTCATCATCATTAGGAAACACGTGGGGGAACTCTACTATTAACCATCTCCTCCAAAATGCTTTATCATTTCTATCTTTAACATCTGGTAACTTGTTAGATGCCACAACTAATTTAGCGTAAGGTGTGAAAGTTACTGGTTTCTTAAATTTCATGTCAGCCGTTATAGGATCCCCACCCGTGAGTCTCTTGAATCTATCAATATCATCTATACTATACTCCTTAGTCTCACTTGCCAAGTTTGCTAATTTATGTAATAAGTTGATCGTGACGAATCTGTTATTAGGGTCAAACAATTCTCTAATAGATACGGCTGAATAATTCAATCTGCCTAACAGATCCTTTATTAGATTAAGGAAAGTGGACTTACCTGTGTCAGTACCTCCTAATAACATGAAAGACTTCTTGAACTTTATTCCTGGGTATAATGTATAGCCGATAATCTCAAATAACAATACCCATTTATCACCTACCCACTGTTTAAAAACTTCCAGGCTCTTAAGGCAAACACGGCGTGCTAATTGCTCAATATCTTCAATCGTTATCTCTCCTTTCTGTACTACTTTTTCACTGGCTTTCTGTAACTCTTCTATGTTGATTTTGTGAGGTATGTAATGAAATGCAAATTTGTCCTCATCACGGTCAAATATTAGGACTGGTTTGCCGTCTTTCCACTCCAGGGTAACGTTAGCGAAAGATACTCTTAACGGGTCATCTGGTAACGGCGTGAGTGTTTTATCTCTGATCTCATCAACAATTGAATCAACTACTGATGAAAGCACTTTAACCATCTTAATCTTCTTTTTCTCTCTAACAGAATCGGATACAACCATAGACTGAACGAATTCTATCTCATTTCTCACTAACTTCCTCAATCTGTTCTCAAACGGCTCATAGACCCCACGTTTCTTATTCCACCTGAATATTCCAATTATTGCGTCACTTTCATTGTTAACCTGGTAAAACGTCTTTATTTTGTACTTACTAAGGATTATCTCAGAAATCGCCTCGTGTAATTCTGCTTTTATTTCCGAGACCTTTTCAGCAGTGATTAAGTTCTTCTTCAACTGGATATACTTCTTTGCAATTTTCCACGCCTTCTCCAGCGTGTATATAAAGTACTTCTCAGTATCCCACTTCTCATTTTCTTTGGCTTTGGAATCCCCAGGCAATAATTTGAGTATCTTATTAGGATCCGTCACGCCGTGTCTCATCAAGTAAATAATTAGACGCCAATCCCCTCTACTCCTGTCAATCCCTATATCGGCGTAAGTCTTACCCTTGCAAATTACTTCTCTAATTAGTTCATTTTTCTCCTTACTGCATATCTCCTCTTTGACCTTTTCAATAGGTTTGCCTGAGTCGTGTTTTATCAACTCCTTCTTTAGTTTCTCCAGGTCTTCAGACTCCTTTGTCTCTTCTTCACTCTTCTCTCCAAACAACCACGCCCGTGCTGAACTGCTAAGCTCAATCCCTAACTTCTTTCCATTTTTCGCTAAGAACTTTAGTAAGTCTTTGAGGTTTGCTTTACCCATTTTATTATTATAAGGAATATAGCACGTGGTGTAATCCTGACCCTTCCATGGGCATTTCTCACTCGTGCAATATTTGTGGTTGATACAAGACCCTGGACCTACAACATAGGAGTTAAAGCTTTGCAGGTCTGCTATACCTTTGCCATCTTTCTCAAACACGGGGTTAAACTTATGCTCTGGTACCTCATCAGCAATAGCGTAAAAATGAAGCCCCCCGTGTGGTGTCTCAACGCATAACGTCCTACTGCACCATACGTTTAACGCTTTTTCACCTACCCAAGCTTTCAGGAGTTCCTTATCTTCAAAATCTAAGATTATTAACCCTTTTTGCCCGCCTGGAACCGCGTAGTTATACCCCTTCTCAACCATCTCCAGGTATTTCGCCTTCTCTTCATCAGACAAAGGAGTCGTGCTATACTTTTGCCATTCCTTAATCACGGGTTTCTTAGATTCAAGGTCTATCGGGAATATTGCAAAGCCTTTTCTGACTAACCAGTTAGCGAAAACCTTTTTAACCTGATTATCTAAATTAGAGTTAGACATCTGCCCTACCACCACTATTCTTTTTCTTTTACCCTTACTTCTTCATCATGACACCTCTTTCTGTTTCTCCATGTGGTTTTTCAAATATTCTTTTACTGCCATTCTTATCAAATCTGATTCTGAAATATCATAACGTTTTGTAAATTCTTGTATCAACTCATAGTCCTCAACCGTGAACCTCACTGTTATTCCTATTCTCTTTTTCATCTTTTATCACCATTTTACATACGAAAATAATAATAAAAACCTAATCCCGCGTAAAAACGGTATTACTTGCATTACCTTCGATAGTATGGGGATACTAATGAAAAACTTTTATTCGTATGTGCTTAGATTCATATTAGATCTCTTGCTCCTCCTATTACGTCTCCTTTCCTTGGGAAATACTTATCCACCATTTTTCCTCTCAGTTTTTTATGAGGTTTGGGTGAAGAGAGAGAATCCCTAGACTCTAGATTTTTAGTTAGCATGGGGATACTAATAAAAAATCAACAGATGACATAAAATTCACGGCTTGTTGTTAAGGACAGTTGACCTGACAGTTAAGTTGAGAAGCGAATTCCAGAAGAGCTTGCAATAGTATGGGGCGGGCTTTGTTTCCTAAGACGGCTATTAGTTTTTCGCATTTTTCATCAGAAATTACACCTTTTTCCTTCGCTTTATACGCCCCTGCCTTTGTAAACCCCACCTTTTTATCAGTCAGGTCATCTATCGTAGAAATTTCTAATAATTTTTGTTTATATTCTGTAGATAAAAACTCACAGACCATATTAATCACCGTAGATTTCTTTAAGCACGGTGGTGTAATATGTGATTTTTTTACGTATTACCTCAAACAGTTCATCATCATCTTCTTGATACTTCTTTGCGATTTTTTCAGTTTGCCTGAGAGAACTTATTAAGCTTATCAGGTCATCAACAGTTTCATCGATATTCTCTATGTAGAACTTGTCTCCCATTACTTCAACATACCTATTACCTTCTTTATCCTTTTTTATCATATTGTATCCCCATTCTAACATTAGCACGGGGGGTTATAAACCTTTCCCTCCCCATGCTAACGAGGTTTTTAGCAAACATATAGGTGAGAGGAATTTGTTTACTTTCGGTCCCCAAAAATTCAGCAAACATATGTTTGAGGGGTTACAAAATTAGCATCCCCATACTAAATCTAGACTCTACGGTTTTGTTATTGGCATCCCCATACTATCAAAAAATAACCCTAAAGATGCAAAAATTCATTATATTTTTCATTTCACGATTTGTTAAGCATTACTGTAATTACTTACTCCACGTAATATAAAGCACAAATGGCTAAATATCAAATTTTTTGCGTTTAAAGTTACCAAACATATGGTTGAGGGAAATTTTTGCCATGCCAGGGCACATGATGCAGTTGAGAAGGGTTGGGATCTAACATACTTATAGATAAAAATAAAGAGAAACAGATATATTTTATAGGGCGGGCGGAAGAGCCACGGTGGGGGGTTGGGTAGGGTTTGTGTATTTAAACAAAATGCTGTACAATCTGGCGCATTTAATAAGAGCTCTTCCGATTGCTGCATATCCCTGATCTAAGGAGCCCATGATACTTGCAGCACTTGTCTTTAACGTAGAATCTCGTCTCTTCCCTTCTTTAACGTAGAATCTCGTCCCGGTTCTTGAGACAGTACTCCCGGTATGTTCTTCCACCAAAATGGCGCCATTTTCGATAAAGAAGACCGCGTTGATGCAAACGTGTCAGCGTCACTAAAAGCACGCTTCGCTTCGCTCCTGTGTATCGCTCTAACTCCTCCAACGTCTGACATCCACGGTCTGCCAAACGAATTAAGATGAGCTGTGTTAACGATAGTTTGTCTTTCATACGTAAAGTAGGATTAACAGAGTGTTAAATACCTTTCGACGTCTCAAAAATCGACTAACCCCCACTCACCCATCAGGATTAACAGATTTGTTAATACTGTTCCCATCAACGAAAGAGCAAACTCTTTCTAGCAAAAAATTTGAGATCCGTGCAGGATTAACGTGGGTTGAACATTTTGTTATAGAAAGTACAAAAATTGACTTGCATGCTAGTCAATTTTTGGATACCGAAAGTAAATATATCATAGAAGAGAGTAATTGAAATTCACGTTTTGCTTGTGAAAGCGTTTATGACATCTTTAAGCTTATTAATTGCGTCAGGATTTTGTAAAAGCGCCCTTGCAAACTCAATGATCAAATTAATTAATTGCATGTAATCTGCTGCCGAAGACTCTTTTTTAGAGAGAGATTCACGTAACTGAATGATTTCATTAATAAGATCGATGACGTTTTTCTCCTCGCGTAGTTGCGAGGTTAGTTGAATTTTATTATGAGAAAATTCAATTGCGTTGAAGAGTGTATTTATGTCTATAAAATCTCTGCGAAAGTCTTCAATTGTATAGATTATATCGTCGTTGCTACGCACAGATTTTGCTGTCATTTCTTATTACCCCTTATCATATCTTTAAGTGTGTTCCACAATTTTAAAATATCCTCTGCGTTAATGCTACTTCCGCTTGACTTCACTAACTTTGGTAACTGCTCGTCAATAATATCAATAGCAGTTTCTAAATTGAAAGATGTAGAAATTGTCTGGTACTTGCGTAAAACAATCTCGCTTAAACGCGTCGCTAAAGCAATGCGCAACATGGCGATAACATGAGGATCAACGCCACCACGTCTAAGGAAAGGGATAAGTGCATCATCGAAAAATCTTAAGATTTCAGTGGCTCGGTTGATCTCAGACCATTCGAATCCCGATAAGCCCTTCTTAACTTCTTCAACTGGCGGTGGCGTTAGTTGCTGCGAGTGCTTTTCTACTTTTTTAAGTGTTGGTGGGGTTGGTGAACTTTTATCTATTGGCCTGACACGCGGCGGCGGTGAGGGCAATGGGGTTGGTGATGGCGATGGCGAGGGGGTTGCTGTGTTCTGATCATTTTGATTTGACATTCACTTCCACCTCATTAATCAGATTCGCGAAGTCTAAATCATAAACAAATGGGTAAAACTCTACTACTATCTTTATTTCTGAATCTTCTATTCGTTCTCCCATGACAAGAACGAAACCGCCAAAAGAACGAGTCATCTCTTCTATTTCTCTTAGTGTGACAGCATTGTGAAGCAAGCGGGAAATGAAGCTTATCAATCTCCAGCCTGCTGAATTTTGTAAAATATATGATAGTGAACCATCAATTGTATCATAATTAAACTTTTTCTTAATATTCATGATAAATTCTTTGTTTTGTTGTGTAAATGTTATTGTTTTTGTCTCAGGAGTTGTTATTATTTTCCTAGCGGGAGCAGTGAGAAGTTTAACGTCAATATAATCCTGGATTTTCACGTTTTTCTTCCATTCGTTGTATGAAAATTCTATGGGAAGAAATTCGTCATGAATTAGTAAAAATTGCGCACGCTTCTTCCAGCGAAGCATTACGGGGAAAGTCAGATTTTCTTTAAGATTCTTCACAAAACATATCAAAAGTGACTGTAGAGGTATTCTCTCTTCCATCTTTAACTCTGCTATTGATTTTTCTACAACATCAGTATAAGTTTTCGCAACGTTACAAGTTCGATATAACTGATAAATACTTTCTAACATCTCTAGCACGTTTGTATCAGTGACTTCATGCTTAATTTTATTGAGCTCCTCCATCAGCATTATTAATGTTGAAAAAATTAAAAAACTAAACGATATAAACTGTAGCAGGGACAGTAACGCCATAGGATTTATTTCGCAGAGGTGAGATGAAGCGTTAAATACATGTATTAGTATCCCCATGCTAACGGAAATTTTCAACAGGTTTAGGGGCAGTCCAGTTTTTGTATGTGAAAAATAAGGAGCTTTTCACGTCAGGTCGGGCAATTTTAGGGCAAAATAAGGGCAAAAACAGATAAAATAAGTAGGATTAACGAGTTTTTAGATACCACTCCCCCCAGAAATTTAATTTTTGCCCTGAATCGCCTGGAGTGCGATAATATATAAACTTCGAATCGAAATTCTTATAAAGAGAACATGAGCAGGCACAAAATTGGAAGAGTAACAGATAATCCTAGCAAAAATAGAGCCCTGGCAGAGGCTGTATTAGAAAAATACGCTGAAGAATACGAAGAACACGGTGCCGATTGGGCTAAGAAGTATTTAGAAGACATTAATAAATTCATTAACGATCCTATGAAGTTTCAAAGTGGTGTTGATAAATTATCAACCTGGTATGACGTTCTTGATGAATATAAAGGGGAGATAAAGAGAGCTTATTCTCAAATTAGAGAAGAGTATGTAGATGCGCTAGCACGTAAATATAGAGAGAGAATTGAGAAACTGCAAGCAGAAGCACCAAAAACTGAAAAAAGATCAGTATATATATAAAAGTTATTTTTTATTTTTTTATCAAGCGAGTGTGACTGCTTAAACTAAATTCAAAATCACGGTTTGTTGAAAAAACGCGTGAATTCATTTTTTTTATTCAATAATCCAGGCTAACGATACTCGTTAGATAAATTCAATTAATTTTAATAAGATTATTTGACTTTCGCTATTACTATAGTAATATCATTACATGGTTGACTATTTATGTCCAATATGTCCAACTAAAAAAGCCTATTAATAGCTGAAAAAAGTAACCGTGATATATAATAATAATAGAAAAAAAGTTGGACATATTGGACATAAAATGCGCGTTCAGTTGGAAAAATTGAATTATAAAAATTCAATCAAACCTCACATGCTCTTCATCAATCCAGTGGCACAGGTTTTTCTTTTCACAAAAATCTAACAATTCGTAAGCCCTAAGACCTAATTCATCTTGTAAATCTTTTCTACTCCTTACTGTTCCGCTGTATTGTTTATACAATTCTAATAAGTTGTCAGGAGCATCATTATTACCCACACCCGTGTTATTCTCATCATCTTTCAGTCTAATACCTACATAGCACCAGACTCTTTCTCCTGCTATCTTCTTCTTATCTTTTGTTATTCTAAATTTAGTTTCTAGTCTCTTTGTAACAGTTGATTGAGCTTCAGGCTTTCTGTCATTCTCCTCACACCAATTGACATAGACCTGGTAAAACTCTTTAACTGGCGTGAATAAACCGCCATTTTTAGGGTCATATTCCGCCCTGTTATTCTCTATTAAGTCTTTCACAAACGCGTAGACACTATCTGATGCCCTTTCCCACTTCTCCTTAATGTTAGCACTGCTATCTTCATAATCAAACTTCTTTCTCTGCATCACGCGTGCAAACGCCAATATAGACACCGTGATTACGTCCTCAATCTCTTCATTAGTGAAAGTCCTATCGAAAAAGTCTGGATTATCTTCAAATTGGTGTGGGAACTCGATAACTATCCATCTTCTCCAAAAGCCGTAAGTTTGGTCTTTGACCACGGGCAATTCATTAGTAGCATTAATTAGTTTGGCGTAATTCACGAAGTAGATAGGGTCTTTAAACTTCTTTTGCCCTTCAACGTAGTCCTCACCCGTGAGTTTCTTAAATAAATCTGTATTCGTGACCTTGAACTGGAATAGCTCACTACTAATATTCGCTAATTTATGATAAAGTTCTATTGATGCAAACTTATCTCCATCAACAATTCTCTTTAGCGATACCGCGCTAACGTTATTCTTCCCTAAGATTTTCAATAGCAGATTAAGGAACGTTGATTTCCCGTTTGAGCCTGAACCCGTGAGGAGTACCGCTTTATTAAATATATATTTAGGATATAGAGTATACCCTATCACTTCAAATAGTAAAATCCATTTGTCATCAACCCATTGTTTAAATGCGTCTAATGATTTAGGGCAAACACGGCGTGCTATTTGTTCAATATCTTCTATAGTTATCTCTTTGTTTACGAATTGCTCAATCTCCTCAATTCTTAACTTCCAATTTATATAATGAAAAGCATAAGCTTTAGGGGTTCTCTCTTTCAAATCGTACCAAGTTATCCCTTTTTCGTTCCACTCTAAGGTGCCGTTCTCAAATGCAATTCTCATAGGTTCAGAGGGCATTAACTTCATAGTCCTCCTCACTATCTCATCTTTGATATTCTTGACCATGCGTGATTTGTCAACTCCTAGTTTGAACTCTGCATATTCTTCTAGTTTGTTGTTGATTATTTTCTCAATAAATGCGTCAACTGGAAGATAGATCCCTTTCTTTTTGCTGAACATAAACAGACCGTACACCCACTCCTTTAATTGGTCTCTCCCTACAAACGCCACGAGTTTATACTCTTTCAATATCTCCTCTGCAATAGCCTCTATCACTAACCCACGTGCTTTAGCTTCGTCACTCTTCACGGCTTTTTTAGCTTCTAGGTATTTCTTTGCAATTACCCACGCGTTTTTGAGTGTCAGCGTAAAGTACTTCTTAGTATTCCATTTCTCGTTTTCTCTAGCTTTGGAGTCTGAAGGCAATAGTTGTAGAATTTTCTCAAGGTCAGTAACCCCGTGCTTCATTAAGTATAGGATTACACGCCAGTCTCCTCTGCTCCTGTCAACACCTGTGTCAGCGTAACTTTTCCCTTCACAGACTACTCCTTTGATAAGTTTGTTTGTTTCTTTACTGCATATCTCCTCCCTGATTTTGTCAACTGATTTTCCATTATCATGCCTTAACAGCTCTTTCTTTAATTCCTCAAAATCTTCATCAGACTCTTCTATCTTCTCTCCAAAGACCCACGCGTGAGCTGAACTGCTAAGCTCAATCCCTAACTTCTTTCCATTTTCCGCTAAGAACTTTAGTAAGTCTTTGAGGTTTGCTTTACCCATTTTATTATTAATTGGAATATAGCATGTGGTGTATTCCTGACCCTTCCAGGGGCATTTGTCACTTTCGCAATATTTGTGGTTGATACATGACCCTGGGCCTACTACGTAGGAGTTGTAACTTTGTAAGTCTGCTATTCCTTTATTCTCTTTAACAAACACGGGGTTAAATTTATGGTCTGGTACCTCATCAGCAATAACGTAAAAATGAAGCCCACCGTGTGGTGTCTCAACGCATAACGTCCTACTGCACAATACGTTTAACGCTTTTTCACCTATCCAGGATTTGACTAATTCCTTATCCTCAAAGTCCAAGATTACTAAGCCCTTTTGTCCACCTGGTACTGCATAATTATACCCCTTCTCAATCATCTCTAGGTATTTCTTTGCCTCTTCCTCTGTTAGTGGATTAGTGCTATACCTTTGCCACTCTTTTATGATAGGTTTCTTTGTCTGCGGGTCTATCGGGAATATTGCAAAGCCTTTTGTGACTAACCAGTTAGCGAAACGCTTTTTAACCTGATTATCTAAATTAGAGTTAGACATCTGCCCTAGCACCTCTGTTCTTTTTCTTTTACCCTTACTTCTTCACCTCACCACCTCCGAGAGACCCTCCTTAATCTCGTTTTCATGTTGTTTTATGTACTCCTCAATTGCCTGATTTACTATGGTATTGAAAGATTCCCCTCTTACCGTTGTCAATAACTTAGATTTCAAAAAAAGATCTTCCCTTATTCTGACTGTTGTTTTAACTTGATTTTTTGACATCAAGATGGCAATATAACAATAGTACCTAATAAGAATTATATGTGGTATTTCGGGTAATACCATATTTTTGTAATTAGGAAGAGAGAAGAGTGAAGAGAGAACCAGGTCTAGATTTAGAATGGGGATACTAATAAAGATACTAATAAAAAATCAGATGACATAAAATTCACGGCTTGTTGTTAAGGACAGTTGACCTGACAGTTAAGTTGAGAAGCGAATTCCAGGAGAGCTTGCAATAGAATTGGGCGGGCTTTCTCTCCTAAGACCTCTATCAGTTTTTCGCATCTTTCGTCTGAGAGAACGCCTTTCTCTTTTGCTTTATAAGCGCCTGCCTTGGTAAAGCCTGATTCCATAAGCTCATCAACTGTAGCTATCTCTAGTAACTGTTGTTTGTATTTTACCGATAGAAACTCACAGACCATTTAGATCACTTCAACTGGCTCTAGACTTTCGCCATACAATTTAGCTTTTATTGTGAACATTAATCTGCTATTTTCATCATATACTTTAACTAAAATTGTATCGTCGTTGATAACAAAATAGTTGTAGTCTTCCCAGGTTCTCATATGCTCGTTCAGCATTTTTTCAATTAACTTTTCTACCTCATCCCAATCGAGTTTTTTGAGACTTATCATTTGTATCCCCATACTAACATTAGCACGGGGGTTTATAAATCTTTCGTATCCCCATGCTAACGAATGCCTATCATATTTTATTATATTAATAATATTATAATAAGATATATACAATCTCCTGAATAACCAGATATTCATCACATAATAAGAAAACTGTATTATTATTTGTATCTTAATAAAAATATAAGTGTGCGTAATTATTGCAGAAATAGTTATCGCAACATTCATGAGGATAAAATAAATGATAAAATAAATGATGAGAAGAGTTTTTTTAACTTCGAACATAATATTATGAACTTATTTAAAAAGGCTTAGTTGAATTAACTCCTCAGTTTACAAAACATATGTTTGAGGGGAATTTTTGCCCCCGTGACGTATGAGTTTTGGTTGAGAATGGTTGGGATCTAACATACTTATAGATAAGAATAAAAAGAAACAGATATATTTTGTGAGGCGGAAGCGCCACGGTGGGGGTTTGGGTAGGGTTTGTATTTAAACAAAATGCTGTACAATCTGGCGCATTTAATAAGAGCTCTTCCGATTGCTGCATATCCCTGATCTAAGGAGCCCATGATACTTGCAGCACTTGTCTTTAACGTAGAATCTCGTCTCTTCCCTTCTTTAACGTAGAATCTCGTCCCGGTTCTTGAGACAGTACTCCCGGTATGTTCTTCCACCAAAATGGCGCCATTTTCGATAAAGAAGACCGCGTTGATGCAAACGTGTCAGCGTCACTAAAAGCACGCTTCGCTTCGCTCCTGTGTATCGCTCTAACTCCTCCAACGTCTGACATCCACGGTCTGCCAAACGAATTAAGATGAGCTGTGTTAACGATAGTTTGTCTTTCATACGTAAAGTAGGATTAACAGAGTGTTAAATACCTTTCGACGTCTCAAAAATCGACTAACCCCCACTCACCCGTTAGGATTAACAGTCTGTTAATACTGTTCCCATCAACGAAAGAGCTTACTCTCATAAGCAAAAAGTGTGGGATCCAGGTAGGATTAACGCGAGTCTCCTTAGAGAGCTCCTAAGGAGCCCTTTTTATTACATGCAATATTTTTTGCTGTAGGACCTTTAGAAAATTGAAAGAGAACGTAAATTCGAATGATAATTTATTTTTTCTATTTATTTTTTCTATTTATTTAATTTATTATAGAGGTGACAGAGGTGACATAGGTGACATAGGTGACAGAGGTGACATAGGTGACAGAGAGGTGACAGGGTTTTTAGCAACTCTAACTCTGTGTGATTTTTGTTATAATAGTTGTCACCCTGTCACCACTTCGTCGACCTTGGGAAACTACGTCAAAAACACGTGCTTAGAAACGTAAAAATGTGTTGAATTTTGGGGGTGACAATTGCAAAAAATTCAAACTTGTCACCTTTTGTTTCAGTCAATCGAAATTAACATTACACTATAAAAAAATCGAAAAACGTCAAAAAGTTGTGAGAAGAAAGTAATGATTTAAAAACGGATAAAAATACAGCGTGAAGAATTAATTCGAGCTAGTATGCTCAGCATCATTGATCCCATCAGTCCCATCTCCAGGATTGAAGAAGTCGTGGATCAACTTCATTAGGTCTTCAATTTTCACTGTCAGTACTCGCATTGTTTTCCCCATTACTTTTTTCCGCTCATAGGCGAATTTATAATCTGCAAATAACTCAGCTAAAGCAGTCATCGAATCTATGTTAACGCCCTCGTCCCTGAGGATTTGTAAAACTTTAGATGTAAACAACACCTCGTCATTCTTCTTAATCATGAAGTCGACTGAGTGGGATTCTAAGACACTATCAAGTATAGCTAACGGGTTAGTCACGTTAGTATAGTCACCATTCTCATACACAACCTCGATCTTCTTATTAAATGCATCTAAGATCTTCCTCCATAACACAGCTACGATATCTAGCCTGGGATCAACTTCATCTACATCGATATACTGCATGCCTAAATCGAAACCTGGAGTTACTCCTGCATAATTGTAAGCTTCCTCCAGTAGTTTCTTACCCAGGTTAAGCCAGTCATATGTTAGTTCACCTGGGTGTTCTAGTAAGTACCATTCAACAAATTGCCCTAGAGCCTTTAATTTTGGTAACCTGTTCGAAACTTTTTCTCTAAATTCTGCTATTCTCTCTTTCGATACTTTTGCAGTGATTGGGTATCTCATTACAACTAACCTTTTTTGCGATAACGCTTCGTCCGTTATCCTAAACTCGTTTGCCGTAATTATTAGTGGGGCGAAGGCTGGGTACTCTTTAATGATTGATTTAGACTCGAATCTTTGCCTGGCTATAAGACCCTCTACTGCTTGTTTAGCGACTTCGTTTAAGTTTGGCTTGTCAAATAGAGACGCACCCTCGTTAATTACGTGCGGGAAAGTATCAGAACTCAATACAGCCCCCAACTTCGCCTCAGTATTCACCTCGCCTACACCCAGCTCATGCTGTCTATTCATTATATTGAATATGTATAATAGTATCTCTGCAGTAGTGGTCTTGCTTGTATCCCGTTGACCGTATAAGTAGAGCCAGGGCAAGAAACCTTTCTCTCCTTTAAACTTCTGTTTGATTGCAAAGCTGAAGGGCATTAACAGACCTAATTTTATTGCCGTCACGAATTGTTCCTTGATGTTTACAAACCAAACGTTCACCAGTTCGTTCAATAGCTCCAGTGCTTCCTTTAACTCTTGAGGATCTGGTTTATTGACTTCAACTTTGCTAGCTATTAGTTTCCCGTCAACCCAGTAAAAGCCCGGAGCGTCGAATCCCGTCTTGATATCTACCAGTCCTTTCCTCATCATTGCATTCAAGATAGCGTTTAATACGTCTTCAGCTAGATTCTTTCTCTTAATAAGTGTATTGTGTTTGAGATATGCAAATAACTCATCCACGGTGACATTTTCGAGTGTCAGTTTTCTATTCTGGTCTGGAATGTACCACACGACATCGAACTTTATTATCTGCGAAAAAGGCGTTATTATTGCAGTTAACGATTCAGGGCAACCTAGGATCACCTCGTCTTTATATTTTAACCTCTCGTTTCCACCATCGTCTTCTTTGCGGATTGCAGTTAGTACTTTACAAATCTTGAAGTTTATGACAGCGTACATCTCTTTCTCATAATCCAACCTCTCGATGATAATAGAGAGTCCAGGATCAGGTGTCTCTAGTATTTCCTCTAATTTCTTTATAATTCCTAGTGCAATTTCTTCATTTGCGACCCTCGCTTTGTTCACTATCAAATCGAATAGACCTTGTTTAGTTTTCAGACCTTTGCCCTGATCCTTTAACCGTTCTTCACGTGGAGTTTTGTTAATGCCGTATGTATCTCTTAATGTGTAAAGTCTATCCTCACATTCTTCATCCTTAAAGTTATCACAAATAGTTTTTATTAACGTCTCAGCACTCTTATAACTAATTCGTGACTTGTAAAGCCACCCCGAAAGAAATAATATGATTCCATGCCTTGCCCCTACTCTATATACAGGCTCTAAAATTTTCACGATTTCTAAGATTTGATTATTTGTTAGCTCTCTCTCATGCCTTGCTTCATCACCGCCCTCGTCATTTTTAGTTTCTATCTTTTTCTCTTTCTCCATAGATAGTTTAGTTTGCGTCACCTTCTCAAGGATCGCGAGCAGTTTATTGTACTGCTCTTCCGAGATAATCCTGATTTCATGTCCTGTAGTTTTTGTAAATCTAATGAAGGTATAGTATTTCCCCGAGGGGTGGAGTGAAGGTGGCGCTACTACATACCCTCCTTCACCCTTAATATCCACTTTTGCCATTTTACCGATCTTTACTGGCTTATCAGAATCGACTCTAATGTAGATATGATAGCCCTTCCCCGTTTTAACTAACCACGTTGACTCGATGATGTCTTTAAGCTCTGCATCACTCTCTATCTCTTTCATGAACTTCTCATAAATTTCTGTATCATCGAAGTCAATTACAACCAGGTTA
>Ga0208662_100433_pt1 | contig 16311 bp, 11 predicted proteins | sample OSPB_host_MetaG_FD_187136 | JGI IMG/M metagenome (GOLD analysis project Ga0208662, IMG submission 187136) | Hot spring microbial mat communities from Yellowstone National Park, Wyoming, USA - OSPB_host_MetaG (SPAdes) (version 2) | ecosystem: Environmental > Aquatic > Thermal springs > Hot... | reverse complement strand
GAGAACACCAACGCAATAAGGGAGCTCAGGGAGGAGAACAAGAAGATTTGGCAAAGCATTGAAGAGAACACCAACGCAATAAGGGAGCTCAGGGAGGAGAACAAGAAGATTTGGCAAAGCATTGAAGAGAACACCAACGCAATAAGGGAGCTCAGGGAGGAGAACAAGAAGATTTGGCAAAGCATTGAAGAGAACACCAACGCAATAAGGGAGCTCAGGGAGGAGAACAAGAAGATTTGGCAAAGCATTGAAGAGAACACCAACGCAATAAGGGAGCTCAGGGAGGAGAACAAGAAGATTTGGCAAAGCATTGAAGAGAACACCAACGCAATAAGGGAGCTCCAAGAGCAGTTCAATAAAATGTATGAAAGGTTTGAGAGGGAATCTAAAGAAACTAGAAAGGAAATTGAAAGACTCAGGATTTCTTTTGACTCCTTCACCTCAAGAGCGGGGCGTTATATTGAGAGGACAATAATGGAGGTATTTAAGGAGGCATTAGTTATACACGGTATAGATCCATCAAAGATTGAGCATGGTAAGATTATAGACGAAGTAGGAATAATAAAGAAGGGTAGGGAATATGAAGTGGATTTTTATGAGACTGATGGCATAATTTACATCTTTGAAGTTAAGAATTTTGCAGATGAAGGGGCATTGGAGCAATTAGAAGTGAGGCGTAAATTATTTCAAGCCAAATATAATAAGCCAGTGAAAGCTTACTTAATATGTAATTCAATAGAAAAACACGTTAAGGAGATGATGGAGAAGGAGGGAATTATTGTAATTACTGGTCACATTATTGAAGATTAAATTGGCAATAATCTCACTTTCTATCTTAATTTATCATAATTTACTCATTTCTGAAAGAGAAAATATTATTTTGATCTTTCAAACGATATCTACTTAACGTGGATATTAATTATCAATATGAGGTTTCACATTACTGCAATCGATGTAAACGTAAATAACGTGATTGATGGCTTACCATGAGAGACAACAAAAATCAAAATTGAGAAAAAGCTATAAGTATAATAATGCCAGATTCATCATTTATACGTTAAGGCTAAGAGAATTGATTAGGGCATTACTGGGGCTGGTTAATTGCGAGTGAGGCCAGGTTTAAGATATTGATAAGGGAATGTAGTATAAGTTTTTCATTAGCTTTAAGAAGGGCGAACCAAAAATGCTAGAGCAAAAAGGTTTTAAATTCCAGTTGATCTGAACGAGAGAGCTTTATCAGTATAAGAGAAGGGGTATTACTATTAGTCATTCAACTAAGGATAGGGATGTGAATAGTAAGTTGAGGAAGATTCGTTAGAAGGATAAGAATTGATATTAGGAGGAAACTTAGTAATTTGATAGTGGTTGAGGTCTTAGAAAGGAGAAGTGCCATAGTATTGGAGGGCTTGCCTAAAAATACAGCAAGCACATGATCAAGGATATTAGGGAAAACAGTTGAGGCTTAGGATTTTCTGTTCTGTCTTTCCCCAATGAAGAATGTAATTGTTAAGAAGGTTAGGAAGTACAGTGTTTGATTGATTTTAGTTAACCCTTTTTTACACCTTATCAGAGCTTCTACTCCTTCAATGTGCCCGAAGTTGAGGCATGTTTTTAATGTAACTGAGAAACAATAAATATGACAATTCAAAAATATATCTCTGATGGCTTTGAAGGCAAGAGTCTTAACACTAAGTTCTTTGGCTCATTTTATAAATGATGGCAGTGGGATAACATATGCAACTGTTTACCCTATATTTGTTTTAAAACATGGTTTCACTTACATAGACATATCTATTGTTTCGGCTACATACTTAGTTTCCTCTGCCTTAATGAGTTTGTTAATAGGTAGAATTGCAGATATAACCGGTAAACCCTCCCTGCTTTTAGGACTAGGCATTGGGCTTTGGTCTTTAGCTCTTATTCTTCTAAGCGTTTCTCTAAATACTTCTGGTTTTGATTTTGGATTACTTTTGGCGTCAGCACTATTTGGTGGAATTGCAAGTTCCTTTTATCATCCATTAGGTGCATCAATAATCTCCTCTTATTTCGACAAGGACAAGGGATTTGCTCTTGGAATTAATGGTTCTCTAGGAGCACTAGGGAGATCTAGTTACCCAACAATTATAACTTCCCTATTAATCCTCTCCACTTTAGGAATATATTTCCTAGCCAGCGTTTCCCTCCTATCATCAATATTAATAGTTACCTCAATAAGGGACAGGAAAAGCTCTAGGGGAAAGCAAGAAAATAGAGGAGGTAAAATGTTTGAAAGGAAAGTTGTGATCATTTTATCCCTCTTAACCTTGATTGCCCTTGTTAAGGGGGCCTTATCACAAGGCTTCATAACTTTCTTACCAACCTTCTTGGTCAATGAAGGCGGAGTTTCTTACGGAGTTCAGGTAGGAGCCCTAACAACCCTTGCACTAGTTGGGTCTGTAATATCTCAACCCTTACTTGGTAAGTTATCTGATTTTCTTGGGAGAGGAAAGACAATGTTAATAACAACTGCCCTAGGAGGTATAGCTGTGATTGCCTATACTTTTTTATATACATTAACCATAATTTCCTATATCCTCCTCTTCACCTTTGGTCTCTTTGCTTTCGAGGCCTTCACATTGCTATTAGCATACGTCTCCGATTTAGTCCCGAGCAATTACTTGACAACTGCTAATAGCATAGTATGGGGAATAGGACTTTCTGCTGGTGGTTCATTGGGGCCTTTAATAGTGGGAGTGGTTGCTACTTATACAAACCTGTCAATAGCTTTCATAGTACTTGGGGTATTGGATTTAATTGCGTTAATATTCATATTGGTAGCTGATAAGTATAAGTTGTCCTCTTGAAACGGATTAATAAGCAGGCTGTAAGCCTTTCTAACTTGTTCCCTGTAATAATCCCCATCATGCCCATAATATCCAAGACTAGCTTCATACAAGCCAGAAGAGGACCTTATATATGGTTTTCCACTTATAAAAATTACGAAATCCCTTGGTTTACCAAGGTAAGCCCTTTCCTCATATTTCCTCAAAACCCTCCTTACTTCTCCCTTTAAAATCCCCTTTGCTTCCTCACAGCTATTAGCCCCTTCAAGTAATTTAAATGAGTCCTCAAGGAAGTTAATAACTAAATTGCTCATGTTTTCCCTTATCATCCCTTTAACCTTCATCCCTTTCTCCGTTTTTCCAAAGTATCTGTTAGCAACTGGAAACCCAGATAAGCTCTTAGTAAAGCAAACCCATTTGAAGGAGGACTCAAGCTTCATCTTTATCTTGAACTCCTTGCTTACCCTCTCAATAAACTCCTCTACCCCTTTACCCTTTAGTATTAAGGAGTCAACAATACCGTGAATTACCTCTAAGCCCATTTCCTCGGCTATCTTCATTGCCCCTCTAAGTATCTTCCTTGCAAAGTAAGTGACGGTTTCGTAAGCCTCTATGCTTCCAAACTTAGAGTTCCTGTAACCAAGGTAACCAAAGGAAGCTACAAGGATCCACTTTATTGCCTTTGCTCTCTCCTCGTCTATGCCCTTAAGAATTTCCTTCCTCTTAACTAGCCACTCGAGGGCCTCTGGCACTATCCCTCTCTCCTTAAAGCACACTTTATGCCCTATCTCTGTCTTAAGGTCTTCACATGAGTTAATTGTCTCCCCAGAGATGTTGTAATTTATTATTATAGATGGGTACATTGATGAGAAATCAACTTGGTAGACGTTATTGAAACATCCTGGTTCTGGGAAAAGGATCAAACCTCCTTTATCCGCGTAAACTAATTCCCTCAAAGTCCTTGGACTCTCAATGCTTACCTTAACTCTTGGTATTAGGAATTTCCTCCTCAGAGCTACTATAGCCTCGTTTGTGGTCAAGGCCTTGCCTATTGTGGAATAGGCAATTTCCCTCAGTAAAACTCTTGATATCTTCGACCACTCTATTAACCCCTTTATTGAAACCGGTGACCTCTTTTTCTCCTTTATTACTTTCACTATTGCCCTTACTTTCCCACATGAAATACCATAACACTCCGCCACATCAACGTCCGCCTTTAAGTCCCTTATATCCCCCTCCTCCTTTAACTTACCGTTAATGTATAGGGAATACCTCCTTCCCTTAGGTGAAGGGCCATACCAATCGTATAACTCAACAGAAGCATAGCTTATTTCAGGGAAAGCCATACTCCCTTCCTCCTCAAGCAATTTAACCCCATCCCTATCAATCATGATCTTATGCATTGGGAGCGCTTTCAACCTCATAAGCGTTTGGGAGAGTACTGAGGGGAAGTTGTTCACGGTTTTTACCTTCCTCCTTATCTCCTTTAATGCCTCAAAGTCCTCTATTTCAAACCTATAAAGCTTGACCTCCTTATTTCCATCACACCAATATTCTTCCTGAAATGACTTCACTGAATGATGTTGCGCTATTGTGTCGGGGGATTCGGTTATTACATAAACGGGGTAAGTGGTTTTTACCTCGACCTTCCTCCAATCGTTAAGTATTATCTCCAGCCTTTTCCCTTTTGGTATTGCATCTATAACATATCCAGAGGCAAGCATTTAACATCACCTTCAGGAGAGCAGTAAAGCCAAATAAATTACCTCTAATGGATCTGAGACCTCATCGTACATCGCTTCCTGTATTCTCCTTATGTTAGGTATAGCCTTCTCTATTTTCTCCCTTAGCCTCTTATCCCTTAACTTCTCAGCCACTCTGAGTAATTTCCTCAGTTCCTCCTCTATTACCTTACTTTGTGATGGTTGAGTTCTCCCCACGGTAAAGGCTATTTATAAAAAAGAGGGTTAGGTACGTGAAACTACTTCCTCAGTTCCTCCTTGAATTCATAATATGCCTTCCTCACTTCCTCAACAGACGCTTCGTCCTCTAAGGTAGTCACATCTCCTATAGGAGAATTAGTAGCAACTGCTTTAACTACCCTCCTCATTATTTTTGCGCTCCTAGTCTTAGGTAACTTAGTAACGAAGTAAATTTCACTTATAGTAGCTATAGGCCCAACCATGTTCCTGACCCATTCCTTTAGCTTCTCCTTTAATTCCTCGCTTGGCTTATATCCAGACCTCAATATAACAAAAGCTATTGGTACTTCACCTTTCACGGGATCTGGTATCCCTACGACAGCTGATTCAGCTACTGCTTCATGCTGAATTAGCGCCGACTCGAGTTCATATGTCCCTAGCCTGTGGCCTGCAACTTTAATCACCTCATCCGCTCTACCTAATATCCAGAAATACCCGTCTTCATCTTTCACAGCATAATCTCCTGCGTAAAAGGAATTGGGGATCCTAGACCAATACGTCTTTACATACCTCTCAGGGTCTTTATATATAGTTAGGGGCATCCCAGGCCAAGGTTTCCTTATTATTAGATATCCCCTTGTCTTAACTGGCACGCTGTTCCCTTGATCATCGACAACGTCAGCATCAATACCTAATATTGGAGGGCCATTAGTTCCAGGCTTCATTGGAACCATGAAGCCTCCAGGGCTATGGCTTATTAATATTCCTCCAGTTTCCGTCATCCACCAAGTGCTTCCAAAGGGTACTTTCTCCCTTCCAACCAGTTTAAACATCCACCTAAATGCCTCAGGATTTATTGGCTCGCCCACGGAGTTAATCAGCCTGACGCTCGAAGTGTCGTGCTTCTTAACCCACTCCTCACCGTACTTCATGAAGCTCCTTATTGCTGTTGGGGAAATATAAAATATCGTAACTCCGTGCCTCTCAATAATTGAGACCCACCTATCAGGTTCTGGGTAATCTAGGGCACCTTCATATATTATCCCTGTAACCCCTTCTAATAATGGTCCAAATACTATGTAAGAGTGCCCAGTAACCCATCCTATGTCAGCTCCACACCAGTATATATCTTCATCCCTCACATCGAAGACCCACTTCATAGTTGCATGAAGCAATGTCATGTAACCGCCTATGTCATGAACTATTCCCTTAGGCTTTCCTGTTGTACCAGAAGTATATAATATGTATAATATATCCTCTGATTTCATCCTCTCAGGCTCAACATAAACGTTTTTCGGTACATCCATTAACTCCTTATCTAAATACCTATCCCTTCCCTCCTGCATGTTTACCTTGTTGTTTATTCTCCTCACTACCAAAACGTTCCTAACAGTTTTAGTCTCCTCAAGTGCTTTGTCGGCTATTTCCTTTAATGGGACTATTTTTCCCCTCCTCCAACCTCCATCAGCTGTAATAAGTAACTTTGCCTCTGAGTCATTTAACCTCTCTGAAAGAGCCTTTGAGCTGAAACCTGAAAACACTACTATAAAAGGTAAACCTAACCTAGAGGCAGCTAGCATTGAGATGGGCAATTCAGGTATCATCGGCAAGTAAATCCCTATAGAATCCCCCTTTCTTAAATTATATTTATATTTTAACAAGTAAGCCAATCTGTTTACTTCCCTATATAGGTCATAATATGTCAACTTCTTTATTTCCGCCTTACCATTCTCTATTGGCTCCCCTTCCCATATAAATGCTATCTTGTTCTTCCTCCATCCCTTAACATGCCTGTCCAGTGTTAAATAAGAGGCATTTATTTCCCCTCCCTTGAACCACTTATAGAAAGGCGGGTTAGAGTCGTCTAGGGCTTTTTCCCATGGCTTAAACCATTCGAGCTCTGAAGCGACTTGTTCCCAGAACTCCACGTAGTTGGTTAAGCTCCTCCTATGAATTTCGTAGTATGTTTGTGGGTCAACTACCTTCTCCTTTATTAGCTCTGGGATAATCCTTTCACTGAACGGTAAAGCCCAGTTTACTGACATAGATATTTAAGGTTTCTGAAATTTTTAAACCTTAAAAAAGGTCTTAGGACTGCCTTTCAGCCTTTTCATATGAAATCACATGTCTACGTGCTTTCGCTTTGATCATTTTATTCACTATCACGTAATGATTAGCCTTGAACGACTTGACTAAGTGGTCACAAGCGTCCTTTAAGATGCTTTTTCCCTCTCACATTCCCATGACAAAAGTAAACATCTTTAAGGTGGGAGAAGTTTAAGTTTTCGAGGATAAGTTCATGATCCCTTAACTAGGGAAACCACAAAGTAGGATGTATTTCAGAGTTCCTAAGATTCGAACTCTTCTGTTCGCCTGTTTTCTCTTCACCTTCATTTCACTCGTTTTTATTATCATTCATGATATATTGGAACTTAGCCCTTCAATCATACGCTCACATCATGTATGGGCTATGGGATTAGATCAAAAAGCTTTTTCCACACCACCTTTATTATCTTCACTCTTCCAGGCCTACATAATCGTGGAAGGACATCTACTATTAATAAAGTTTTGAAAAACTAATATAAAATATAAGGATTAAGCCCACACCCTCATTTCAATTTTAATTCACAATTCAATTAGGCTTTCCTATAAATCGCCTTAATGACTAGTCAAGCGCTCCCTTAAGGTTGAATGTAAAAGCTATAAACATGGAAAAAATGGAGTAAAAAAGATGAAGTCCATTATTGATTAGTATTTCTTACTACTATCTGAGAGTAAACTTAAATAGATGATAAAATGAAAATCATCAGAAAGGTTAATAATTTTATATGTTAGCGAGAAGATTTGTTATAATGAGAAAAATTAATTAATGATTAAATATTAAAATAATACTAAAAAGGTTTTAGATACATTATCATTGTTGAATATAAGAACTGTTAAACTAGGCTAATAATCCAAGAAACTATTTCATAATGATATTGAGATATGCTAAAGGTTTCCTTCAATATTAAATTAAAAGTATGATGGTATTACTAATTAGAAGAGTCACGGAAAGGTTTATAAAAGGGCTCCTATAATTTAATATTAGTGAAAGCCCTATGGTATCCAAGAAAGCGGTGAAAGTAAAAACACCGGGAGGCAAAGAGGCTGAGTTAGCACCTGAAAAAGTATGGCTATTAGCTCCGAAGGGAAGAAAAGGAGTGAAGATAGGTCTTTTTAAGGATCCAGAATCCGGGAAATACTTCAGAGCAAGATTGCCAGACGACTACCCAATGTAAAAAGGGAAAATTTTTTCTTTTTTCTTAGCTTTAATTGTTAGGTTGATTGTTCTAAAGCTAAGTGGAAAACTGTTTGAGTATAGCAATGTAGTTTACTTAAAGGACATTATAGAAGTAATAAGGAATTACAATAATAAAATAAGGGCAATAATAGTGGGAGGTGGTAACACTGCAAGGGAGTACATAAAATTGGGAAGGGAATTTGGTCTGACAGAGAGCAAACTTGACATATTGGGGATAAAAGTGACAAGGCTCAATGCCTTCCTAGTTTCTCAATTTCTCAATGACTTAGCAAACCATCAAATACCTTCCAGTATAGAGGAAGCAATGTCGTTAAGCCAAAAGATAATAGTTATGGGAGGAACGGAACCTGCTCACTCAACATATACTGTTGCCTTACTCTTAGCTGACTCCCTGGGAATAAAGGAAGTTGTTTCATTAAGCGATGTGGAGGGGATTTATACAGGAGATCCCAAGAAGAGAAATGACGCTAGATTACTTAGTAGAATATCAACTGACGAACTTAGAGAATTTCTAAATAAGTCGCTTTCAGCCGGTTCATATGAACTCGTAGATTACAGTGCTTTAGATATACTTGATAGGAGCAAGATGAAAATCTACATAATGAGCTTCAAGGATAAAAAGAACTTAATAAACTTTCTAGAGGGAAGAAATTTTATAGGTACTGAGATATATTCTAAGGGTAGAAGTTGAGGAATCCAGATATACTTCAGGACGAGTTTTTCAAGAGGTTAAAGGAAGCCCAATCTCCTCCTATGGATGAGTTAAAGCAAATAGTTGAGGAAATAGATACGGAATTCTCTAAATATACTGCAGATCAAAATATTAAGTTAATTATATTATTCGTTTTATCTAAGCACGACGACGTGTTTCCTAAATATAAAGAATTTTTTACTTATTTCATTAAATTATATGAAAAATATATAAAATTTATGGGATCAGAAAATCTAGGCAACTTGATAATTAATTTCCTTGAATTAAACCCAGAATATTAGTGGGCCCGGAGGGATTCGAACCCCCGACCTACGGGTCTCTCCGCTCCAGCATTTCTTCATCCCTTTTAGGTCGTAAGACCCATAGCGCTGGAGCCCGCCGCTCTGACCTGGCTGAGCTACGGGCCCACTACAGAGCACTATGCTAATAATTTGCGGTATCTAATTAAGGTTTTCCAAAAACGAAAGAGATATGCTATTTACAAGAATTAAAAGCTAGCCATTTGTGGCAGATCAAAAGTTAATTTTCCCATAACCACTTCTACATTCTATTATTAATATATACGGGAGGAAATATTCTCCGCTTGATGGAATTGTAGCCAAAGGTTAGGGCAAAAATGAAAGGAGCTAAATACAATTTATCTAAAATGAGATTAATAGAAAGAGCTTTGTCCTGCTTGATCTTGAATGAAGTGAAATGATTTAAATGAAATCGCAAGGATAAACGAGCTTTAAATCTTCCCTTTGAAGTTCTCCTTTCCCCCTTCATATCTGTATAAATTAATTATATATCACCTTTTTAAGGACTAACTTCCTAAATATTTATAGATTAACATGCCAATGGAAGTTGGAGGGCCTATTTTAGCGTTAAGGTGTTCTACTTGTGGTAAATTAGTAACAGGAAAACCCATAATGGTGAAGACTTGCTGTGCAAATAAACCATGGACTTTTTGCAGTCAAAATTGCTATGAGATATGGAAAAGGAATTGGATTAAACAACAAGAACAGATATCTCAAGGCAAGCGGGGAGCTTTTAAGTTATAGCATAATTCAATAGATCTTGAAACCTTACAAATTAAATGGAAAGCCTCCACTTTACTTTAGACCCTAAAATCTATCATCTTATCTTTTAGTTATCATTCACTCAAGGTAGTTTTGGGCTCTACCGTTTAGGTTGGAGAGGAAGCTAGGAGTAACATTAATTAATAGAATATTGGTTCAAGGAGGAAAGATTTGCTGTAATGAGGTTTGTGTTCTCTGGGAAAATAAAATAACTCTTTCTAGGAGTAATTCCTAATAATTGGGCAGAGGTATAAAGTAGAGGGACTCTACCCACATTCACATAATTAAATTAGTTCAACCTATCCACGTAATGCTTATCTATATATTTTATTGAGTAATTTATTACTAATAAGAATATTTAGGAAAAAATAAAGATTATATAATATAGGAATGAGAAATGGTATTATGAAAATTTGTGTTAAAGCTTGAGCGCCGGGAGTAGGACTCGAACCTACGACCACGGGGTTAACAGCCCCGCGCTCTACCAGCTGAGCTATCCCGGCAATAATATGCTATCGTTCAATTTTTTTAAAGTTTAGGGATTAAGCCTTCTCACAATTAAAACTTCACTAAAATTCTGAGAATCTATATAACAACTAGTATAGCTAATATTGAGAATATGGTCTCAACTATCCATAATATACTTACAATCTCGTATTCCTTAAACTTCCCCATCTTCATTACTATATGGGTTAATGACTGAGGACTTTCATCCCATATTAAGTACCCCGAATCAACCTTTCCAAAGCAAACTCCCTTGAACTTAGTTCTGGCCTTTAAGAAGAACTCTACAGCATATGGAATATAGAGAAAGAAAAGCGAAGAAAGCATGAAACCAGTTATGCCTATAGATCCTATAGTTGCTCCTATGAAATATGTCCCTATATTGCCAATGAACACCTTAGATGGATATTTATTATATAAGAAGAATCCGATTAGAGAGCCCAACAGGGATAGGGAAAATAGCGTACCTATGTTACTAAATATGTTCCCCTCGATTATACCTACTATTGCTAATGTGGTTGACATTATAATCCCCATCCCAGTTGCTAGACCATTAAGTCCTTCTAACATATTGAATGCATTAGACGATATTGTTAAAGTGAAGGGAATGATAATTATGTAATACCATATTCCGAAGTCTATATTTCCCATGAAAGGTATTCTTAATGTGGAGTGACCAACGCTTGAGAGTATAAGGGGTATTGATGCAAATATAGGTAGAAAAGCCCTAATCTTTTGGGATAGAGAAAGGAAATCATCTATCAAGCCTAGGAAAGCTAGGAGAAGGGAGGAGAGCAAAACCGAATAAGTAGTTTCAATTATTATCCTGGATATGGGAATCAATCTATTAAATTGCAAAAGTATGTAGAGAAGACCTGCAATAAATCCCATAACTATAGAGCTTCCCCCTGGAGTAGGGATTAGGGGTTTCTCTGGTTTATTTACATCAGGTGCCATCATACCCCTCTCCTTTAGCTTTATTATAACAAACTTAGTAGAAAATACGCTTACTATGAATGAGATTGCCAACGGGATTAGGAAATCAGCGAATTTGAAATATATAGGCATAAGTCCAATGAGGATCGAAGAATAAATTATTAACTGAATGCCTTAATACCGCTATAAAATTTTCTTCCATTATTTTTATCATAATATAGCCGGGCGGGGATTCGAACCCCGGTCACGGGGGCCAGAGCCCCGTATCCTTGGCCGCTAGACTACCCGGCTAAAATAGCATTTATTAGCAAAAGTTAAAGCTTTTTGCTTCCATATGTAAGGGGACAAAATTGCATTGGGCTGAAGTACTAGCTAAGAGGGTAATAGAGGAAAAAAGAGGGCAGTTCACATTCGTGGTAGCCTCAGCGATTACTACAAGTGGTCCAACTCATATGGGAACTATAATGGAATTTCTTATGCCTGGGACAATATCGAAGCTCTTGAATAAGATGGGTTACAACATAGATTTCATTTTCATAGCAGATATAATGGATGCCTTTGATAGCATACCTCAGGGATTAGAGAGGTTTGAGTGGTTAAAGTTGGATTTGGGAAAGCCTTTATATAGAGTTAAAGATCCCTTTGCATGCCATGAAAGTTATGGGCTACACTATATGAATGAAGCCAAGGAATATATGGAGAAGTTTGACACCCTTCCAGACGAAATAATCCCGGTGAACAAATTATATGAGGAGGGATGGTATGATAGCTATTTAATTCTTTTTTATGAGAAAATAGATGAAGTTAGGGAAATATTCGAAAGAACTGCCATGAGGGAACTACCAAAGAATTGGAAGGACATAGTAAAACCAATTTGCAGGAGATGCGGGAGGATAGATTTAACTTCTCTAATAAAAATCGAGAGCAATATGATCTATTATTATTGTAGTAATTGCAGATTAGAAGACAAAATGGATATAAGTACTCATGAATGGAAATTAGCCTGGAGACTGGATTGGCCAACAAGACAAGATTTCCTGGGAGTTGACATTGAGGGGGGAGGAGTAGATCATTTTACAAAAGGCGGTTCTTGGGATACTGCCGTAGAGATTCATAGGAAAATATTCGGTAAGGAGCCACCAATAGGATTCAAATATGGATTCGTGCTGATGGACGGGAAGAAGATGAGTAAAAGTAAAGGAATTGGATCGCTTAACACTTTAATGAGATATCTTCACCCAGTAGTTATAAAGTACTTCCTCCTAAAGTCAGATCTAGAGGAGAACAGGAACTTTAAACTCAATCCCAATTTCCTTTTGAGTTTATATGATGAATTCTATAGGGTCGCAAAGGGAGAATTAAAGGATGAGAAGATGAGGACGGCTTTAGAATTAAGTGGAAAATTGGATATAAAAGTTCCTATTACTGATTTGATAATATATTATCAACTTTATGAAAATGAAGAGACTATATTAAGGCTGAGACCAGAATTAAAAGAGGAAATCTCTGAACTAGGAAGGTTCTGTAAATTCCTGATTAGTGATAAAATGATCCCTGAAGAATACATTCTCAAGGGAGAGAGTCTAGTACCACCTCCAGAATCTCTCATTTTCCTCAAGGAGTTCGAAAGGAGACTTGATAGCGGTATGTCAGATGAGGATATACATAATTTAGTATACAAAACTGCTCAGGATCTTTCAATCGATCCTAAAATTGCCTTTAAGTGGTTATACTTGGCCATATTAGGAAAAGAGAGAGGTCCTAGAGCTGGCAAGTTAATATTAATTATGGGGGTTGAGAAGGTAAAAAAAGCTTTGAGGGAGGCAATAAAGATGATAGAGAGAATTTAAAGCTATAAAAGATTAAAAGCTAGGCCCTTTACAGTTAATTGGAATCAAATGGAAAGGTAGTATGGAACATAATGTTTTGGTAAATCACGTGTATTATGAGGAAACAAGAAAAACTTGCTTAATATAAAGGTTCTACAGAAACGGAGTTAAGGAAGCTCCTCTTAACTGGATTTTTCCTTCATTTAAAAGTTTTTATAATATTAGCAACCCTAACTAAGCCTTTCCCCAAGCTCTACTGCTTAATGCCAAGGAAGGAGCAACCCCCAGCAGGGACTTGAGCTTGGCAATGATTGTCTTCATGTGTTCCCTTTTCTACTGCTAACTAGTGAATCCCTAATCCAGAGGAAAGGATGAACCCCTAGGAAAGCAACCCTTCCAGGGAGAAGAGGAGGTCAGATGAAGGATTTAAACCAATATGTTGAAAACATCATTGACTAAAAACATTGAGATCAATAGAAAGCTTCTGTTCTTTACTTTTATCGGAGAAGGTTGTACATTTATTTTTATATAATCTATAATTCAATAACTATACTAGAAGCCATACTTTTACGAAAATTGAATACTACTCTCCTTAAATATCCAATAACTCCCTTCATATTCTTAATTTAGGGGTTTAACATTAAGCTTTTAGGTTTAGAGCATATTGAATCTACATGCAATCAGTAGAAGACGCATACTCTATAAGAGTAATATCAGACGTGAGCTTATCTGATAAAGGCGTTTTCTTTACCCTAACAAGTATAAATGGGGGAGAGTACTACTCATCAATATATTTTTATGATGGGGAGAAAATTGAGAGAATAACTTTCGGGGGAAAGGAAAGAAACCCTGTTTACATGGACTACAGGTTAATTTACATAACGAGTAATGGAGCTGAGGAGACAATTAAGGAAATAAGAGGAATGAGTGAACCTAGGAGTGTGGCATCTTTTCATAGGGTTCATAAAGTAGTTAAATATAAATCATCCTATTTAGTTATAGCAGAGGAAAAAACTGATAAGGAATCCCCTTTCATAGCTAATAAAATAAAATACAGATATGATGGAAGGGGATTACTGAGAACAAGAAAGGGATTATACATTGTAAATGACAAGGAGGTAAGGAAAGTGCTATCCGGGAATTTCGATGTAAACGATGTTGCAACAAACGAAAGTAGAGTTGTCGTTATAACTACCTCGACTGAAGATGATTACGAGTTGTCTGACGTATTTGAAGTTGATATAAATAATGGCGATTTAAAGAAGATAACTCAAGGTGAAGGGATTGCACAAGCAGTAACTCTTTCAAGAGAAGGTAAAATAGCATATCTTGGGCATAGGAAGGGGTTGAGTCCTTGGGCTAACTTAGAAGTCATACTTCCCGAAGAGGGAAAGTCGTTCCTTTGCGGTATGACTTGCGGCAATAGGGTTTTAACTGATTTGTTCGATGGGGCTAAAATCAATCTAGAGTGGGTAGGAGATAGTATATACACACTAGGGCAAATAAGAGGATCAACATTGCTTTATAGGATTAGTGATAATAAAGTAGAGGAGATCACAAGGGAGGGGTTATCTGTAAGGGGATTTTCAGTATATAGTAATTACTACTCATACTTCTACTCTACTCCAACAAAACCCTCACTTCTCTTTTATAAGAATATTTATGATCCTAACCCTAGTATAGAAGGGATAGAACCCAAGCAAATTAACGTTGATGGTATAGAAGGGTGGATAATATTCACGGGGAAGGAAAACCCCATTGTGTTCTCCATTCATGGTGGGCCACATATGGCTTACGGTAACGCATACTTCATTGAATTTCAATTTTTAGCGAGGAACGGTTTTAATGTAATATACTGTAATCCTAGAGGAAGTCAAGGTTATGGCGAAGAGTTTGCAAGTACATTAGTAGGGAAATGGGGGGAAATAGACTTCGAGGATCTAATGAAATTCTACAAGAAAGTAAGGGAGGAATTCTCCCTAACTGGTAAGGCAGGTTTAACTGGGGGATCCTATGGAGGATATATGACTAATTGGATAATTACTAGAACCAATGAATTTAGTTGTGCAATTTCGGAAAGAGGAATATCAAATCTTATTAGCATGTGTGGAACAAGCGATATTGGATTTTGGTTTAACTCCATTGAGTTAGGAGTCAAGGATCCTTGGTCCCAAGACGGAATTCAAAAATTGCTTACCCACTCGCCAATATATTACGTTAAGAACGTAAAAACGCCTACCTTATTTATTCACGGAGAAGAAGATTACAGATGCCCTATTGAGCAAGCTGAGCAAATGTTCACAGCCTTAAAAATGAATAATATAGATACTTTACTAGTCAGATATCAAGGTGACGGTCACGAACATGCAAGGAGGGGAAAGCCTAAAAACATGAAGGATAGGCTATCTTTAAAACTTAACTGGTTTAAGAAATATTTGGCTTAGATGCAAACTTAGATAGATGAGGAGGTCCCGCGAATCTGATGGAATGAAGAGAGAACCTACGACCTGAAAGAATCATTAATAACTATTCACAAACTTCAAAAACTCTCAGTTTGTCCCTACACTTTCATTTCAATCATTTTACATTCAATCATGATCAAGTAGCGACTTAGTCCTCAACCACCTACCAAGCTTAATAGTAGGTGGGTCATGGGACTCCTTCAAGCCCAATGGCATTTGGCTCCCATCTCCAGCCCTTTTCATCAAATTATACAATGCTACAACATCTTCATGCCACTTCTCTTTTCCTTTCTCACAAACACCAACACTTGGGGCATTGCCCCCATCGGGTTGGTAAATGATCTTTGTCTCGTGAACTGGACAAATAGTGGAAGTATAAGAGGGATTAACCAAAATTACCGGAACACCGAACTCCCTAGCCTTCTCGATAATAGCATTCTTCATTGATGAAAACGCTGATCTATAAATCCTCAACCTAAGCTGTTTATCCTTCACACTCTTAACCATGTGCTCTGGAACCCTCTTTGGTAAGTCCTCCAAGACAATTGCACTCCTACTTTCAAAAGCTTCAATAACAACAAGCTTAGCTTCCTCCTAACATCAGCCTTTTTGTCTTTTTCCCTCAACCTCTTTAACTTCCTCTTAACTTCTCTATCCTTAGTAGACTTACCAGTAGTCATCGACTTCCTTTCATACTCATAGCCCAGAGTAATCCTCTTAGTGTTTGTTTCAAGCAATACTGGTTTACTGTTGATAAGTACA
>Ga0208662_100425_pt1 | contig 16463 bp, 19 predicted proteins | sample OSPB_host_MetaG_FD_187136 | JGI IMG/M metagenome (GOLD analysis project Ga0208662, IMG submission 187136) | Hot spring microbial mat communities from Yellowstone National Park, Wyoming, USA - OSPB_host_MetaG (SPAdes) (version 2) | ecosystem: Environmental > Aquatic > Thermal springs > Hot... | reverse complement strand
GTTGAATTCCTTTACCTCCTTGACGTATACTGCTGATTTTTCTTGTTCTACTACTAGTTCTCCCTTTGCTGCTGTTAGTTTGCTTTGTGAAATATCAATTGCGAAGGCCTTGTTTGTAACTTTTAATTCCATGGTTGTGTATTACGCGTTTCTCGAGATATTTTTTGTTCTCATAATACCTTGTTTTCTTTGCATAGTGTTAAGTGTTTCAGCCCCTAGAGTATTTTGTTACAACCTCCTACTCGGGGTTTTTATCCCCTCTTGTTAGATCGTTCTAGGGGCTTCACAGCCAGCCTCTTGAATGGGGTTTTAACCCCTTGGTATGACTGGGCTTATGTTGTTTTTCTCCTTACTTGTTTATTTCCTTTTCTCTTGTAATACTTGGTTTTATTCGTTCTCTTGTTTTGCGTGGATTGCCCGTAGGAGGGTAGCATATTTAGTTAAGGAAAAGTTAAGCTACGGTAAACACGTTAACAGAAACCTCCAATTCTTTTAGTGGTGATTAATCTATTATTTTCGTCGTAAATTCTCACGTTTGTCACAAAACACGTATCTAGAGAGGAGACAGAAAGGGCTATCTCCTTAGGATCTTTAACGTCATTAACTCTTAATCCCAATACTGCGTTTTCGAGTGCACCAGAGGGAGAAGCTATTATAGTGGTTGGCTGGATTATTCTATAATTCATGATCAAATTATCCTTTATATCAAAATAATGGATCAATGAACCCCTTATGGACTCCACATAAGAAACATAACTTCCATTACTTACCTTAAATTTCTCGCTCTCTATCTCAAAATCTTCTAACATTAAGAGAAGCTTTGCTACGATCTTTAACCTAGCTAACTCCCTAAGTAATGGAGAAGGACCGTATTTTTCGTGATAACGTTTAATCAGTTTATCAAAAGTTAACGCTTGAGCTAATGGACCTACTTCAACTAGAAGCCCATTATAAGTAACTCTAACTCCCTCGTCTTTAAGAAGAGATATATTCATAGAATCTTGAAATGGAAAACCTACTACTAAATACCTCCTTAAACCTAAATTCCAAAAAAGAGACTCTTCCGCTAGTTTTACTAAAAATCCAATATCTCCGTTATTACTTTCTAGTTCTTCTAAACTTGATACTTCCATAAATTGCTCGCTTTCCATTCCTATTACTTCTCTCTCAAAAAAATCCTTGAATTCCTTTAGCATATTTTTACGGAAAATTACGCTCTTATCACCTCGTAAGTAATCCACATGAGGCCATTTACCTCCTATCATCTCCATTACTTCCCTTAACTTTTTAGCGTAAAATGCGACGCGTTTAAATTTATCTCCAGAGGGGAAATCGTATCTAGGATCTTTAGTTAAGTTAGGGAACCAGTACATATAAGGATGTTTAATATGGCTTTCCATTATCTCTAGCATCACCAATGTTTTTTCTATATTATTATTCCTATCAGAAAATAATTTAGTATAAGCATAAACATGGGACTGACTACATGTGGCTAGAACTCTAGGTAAAATATAGTAAAATTCTTCAGCCTTCTTACCTATGAACGTTTTCTCGAAACCCCTTAACTTATTCCCGCTGCTTACAGCCTTAACTACCTTCCTTTCTTCAACCTTTACGTCTAAATTTATTACCTCTAAATCGGTAAGCATATCATTTATAAATAAGTTTTTTAGGTTAAAAAGTAAACATAAAAATCATGTGCTTAAGTTTTCCAGCCAGAGTAGTTCAAGTTAACGATATGGTGGTATTTGTAGACTATGGAAATAATCACATAGAACCAGTTATAAATTCCACAAATGAGGAATTAAAGGAAGGTGATTATGTGATAGTAAGTTATGGTATGATAATAAGTAAAATTAGTGAGGAAGAATATAAAGAGATGTTAAATTATGAGTCAGAATTGAAGAGAGCTCTTGATAATACTGATCAAGTTTTCTAATTCTTCTAAGATTTTATATATACTTAAATAGCTTTCTGACCTCTTTATAATTTTAATTGTCTTATCTATCTGTATTGTAGTAAAATTTCTAACTCTCATCTGCAAATCTGGGTCATTACTTACAATAATACCGGTACTAGTAACACTACCAATTAAAGGAAGATTATTGGGGAGGTTAATTTTAATTTTAATCTTCTCGTCAACTTCCAGAAAAGTCTCATAACTCCATACAATATCCTCTGGATTTACTCTCCTTCTTTTTAAAAATATTAGAAAATCGTCAACGTATTTTTGCATTTCATTTGCATCTGAGTCAGATATAAAAGAAATCTGCCTTAGAAAATTTTCATTCCTATCGTCGGGCATAACATAAATGTTAATTTTGCCTATGGAGAACTCATAGGGCTTAAAGTAGTTTCCATAGAGGTCTTTAATTAATGAAATGGGAAGAGTCTTATGAAATGATATAGAATATACACCCTTTTTTACCTTAATAATTCCATCACCTTAGCCTTCATCAACTCCTTACACTCTTTTCCCCATTCACTTAACTCCTCTCCCTCGTCCTCTTTCACTACCTCACATTCTACTATCATAATATCCTCCGGTAAAGTGCCTAAAGCATTAGCGGTTTTTAAAAAAGAATCAATATCCATATAATAAGCCTTAATATTGGAATAAATATCGTAAAAATCAGAAAAAGAGGAATTAACTTGTGGTCTATAAACTCTCAGTTCTACTTTACCCCTCTTTGCACTCGCTAACACTATCAGCTTATTAGTTGATATTGAATCTAATACCGATGCTGCTTTTATCGCACCCATGCTTAAGTCTATAACTTCAACTCCCATCTTCGCTAACTCATCCATTACTATAAGTGGTATTGAGTAATCAGACTTAAACCAATAACCTATAGCCGCTATCTTAATACCCATCCTTAACCCTCCTTTTAGGCTTTATGCTCTGGGCTATTTTCCATAATACTTCCTCTGGATTATCTATATTAATTGGAGTCATGTTAGCAGCTATCGCAGCCATTCTTCTCACGTCATCTACTTTATTATCTTCCTTTACTTTAATATCTAGATTGATACCATAACTACCTAATATTTCGTTTAAAATAGAAATCGAATCAATACGTGAATAACGTTTATTTAATATTTTAGAAACTTCGTCATATAATAGCTCTCGTTTAACCTCATCAATTACGTTGCCTATTCCCAATTGTTTAAGGAAAAAACGTAATAAAAAAGAACTCATGATCTTAAACCCCTATTTAAAGCATCGGCGAAATCTACAACTTTAAAACTAGCAATCCCGTCTTTTACAGCATTCTCCATAGATAATCTACAATTAGGATCTAAAGTTACAACTGATTTACCTCCCCATTTCAACAACTGATTTACACTGTACTTTCTTACCCTTTTAACAATTTCACTTTTCTCTGGGATTAATTCTAAGTGATGAGTGCATGTGAAGATCTTATCTGATGACGCTGGAACTTTAGGCTCATTAAACTCAGGTGATATAGTTCTTAGAATTTCCCTATGAGGTTTTATCACCTTAGACATCCTACTTAAAAATTCGGAATCATGAACAGTTACAGGTGATGCTAAATCTGCTTTATCTAATTTAGCTATCTTTTCCTTATACGCATTATAAACAGTAACGCTAATATGCTCTACTTCTATATCTAACTTATATCTTAAACTCTTAGGCCCTTGCCACCTTAACATGAAATATGCCGTACCATCGCTTACAACTATCTTTTTAGCGTTAACTCTCTTAGCCTCCTCATAAATACTCATAAACATCTTCCTTGCGGTTTCGAAATCTCCTCCAAAGTAAGCGTAATATCCTACATCAGAGATTTCTGGGCTTACTGTATAATTTACTTTGATCTTATCAAATATCTGTCCCATATTGGTTAAGGTATCCTTATACTTAACCTCCAATGCTGAGGGAACGTAAAGGACATCAGCAGACTTACTTACCTTAAGTCCAGTCTCTTTAATTATGCCTTCCCATTCATCTTTATTTATACCTAACGCATTGCCAACTTGCTTAGTATTCTCTATTAATTTCTCAACACTCTCTAGATTAAACCCAGTATAATGGAGAACTCTCCTCATTAATAATGCAGTATACCAGTTAGGTATTTCCATGGGTGAAGTAATAGTGCACGCACCACATGCAGTACAATTATATGCTGATTCTGGCCATTTTAGAAAGTCATTCTTTTTTAACCTTCTTAATCTCAGATACCTTGCCACTATTCCATATCCAGTGTAGTACATTGAATATATTTTATTTATCTCGTAGGTCCTCCATGATGGAACGTCTATCTTATTGTGAGTTTCTAACCAAAATGGGCAAGTAAATGAACATATACTACATCTCATGCAGTTCTCTAAGCCAAATACGTCTTCTGGCGAGATTTCATCAAATACCCTACTTACAATCTTCCTATTAATTTCTATTTTATCTCCTTTCACCTTAAATCCCCCACATGCATTAGATCTCCCTTCTTCCATAACTATAGCCTCTAAAGCCTTTACCCACATAGTACCAGAACATATGAAACGCCTTACTGAAAGGAGTATAACCTATGAAAATTCCTATTAACGCTATATGTAAGCCATACCAATTAGCTTGGTTAGGAATACCTAAATACGGAAAATACCAATCATAAGCTGCTCCTATTCCAGTTATTATAATAGCTGCTAATAATAGTAAGAAGGCATAATCACCTACACTGCTAACGGATCTATGCTTAGTAACGTCATCAATTATTCTAGTAACTATATATCCTATTAAACCAGCTAAGGCCAATAACGCTGTAAATGTACCATTAACAATCACTGATAATACTCCCCACGGTGAAATAGTATTAGTAGCGATCTCTGCGGAATTCCATGCACCTAAGGGATTTAATACACCTCCATGAGAGTAACTAGAGGGACCTAATATGCCTAATTGATACGCTGACGTAAAGGACTCTGGTGTAGATACTGGAAATAGGAATCCAAGAGCATTAGGAATTCCAAACAACTCACTGAAAATATAATTCCACGCCACTATATGAATCCCTACAAATATAATTAATGCTAAGATAAAGATATGGTTAAATATCGTCTCAACAATTAGTAGTGGGTCTTTTCTAGCTGCTCTTCTGAAAGGTGTAGGTATTGCAGTAATACCTTCCTTTAATTGTGTGGGAAATCCTGATAAACCTTTAACAGGAGCTCTTCTAAATATGAAAAACCTAGAAATTCTGTATATTGTTCCGAAAACGAAAAACAGTAGCCCTAGAGGGAATATTACGTTTAAAGCCCACCAATATAATGATAATGGTGTGCCTGGACCTCCATTAGCTCCTATTGCAGCATGTACTAATAGCATATCAGTGATCACCCTAAGCTCACTTAACCTTCATTGCGAATTTATAAAAGGTCTTTATAGCATTACTTAGATCAATTGGAGCCCCAAGAGTTAGATACCTCACTTTACCATTAGGCAATACTACATGAACTCCACATACAAAACATGGATCAAAGGATCTTAATGCAGCAGCAAATTCAAAACCATCCCACTGTTCCATTGGAGTTACCGTTAATTTAGGTATCCCAGGAATATTATAGCCCATATTGCCTTGTATTGTCTCCTCAAATGTACCAGCACCACCATTTTGAGCTAAAGGAGGTGCTGGACTTACAGTCTGTATTCCATCATCATAACTTTTAGTAACTCTGGGTCCTAAATTAACAGTAGTTGGCTGCATTTGCTGCGGATTTATAGAGGGAACGTTAGGTCCTCTACCAACAGCAATTACATTTGAATGATATTGTGCCCCTCTAGGCGCCTCCTTCATTCCTACACCGATTGCAACGCCAGTATTAGTATTAGCCTTATATTCCCAATCGTATTGATTTCCTTTACTTACGGCAGTTTGTCCACTCTTTACATAGTTTACAGCAGAGAACCACGCAATCCATGCTCCCGCTGCTTCTAATGCTACTGCAAAGGCTCTAGCTCTCATTCTTTCAATAGCATTAGTAACGAATTTACCATTTGTTAATTGCCAAGGACTTAGATAATTTAATTCTATTTCTTCCACAAGCTCTTGTGGCAAGACTATTCTAGGACTATTAGTCTGTGGCAAGTTCCATTTCACATATTGATTACTAGAATTACCGTATTCTATTTCTATTCCAGCTATACTGTAAGTAGCAGTATATATTGGATCTGGAGCACTTCCTTGGAGTACTTGAGCGTACATTAGTCCCATAGGATCTGCCTCAACATTATAAAAGTAATTAGATATAGGCTTATGCCCTTGATAAGGCACAAATCTAGGTGAGACACCCCAACTGTATTTACCTAAGGAGTTCCCAGATCCGAAAGGATAACCCCTAGCTAAAGGTAGAGGGATTGTCCATTTCTTCCACGGGTGATATGCATTTACCTTATTACCTATAGGATCAACTTCAATCCCAGATACCTCTGGAGGAACTTGTGAATTATAAGGAGATTGAGTCCAATCAGCCTGGAATGATGATTCTACAAATTCATGTACTGCTAAATTAATGTCAATATAACTATTTGTAACTATTTGCGGTGGAGATGTTGAACTTGGTTGTATAACTAATCCAGGCTTTACAACCCTAGCTCTTCCCCATGCACCTGAATTTTCATATGTAGCGTCATAGGGAGCTACAGTAGTTGATGATGGAGATACTGAAGGAGCTTCTGAAACATCACTTTGACCATAGCACACAAAATTAGCAGGTCTATTTCCTTGCTCTGCAAATCCTAAGTTATGGAAATGAGTATCATAATAAGCCTGAACTCCAAAATTATTATCATAATCTGCTAAGAATAGATCTAAAACCTCCCATACTACTGCTTGTTTCTTTATATATGCTGTGCCATCTATCAGTCTTTGTAGATATCTTTGTAGATTTTCTACAGTAGCTGGAACTCCAATTCCACCAGGAACCATTGTAATTGGATGTGGTATTCTTAAATAGTATAGTAATTCTGCTTCATGCAATATTCTCCATGCATATGCACCCTCTAAGAATATGGCCCCAATTATGGGCACAAGACCATCCATTATATCAGCAACAGTTCTCATTGTAACTCCAGCGAATTGTAACTGCGACGGAGCGCCATTGGGAAAGGCCTCAGAGTATTGTAATACTTTACTGATAGGGGTTTGTTGTGCTAACTCGTATATTTCTGGAGGATAGTATCCAGCAATCTTAAAGAATAATGAACTCCAGTCTGGTCCACCTAATGCAGTTAAATGAGCTGTATGATCATACATCATTGCAGCATCATTAGCTAGCATTATAGTTTCTAAACCTAATGGTGGAGGAGCATATCCACCCATGGCCATTTCTTGTGCTATTCTTTCAATAAATTGATGATGTTCACCACAAATACCACATTCTCTAGATGATAACATTATAACATCTGGTGCTGGTTTATTCCTCATAAAAATTTCAAATCCTCTAAACATTCCAGCACTTGCATATGCCTCAGTTGCTCTAATTGATCCATTTTCATCAGTAGAAACACTTACTTGAATACCTAATTCTGGCTTTATTCTAACTATAGGCTCAATTACTACTGGTTTGGTCCAATCATATGTAAATAAATATGAAGATGCCATTTTTCTCACCCTCTTGGCCTTCTATATCTAGATAAAGCATAAGAACCTGCACCAACTATAATACCTGCACCTATAGCTGCTGCTAATAACGTAGTAGAGGGAACTGTAGGTGCATTTGGAGGAGCATAGAATGGCTCATATAAGTCTGGGAAACCGGGTGCCGTACATGCTATACATACACCACCTCTTGTACATCCCCCAACTCCACCTACCCAACCCAATAAAGGTGCAGGACTATTAGCTTCAGTACCCTTACATCCTAAACTATACGTACACTGGGGGTCTCCAAAATTCTTAGCAAAGATTCCTTGAGCAAAGAATCCGGCTCTGGGGCAATTTTGATGTGTTTCATTCCCGTAGAAGTATTTAGGTCTATTAAATATATCAAGATCTTGTGCAGGTGGTGGTGCTAATCCCCTTAAATATAATACTGATGCTACTATAGTCCTCATTATCCAATCACCTGCAGGTGGATCTGCAGCCACTGCAATTATAGGTTGTCCAGCTGCCGAACCATATCCTTTACTTAGCCAGTGATAACTAGGGCCAGGATATGCTGTATTATATGGAGAATTAGTAACTGCGTAAATGTCTTCATCTATTACCGTCTCTCCGTTAAAGGTTCCAAGACCTTTCTGATAGACCTCATGTAAGTAAGCTGGAAATCCCAAAATGCCTCTATATGGATCATCTAACATCCCCATAGTATACGTAGGAGCTCTCTGACCTAACCCATTTGTAGTTGATGGAATTCCGCCATAAGTTGCGCATGCCCCAGTAGCTATTACTATCGCTGCCCTTTTCATTAAGTTAAATACGAATTGATCACACAAAAGTGGATCGCCAGTAGGGGTCCTTCCTGCAGAACACCAAAAACTACCAGAGGGCTTTTTATAATATAAACCAAATTCATCATACATTGTTCCTTCTACCACTAGAATATAAGGGTCGAATTCCCCTGCTAGTGCTGCTATCATCGTAGGGTATGCCATATCATCTTGAGGCATTAATATTGGGTGATAAACTAAATTGATATTACCCAATTCTGGAATTGAGGGCTGTCTTAAGGTTATAGGTTTTAAGTTAAATGTGACTTGTGTAAAAACGTCTTCAAGAGCTGGATTCATAGCATCAATGAAAGCTATGGTATTTCCACCACACCACCCATTACCCGTCCATATTATGTTTATTGGATCTGCAGAAGCATCAATAGCCATATTTTGTAAATCCTTCCACGTTAATCCCTTTTCTGCCATCCACGTCGTTATCCCAGTTACTGCAGCTAATTTCATGAAATCCCTTCTCGTCAGACCCACTTACATTTCACCTACTAAGTATATTTTAGTAAACCAGTTTATAAATTTTATATTCAAAAACTACCTAACTTAATTACCATACCTTTATTAGAAAGCCTTAATAAGTCTGAGAACTTACTTAAATTGATAAAAATGAGTGATCCAAAATCTGTAATTATACTGCTTCACGGCGCTGGAGGCTCTTATATGCATAATTTAATAAAGGAGGTTTTCCTAACGCTTTACGATGGCTTCGGAGAAGTTGGATTAGACCTTCTGGACGACGCTGCAGTAATAAATGATGTAGTTTTCACAACAGATTCTTATACAGTTAGACCAATATTCTTTAAGGGTGGCGACATAGGAAGATTAGCAGTATCTGGAACCGTAAACGATATTGCGATGATGGGTGGTGATCCAGTAAGTTTAAGCTTAGCCATGGTGATAGAGGAAGGATTTAGGAAAGACGATTTGATAAAGATAGTAGAGAGTATAAAGAGAACTGCTGAAGAAGCTGGTGTTCACATAGTTACTGGGGATACTAAGGTCATGGAAAGAGGAAGTTTAGATAAGATAGTAATTAACACTTCTGGAATAGGATTTAAGTCTAAAGCGTTAGAACATAATTTTAAGATATTAAAGAATACGAGAGAGATTAAGAGTGAGTGGTTAGTTCCTAAAAATATAAGGCCAGGGGATAAGATTATAGTAAGCGGTACAATAGGAGATCACGCTATAGCTATATTATCATCTAGAGAAGGAATAGAATTTGAGGTAAATGTGGAATCGGATGTAGCACCATTAAATAAGATGATGAACACTGTATTAGAAGTAGGTGGAATTGCAGACGCTAAAGACCCTACAAGGGGTGGTTTAGCTGATTTACTTAACGATTGGAGGGAGAAGTCTGGATTTGGAATTTATATAAGGGAGGAAGATATACCAGTTAGAGATGAGGTTAGGAGTGCGATAGAATTTTTAGGGATGGACCTTTTAGAATTGGGAAATGAGGGAAAGGCTGTATTAGCAGTATCACCAGAGATGGCTAAGGACGTTTTAGAAACCCTTTGGTCTACTCCGTGGGGTAAAAACGCTGCAATAATAGGTGAAGTTAGAAAGGACATAGAAGACGTAGTATTAGAAACAGTTGTGGGAGGTAAAAGAATAGTAGGAAGACCTATTGGAGATCCAGTACCTAGAATATGTTAAGGGGGATTGAAGTTGGTTAAACTACATTGCATGGTTTGTGAACATACCCAAGACGTACCAATTCATTGCGGTGTAGAGATGGATTACATACAAAAGGGAGTATTTAGGAAAGTAGATTATTTAAAATGTAAGATATGTGGTATAGAGATGGAAATGCCTAAACATTGCGGAATTCCAATGCTATATTTTGACGAAGACTATTTTCCAATCTCAAAACTAACTCAAAGGGAAATAGAAGAAATGAAAAAGTTATACAGTGATGAATGATGTGTGTTGCATATCCTGGAAGAGTAATAGAAATTAGGGGAGAATTCGCTAAAGTAGATTTTGGAGCAGGCACAATAAGAGATAATATCTTAATATCATTAGTTGACGCTAAGATTGGAGATTATGTCCTAGTTCATGCAGGTTATGCCATTCAAGTTGTAGATGAAAATGAGGCTAGGAAAATGATAGAAATGTGGGAAGAAATGACTAAGGAGTTAAGTGAAGAACAAAAGAAGAAAGACTTCTATGAGGTAATAGGAAGAGGTGAATAAGTTTGGATCAGAAAGATAGGTTACCACAAATATTAAAATACTACAAAAATCCTACGGTAGCTAGAAAATTAACTGAAATGATTCATGATATAGCTAAGAAAATCGAAGAGGGAATAAGCATTATGCACGTTTGTGGATCTCATGAATGGACTATAACACATTATGGGATTAGATCTTTATTACCTGATAACGTAGAAGTTAGGGCTGGACCAGGATGTCCCGTTTGCATTACACCAGCAACTGATATAGATGAAGCAGTTAAACTAGCCTTAGATGGAATAGTGGTAATGACTTATGGAGACATGTCTAGATCAAGAGGATCAAAAATGAGTTTACAAGACGCAAAGGCATTAGGTGCAGATGTTAGAGTTGTTTATGGAGTTCAGGACGCTATTACAATGGCTAAAAAAGAGCCCAATAAGGAGTTTCTATTTTTTGCAGTAGGTATGGATACCACAGCACCAGCTACGGCTTTCGAAATTTTAAACGGTGTTCCTAATAACCTTAGTTTCTTAGTATCCTATAGATATACTCCATCAATTCAAGGTTCCGTAATGGAATCTAATGTTTTGGGAATAGACGCCTTTATATCTGCTGGACACTCAGCAACCATAACTGGAATGAAACCCTATTATGAATATTTTCTGAGGTCTAGGAAACCGATAGTATTTTCTGGATTTGAGCCTATAGATGTATTATTATCGATATATATGCTATTAAAACAAATATATGAAAATAAGCCTAAAATGGAAAATGAATATACTAGATCTGTAACATGGGAGGGAAACGTAAAGGCTCAACAAGTTATGGAAAAGGTATTTGATTTAGAAGATGGATACGTCAGAGGAGTTGCAATATTCCCAAAGGCAGGTTTTAGGCTGAAGGATGAGTTTAGACACCTTGACGCAAGAGAAAAATACGGACTTAAAAGGGGAATATCAGAGGAAAGTGAATATGTAGCAGGTGCAAGATGCGGAGAAGTCGTAATGGGGTTAATTGATCCACCAGAATGCCCACTATACATGAAAAAGTGTACTCCAGAAGATCCTAAAGGAGCACCTATGGTATCACAAGAGGGAACTTGCTGGATATGGGCACACCATAAGATAATGAACGTAAGTCCTAGGTGTAGGAGGTGAAGAAAAATGGTATATATGATTGGAAATACTTATTGTAAATTATGCCAAACTAACGAGGAACAATTAAAAGAAGAATTAGTAAATACTGTTAAGACTTTTTACTATAAAGGGTTGATAACTAATGCTGGGGGAAATCAGAGTGCTAGATTACCGGGGTCTAATAAAATATGGATTACTCCTTCTGGATATCCTAGAATGAGTTTAAACGCTAAAGACCTAATTGCAGTAGATCTAGACGGGAACATTTTAGAGGGAGATCTTAAACCATCAATAGAGACATACGCTCATTTAGCAGTATATAAGGCAAGACCCGACGTAAACGCTGTAATTCACGCTCACGTACCTTATGTAATGGGTGCGACAATTTCTGGCTATTTAGAATTAACGCACGGTGAAGCTGCTGCCATCTTAGGTGAGGTTAAGATAATACCTTACGCTCATCCTGGCACTATAGAATTAGCTAAGATGGTTGGTGATGCCTTTAAGGGAGAGGGAATGAAAGTTCCTAGAGTAGTTATAACGCTTAATCACGGTGCATTTAGTGCTGGAGCTTGTATTCATGAGGCAAGGGCTTTCATGGAGATTTTAGATGAGTGGGCAAGATTTAACGTAGCGTCTATAGCCTTCGGAAAAATAAAGTATAAATTAAAACTTGACGACTTGAGAAAGCCTGGAGCTAAGTACATTAGGGCGGTGAAATTTGGAGGAAGACAAGCTAAATTGTCTTAACTCGTTAAACGATGTAATAGAGCTTGAAACAGGAATTCCAGCAATAAAGTTAGGGTTAATTAGATATGAGGTTAAGGATGATATACTACTAATTTACTATAGACCAATATCCTCATATACACCACAGTTCCTAGTAATAGCATTAGGACTTCAGATAGTTAAGAGCTTACTAAATTCCAATTGTAAATTTAAGATATTTTTAGAGAATTTTTACTTAGCTGATGAGATTAATAAGAGATTAGAGGAGATTGTAAGTGAATTCAAATAAATATATAGCAATAAAATTATTAGAGTTAGCTAAGAATAATAAGGATCCAGTATTTATTCTTCAATGCTTATTAGAGGCAATTGAGAGGACTGCCTTAGCGATTTCAAAGGTAAAGGATAGTGAGCCAGACTATAAGGTAAATCTCTTAGAAGTTATAAGAAAAGACGAGGAACTATATATTTCCTATTCATATGTAATAGATGAAATGTTTAATTACATTTTAAATGAGGAGATAGATGAGAAAGTTATTAAAGACGTCGAAGGAATTGTCTTAAAAAAGCTGAATCTCTCTGAAGAATAAGGAAAATCGAAAGCGATAGCAGAATTAGAGTAGGAATAATCGTAAGTGCATATAATATGTTTAGGGCGTGAAACCAATAAGCTATAGAAGCACCCCAGAAATACTGTGGAATAATTGAAAACAATTGAAAAACTCTTCTTCCTTGATTTATCTTCCTTAACCCAGTTAGGAGAATTACGATGCTTATTAACGTTGTTATAGCATAGGGTATTTCATTAATTGTTAACGCGTAATAGTAAGCTGATATTGACTGTATGAGATTAATTATCGTGAAAATTATAAATTTATTAAAATTTAATTTACCTTTAATTAGAGCAAACGAACTATAGACAATTAAAGTAAATGAAACTATAAATGCGAGTAATGAAAATTGAGGAATTGGATCGTAAGGTAAGGGAAGGATTGCGTGAGTCATTTCTGACGCTATATTAGGCTCTAAAAAGATTAAAACCGATAAATATAGGGAATAATAATCCCTTCTTCTTAATAGCACGTAAACTACTTCAGGATAAAACATTAAAAAGAACATAAATGAGTTAACGGTTTCAAGTACAGCGGGTATTATTAAATTTTGTAAAGGAAGTCCAAAGGAAGGAATGTCAGTGCCATAAAAGTATAGGCTTTGAATCGCATAACCTAAACTCTGCCTAATAATTACGTAATATATTAAGCTCATTATAATTTCATGAAAAATTACTGATATAACACTTGATATTTTTACAAATCCCAATGAGTAAAATACTCTAGGTATAACGAAAAACCAGATAGATATTAATAAGGATATTATAATGAAATTTAACGTAATAATTATGAAGAATACTAAAGTCATGACAAAGGTTATTTCTAATGGAATAAAAGCAAACTTAACACCTCTTAAACTAAGTTCTAAAAAATAAGCTATTATAATTGTCATCGAGATAATATACGCAATATATAAAAGGATAAGACTGTTCACAATAACTACAAATACAAATAAAATTATATAGTTTTCTCTAAAATACCTAGTATACCTTTTTAAGTTCTAAATTAAGTTATATTTATAATGTTAAGATGGTTAGATGCAGTGAAAAAAAGTGACAGTATAGTATTACTAATGACAACTAAATGGTGTGAATACTGTGAGGAACAGAGAGAGATATTGAGGGCAGTTGAGGAAGAGTTCTCCCCCTTTTTCGTATTTGTGGAGGAAGATGCTGATGAACGCCCAGACTTAGCAGTGAGATATACCCCTCAAGTTTACCCCAGCATATCAGTAATTTATAGAGATAATCTATTAGGTGGGACTTACGGATTAGTAAGTCAAGAAAGTTTAAGTGAGGTACTACTACTATCAATAGATTTGATAAATAGAGGAGGAATTAAGGTAAAAGTACCGTTCAGAATAGATAGGAGAGAAATTAAATTTGACCCTAGATATGTGTTTAACCATATCTTAAGAGTTTGCGAGGGATATTTTGATTGGAATGAAGGAGGTTTTGAGAGAGAACCTAAACACATCTCTCCAGAAGTACTAAGGCTCTTCCTTAAAATGAAGGACACGTATCATTTAGGAATGGTAATATATACGTTACAAAAGGCTATAGATAATATTTGGGATAACGGATTCTACGCTTTTTCGAAATCAAGAGACTGGTCAAATCCATTTAAAGTTAAAATGATCGATCTTAACTCTCAGATGATTAACGTGCTCCTTGAGACTTACGAATTAACTAAGGATGACTTCTTCTTAGAGTACGCGATTAAAACCGCTTATTGGTTACTTTCCGTTAGAGACCGAGATGGACATTTCCCCATCGCAGTAATTGATGGTAAGGCTATAGGTAATCATTATCTTAACGTAAACTCAATGGCACTTGAGGCATTATATAACGTCTATACTTTCACCGGAGACGAAAAATTTCTCTTAGAAAATCTACCAATTATCCTTAATCATAACCTTCATGATCGTCAATCTCCCCTCTTCCTCTCCGATATAGCGTTCTTGCTTAAATTCCTATATAAATTAAATAGAAAAGAAACTATAAATGATATTATAATAAATCTATTGAACAAGAAATATCATGGAAATGGCGCCTTTTATGATACTACTAAAGATTATGCAATGGAGAATAAGATAGGCAGGTTCCAGTTCCTTTATGATAACTCAGTATTGGCAGAGACTTTGTTAAGGCTAAACTTAAGGGAAATCGTAGAGAGTATCATTAAAACATTGATTAACTCGTACTATATGTATACATACTTTAATCAAGCACAATTCGCATATATAATAGGTGAGTATTATGAATTCTTTACTTAAATTATATTTTGTAATCATAGGAATAGGTCAAATATTTTTCGTTTATGAAATATATCTTATATTCAACTCTCTACCTATACCAAATTACATTCACTTAAGTAATTTTGTCATAGGAATTCTAATTGAAATAATTATGATATCAATTTTATTTATGAGATTAAGTAACAGAATATTAAAATATCTTCTCCCCTTAATACTAATACCCGTGATAAATATCCCGTTAATTTTAACTTCAATGTATTTTATAACTAAGTCCAAAAGAATTATATTAATTCTCTTACCTATGTTGATTGCTAATTTAATATTTCAACTAATTACATTTTTACCACCTACCGAATCATATATTTTCGAAAAGATAAGTTTAATTGAAAATTTATTAATTGGTAACATATTAAGCATATCACAATTATTATGCATAGGAATTTATTTGAGTAAACAATAGTATATTTGTATTACTAATATAATATTGTATTAAATTGTAATATATAATATAGGAAAGCTATTACAAACGCTTTTATTTTATTAACGAAAAATTATATATATAAGATATTTTCTAAAAGTGAAGAAAAGGTTTTAAGAATAAAAGTTACAATTAATCTTGGTGTATAGTCTTTTTCATAATAGCTGCAACAGGCTTTTAACTTCCCTCAATACAAAATATAGAAAAACATTGAGAAAAGCTTGTATTATCGTGAGATAAAACTTGATAAAACTTGTTAACAGATAATAAATCAAATATGAGAAAAATTTTCCCATACTTATACCTTCCTCAAGCACGTCACGAAACTTATTAATCCAATACCTAGTATAATTACCCTTAGAAACCAAATAATAGAACTCATCCTCAATTCTAGAGCATAACACGAGTAATAATAAGTATTAACCCAACACTTCAAATCCTTCCAAACCAACTCAATTAAGGAGAATAGGGAGGCAAGAAAAGCAAAGCCTAGAAGCAGTAGCGAAAACATAAGAAGACTTGTGAAACTTAGCATTATCAACACGACATTACCAGAATTCCTAACCCTAAGCAAGTAAAGAAAATTAGCGAAAACCCTAGAATCAACATTG
>Ga0208662_100421_pt1 | contig 16574 bp, 14 predicted proteins | sample OSPB_host_MetaG_FD_187136 | JGI IMG/M metagenome (GOLD analysis project Ga0208662, IMG submission 187136) | Hot spring microbial mat communities from Yellowstone National Park, Wyoming, USA - OSPB_host_MetaG (SPAdes) (version 2) | ecosystem: Environmental > Aquatic > Thermal springs > Hot... | reverse complement strand
AGATGCCGAATTCAAAATATATTCTTCCTGTAAGAATCAAGATAAAGATAACCCAGTGGACAGCGATACTGTTAAAAAAGAAATTGGAAGAGTAGTTCAGCTACCTTATAAACCGCATTTAAAAATGTTCATAGCAAGTTTCATTAAGGATTCTGCAAAAGATGAAGCAAGCAGAAATGGATTTTTAGTAATCGAGATAGGAGAGAAAGTTCGTGAAGACAACTCACCTAAAGTTTATTTAAAGCTTTATAAAACGCTTAACGAATTGTTTTCAAGAGTTGATTCTTAATTAGATGTATTAATTGAGTCAACTGAAGATTTATATTGTTTTTATGCGTAATATATAAAAATGGTTAAATTTCCATATTGTAACTATGAAGATGAATTTAAGTTTGGTAAGACTTGGAAATTTAGGTTTTATGATTTTAAAAGAATGGTAAAGAACTCGGTTTTCACATTTATACAAGGATCCGTCACAAAAATGTGGCGATACCAGTCTTAAAGAGATGGCTGGTATGAGTAAAGACAATCTGAACAAATATGTTGGCGAGCAAATTCTTGATCCTTTAAGTAGGTCTGATGTTATTTGGCATGTATCATGAGAATCTTTTATATGTTTGGAGTGATTTTTTGTGGTGATATGAAAGATGTGTTACTCAAGTTTTTAAACATTAGTGGGCTAAATGCTGATGTGTACATAGTAGCTGGTGAAGAGAGAAGGCATAAATATGAAGGATTGATTAAAATGCTTGCTTTTAGTATTATAAGGCAGTGCGACCTCGTATCAATACCCCAATTAATCAAAATGTATGTGCTAGCTAGTTTATGGGAAGAGCCCATAGATAAATTGCGATCCCCTTTGCGGACGGTGAGGTTTGTGGATTTCAATATACATGGTGAACAATAATTTGAGGGGTGTGTTAGCGTGAAGAGTGTGTGGGAAGTTTGTGAGTTGAATGATGATGTTAAGTATGGAAGGCTCGATCCGAATAGGTTTGCTGTTGAGCTTCATTCGGTGTTGGATGCAACTGCTGATCGTGTTTATACGGATCCTGATCTTTTCCTTCGTTATACTTATCCAACATCTAACATGAAACATTTACTTAAGGAGGCGTTGCTGAGGCTTAGTGGTAAGGGTGGTCAGCCTGTTTTTGTCCTGGATACTGAGTTCGGTGGTGGAAAAACACATACATTGATTCTGTTATATCATGTTTTTAGAAATAAAGAACTTGGGACGAAATATATTCGCGAGCTTAATCTTCATGTGGATTCTGGTGTTTTAGAGGTGCCTAGTTGTAGGGTTGTTGCTATTGATTGTAGGGGATTGAAGAAAAATACCTTGTGGGGTGAGATTGCTGAGGCGTTTGGTAGGTATGGGGAGTTTAAGGAGGAGGATTTGTATAAGAAGCCTGTTTTTGATATAAGTAAGTTGAAGTCTCTTTTTAATGGCCCGACACTTTTGCTTATTGATGAGTTGCCTGATTATTTGCTTAAGGCGAGTGCTGAAAAGATTGGGAATACTGATCTTTCAGAACTTACAATATCTTTTGTCTTGAATTTGATAAGCGCTGTTTCTGTTACAAGGGATTCAATGCTTATAATAACGCTTACGGGGATGCAGCATCTTTATGAGAAGTACGTGAGTGAATTTAAAAAGCGTTTGAAGGAGGTGGCGATTGTGGATGTTGATGAGAAGGTTAGGGGCGCGTTCTCAAGACAGGCTCAGTATTTGGTTCCCGTTGAAAAAGAGGAGATTTCCCATATTATTAGGAGGAGGCTCATAAAAGAGATAGTTGATGAGAGGGCGTTCAAGAGCGTTGTTGAGAGTTATTATAATTATTTTAATGAAAAGGGCGTGATTACTGATATAATGTATAAGAAAAGATTGGAGGTTTCTTATCCTTTTCATCCTATGCTTATTGATATTCTTTATGAGAGAGTATCAACAATAGAGTCTTTTAATAAGACTAGAGGGGTTCTGCGGTTGCTTGCGCTCATACTTCATAGAGTGCTCAGGGATAGAATTAATTGTGCGCTTATATCACCAGGGGATATTCCTTTGGATGATCCTGAAATAAATGATGAGCTCACGTCTCGGCTTGGTAGGGCTGATTTCAAACCAGTAATAGAAGCGGATTGTATTGAGAAAGCGAGGAAACTTGATGAGAAAAGGAGCGTGAAGCTTGTGGAGAAAATTGCGAGGACAATATACCTTCACTCATTAATAGGTGCTATAAAGGTTTCTGGAATTTTACCGAATGAGGTTAAAATTGCTGTCGGCACTCCAGGTGTAGATTTAAGCTTAGTGGATGAGGTTTTGAATGAAATAGATAGAGAATTCTGGTATTTGAGATCTGAGCATGGTGCTTATTATTTTGATAAAGAACCCAACATTAACAAGATAATACATGATTACATGGCTGAGGTGAGCGATTTTGAAATTAGAGATACTATTAAAGAGGAACTTGAGGTTCTCCTGAAAGGCACTAATAATGTGAATGTTGTAATATGGGATAGAAGTGAATTAAAGGATAATGATGAATTGAAAATTTTTGTGGTTGATTATCGTGATATTCAAAAGGCTGATGAGAGAGTTATTCTTGAAGAATTGCTCGAAAAAAGGGAGGGCGGGGGGATAAGAACTTACAGGAACACAATAATATTCCTCCTTCCTGAAAAAGTCGGAATAAACATGATTGAGGATAGCGCAAGGCGATTGTGTGCTATAGAGAGGGCAAAAGAAGATGAGAGAATAAAACTTGATAAAGAAAGAATACAAAGACTTAAGAAAAGATTATCCGAAGCTAAAGCGAACCTCGAACTGGACTGCACCAATGTTTATACACGCATAGCATACCCAAGTATAGGAGATGGCACCCTTCGCATAGATACACTACCATTAGAACAACACATTGACAAAAAGAACATGACAGACATTATTATAGAATTCTTAAAAGCAAGAGGGAAGCTTGTGGAAAAACTTTCACCAGACATAATAAGCGATATTGTTAGACAGAAGGAGAAGATCAAAATAGAAGATATTTATGACTTATTTAGGCAAGATAAGTCCAAACCCTTCATACCAAGCGGAGAAACATTATTCGAAGCAATACGTGAAGGCGTGATGAGAGGAAAATTCGGATACGCAAAAGAAATAGAAGAAAAAGATGGAAGATATTTAGCAGAAATAGGTAAACATGTTTCCCTCGAATGGGGCGCTTATCTCATCAGAGAAGACCTAATATACAAACCCGAACCGTTACTTCTTCAACCAACGAAAGGCGAGGCAGAAGAAGAATCACCTGAATCATTTTACCAACACACATTAGAATTATCCGACTTAAGGAGTACTATTAACGCATTGAATAATGTGCTTGTAGTATCTGTAGGTAAAGAAAAAAATTTTGAGGCTCATCTCGAACTAGAAATTAGTGATATGGAAGAAACAACAAAGATAATTATTGAAAGCGAAAGCTGGCAAAAGATAAAAGGATTAAAGAATTTAATTGAACAATTCTTCAGAGATTATACTTGCAAAGGAACATTAACCATTCGAACAAAAAATGAGGAAATAATTAAAGACATAAAAAGAGTAAGGGGTGAAACAAATTGAGAACGATGAAATACGCATTAGAAAATACAAAAAAAACAACTAGTTTTATCATCAATGTAGAGGATAGGTTTGGAAAACAAAAAATAAAACTGGGTACGATTAAAGGCTGGAGAAGAGAATTTGCTCAAAAACTACCATACAACCCCAACAAGTGGGATGATAATACGATAAAGGCATACGTGAGTATCCAAGCCATAAAAACCGCAAAAAACAAAGAAGAAGCACTACACTTCCTAAAAACAATCGAAACACTAAACAAAGTAGAACTATACTTCTGGACAATAAAATTCCTAAACAACACAAAACTCACAAAAAAAGCGTGGAGGGTATTCTATGCAAAAAACACTCATTGAAGAAAAAACAAAAAAACACCTAGAATTATTCTCAGAAATAAGCGAAGAAGCAAAAAAAGAAAAACTTGGTAGACCACCGATTAACGAAATTCTGTACTGGTGGACAAGAAAACCCCTCATAGTAGGCAGAGCAGTAACATTACTTACACTAACACCCTCAACAACAAACATTGACACAATCAAACAAATACTAAAACTAGGCAAAGAAAAAAGAGCATTTAACTACCCTCTAGATAAGAGAGATCTCGAAAAACTTGCCAACAATGATCTAAACTCACTAAAAATACTCGACCCCTTCGCGGGAGCAGGCAACCTGCTCTTTGAAGCCGCCCGCATGGGATTAAACTGCACGCTAGTAGATTATAATCCAGTAGCCTACCTAATCATGAAAGCAACACTAGAATACCCCACCAAATACGGTAAAGAACTTGTCGTAGGTGTTGAGAAATATGGGAAAGAAGTCATTAAAAGAGTAAAGGAAAAGCTGGGAAAGTTTTATGGGAGAAGTGGGAGAAAAGCTTTGCATTATCTCTGGTGCTGGACTATAAAATGTCCGTACTGTGGTCAAAGAATTCCTCTAACAAATCAAATGTGGCTTGATAAAAACAGAAAAATAGGGTATAAGATCATACCAGAAAATGGAGATTTTAAAGTAGAGATAGGGATCTTAAGCGCGAAAGAAGGCTCAAAATATACTCAAAAAGGTGGCAAAGCCGTATGTATAAAATGTGGAAACGCAGTTAATTATGAAGACATGACTAGTGATATAGCCGAAAGAAGGGACAAGGAAATGATAGCCGTTGTAGTAAAGGATGTAAAAGGAAAGAATTATGAAATACCGACAAATGAAGACAAAAAACTTTTTGAAGAGGCCAAAGAAGAGCTATATAAAAATCTTGCTGAGCTTAAAAATTTGGGATTAATTCCTCATGAAGAAATAAAGCCTAGTCATAGGAGAGAAAACTTACTATGGCATTATGGTATTCGTTCCTGGTATGAATTTTTTACAGAGAGACAGCTTCTTCTCATGAGTACGCTTTTGAAAACAATTAAGGAGGTATGTTCTGAAATAAGTGATAGGGAGTATGCAAAGGTAATAGCAACGTATTTAGGACTCATGCTATGCAAACATGTAGATTACAATTGCATAGGAACAGGATGGAACCCCATTCATATAGGTGTGTATCATGCTTTGTCTTTTAGAAGCCCGCGTATTATTTATAATTTTGCTGAGACTAATCCTTTTGAAGATACGAGTGGTTCTCTTTTGGGTATCCTCAATGATGTTGTTGATGCTATTAAATTTGCGGCTGAGAATAGGGCTTCTGCTAGGGTTTTGCTTGGTTCTTCGCTTCATCTTAAAGATTTTCTTTCTACTAAATTTGATGTTATCATAACAGATCCTCCTTACATGGATGATGTACAGTATGCTGAACTTAGTGAATTCTTTTATGTATGGTTAATTAGAGTATTGAGCGATTACTATTATGAATTGCCAGCTAGAGTGCCTGTTGATGAAGATGTTGTTGTAAGTTGGGGAAGATTTGGAAATATGAAACTTGCCACAGATTTTTATACTCGTGCAATGAAGGTAGCTTTCAGAAACCTATATGAAATATTAGAGGATGATGGTCTTTTGATGGTCTTTTTTGCTCATTCAAGTACTGAGGCTTGGGATTTGCTTTTGGATGTGCTTCGGGAGTCGAGGTTTAGGGTTGTTTCGAGTTATGCCGTGCATACTGAGAGTACTGAAAATCCTTTGGCTAGGGGGAAGACTTCGTTTATGAGTTCGGTTGTGCTTGCGTGTAGGAAAATTTTGAGGGATGAGGAGGTTTATTTTGAGAGTCTTATGCCGAGGATTGAGAGGAGTGTTGATAAGCTTGTTGAGGGTTTTAGTGTAGATGATATTCTTTCCCTTTCGATTACTGATCTTCTTATAATGGTTTATGGTAAGGTGTTGGAGGAGGTTTCTTGGTATTCGAGGATTAAGAGTTATAGGGCTGATTTTGAGCCGAGATTTGAGAGTTTGATTGGGGGTGCGAGGGATTATATATTTAGGAGCGTTGTGAGGAAGCTTGTTGGTAGTTCGCCGAATGTTCTTGGGTCTGTGGCATCTTTTGCGCTTATTGGGAAGATATTTTATAGGGGTTTCATACCCGCAGATGAGGCTCTTAAGATTGTTAGGGCTTATGGTATTACTTTGGATGAGCTTAGGAGGAGGGGTTATGTGGAGAGTTTAGAGGGCAGTGTTGTGGTTAAGCCGTTTGATAAGGTGGATTTGGGTAAGAGGTTGGAGGAGGTTGATAGGAATAATATTTATGAGCAGTTTTTGTATGTTGAGAGTCTTGCTTTTGAGCAGGGGGCGTCTAAGGTGAAGGGGGTTTTGCATTCTTTTGGGAATTTTAGGTTTCAGGAGTTGGTGAGTTTGGTTGGTCTTCTTGTCAGACATTATATGCTTTTGGTGAATAGGGGTGAGAGGCTTAGTGGTGATGAGGAGAGGGAGTTTCAGGTTCTTAAGGCTCTTTTGGATGTGTTTGGAAATGGTGTGAAGGGTGGTCTTGAGGAGTGGTTATGAGGTGGTGTGAGTGGTGTTGGGTGTAGGCTCTAGAGTGAGGTTGCGGAGTGGGGATGTTGGCGTGGTTGTTGGTGTGAGGGATAATTTTGTGAGGGTTTTTACGGGTGTGGTTGATGCTTGGTTTCCTGTGGATGAGGTTGAGGAGGATGTTGTTTTGGTGGACAGGTTTTTGAGGGAAGATTTTGATGATGGGGTTGACTTTATTTTGAGTATGGATGCTTATAGGCTTTTTGTGGAGTATAAGTTTAATCCGTACGTGTTGGCTTCTTCGACTAAGATTATGATATTTCCTCATCAGATTGATGAGGTTGTTTATATTCTTGATAGGGGTAGGGTGATGGTTGCTGATGAGGTTGGGTTGGGGAAGACTATCACGGCTGCTCTTGTTGCGAGTGAGTTGAGGGCTAGGGGTTTGGGGAAGAGGATGCTTTTTGTGGTTCCGAAAGCGCTAGTTTTAAAGTGGAAGTATGAGCTTGAGCAGAGGTTTGAGATGACTGTGGATGTTCTTGATTATAATTATGTTAGTTTTAATTCTAATCCGTTTGGTGGTGATGAGTTTTGTTATGTTTCTTCGATGGATTATCTTAAGCAGGATCGTGTGATTAAGTTGTTTGATGGTGCGAGGTTTGATGTTGTGGTTGTTGATGAGGCTCACAAATTTGCTTTAGGGACTGAGCGTTTTAAGCTTGGAAAGCGTTTGGCTGAGTGTTCGAATTATATGCTTTTTTTGACGGCGACGCCTCATAATGGTGATAATGAGGATTTTTTGGAGCGTATGAGGCTGCTTGATCCTTATATTTTGGATGTAGGGTCTGTTGGTCATATATTGGTTAGGAATATGAAGGAAGATGTTGTGGATTTGGATGGCAGAGAGGTTTTTCCTCCTAGGTCGAGTAAAACTTGTGGTGTAGTTTTGACTGGTGAGGAGTTGTCGGTGCATAGGATGGTAGATGAGTATATTTTTCGTCGTCTTGAGGATGCTAAGGACAAGAGTGAGTATAATGCCATGAGGTTTCTTGGTATTGTGTTGAGGAAGAGGGCTTCTTCTTCGTTGGAGGCTTTGAGGCGTACTTTAGCGAGGAGGCGTGAGAGGTTGGGTCATGTTATGAAGCCTGAAGAGGCGATTGGGCGGATTGTGGAGGCTTTGGAGGAGAATGATGAGGAGGAGTACGAGAAGGGTGAGGAGGGTATTATTGGTTTGACTGGGAGCAGGGTTGAGGATGAGAGGAGGGATATTGATGGGTTGCTTCGAGCAATTGATGAGCTTAATGGTAGGGATTCGAAGTTGGATTATTTGGTTGGCTTTGTAAGAAAGGTTAAGGAGTCTGATCATGGTGCTAAAATTGTTGTTTTTAGTGAATACAGGGATACTGTTGATTATCTTTTTGAGCGCCTTTCTAAGGTTTATAGGGTTGTGAAGATTAATGGTTTGATGAGTTTGTATGAGAGGCAGGCTGCATTGGAAAAGTTTAGGGATCCTAATGGTGCTGAAATTATGGTTTGTACTGATGCGGCTGGTGAGGGTATTGATATGCAGTTTGCCAATATTGAGATTAATTATGATCTTCCGTGGAATCCTAATAGGCTTGAGCAGAGGATGGGTAGGATACATAGAATAGGTCAGACTAGGCCTGTGTATTATTATAATTTTGTGGTTCCTGAAACGTTGGATGGTTATATACTTTCTAAGGTTCTTGATAAGATGGAAGCGATTAAGGGTGCGATGGGCGATAAGGTTTATGATGTGATTGGGAAGCTTTTGCGTGAGGGGGATGTTGCAGATCTCTATAACGAACTTCTTAGAGCTCCAAGGGAAAAGTGGGAAGCAAGAATAATGAAAAAGCTGGATGATGTGATAGAGGAGAGGAAGCGTATCTTTCAAACAATAAATTCTCTTTTGTCTGGGTATAAGCTTGATAGGTCTAAGCTTGATGATATAAGGAATGTGAGGTTACAGGCTGTGGATAAGGGTGAAGTGAAGAGGTTTGTGGAGATTTATCTTAATTATAAGGGTGGGAAAATTGAACCTGTTAACAGTGAGGAGGAACTTTATAGAGTATTTTTGCCACGCTATATAGCTCATGAAATTCAGGATAGGGCAGTATTTTTGGGGAGTTTTTCAAGTGAAATCGCGCAACAGAAAAATTATTCGTATTTAGCTTTGGGGAATAGGTATGTAATGGAGATGATTAAGGATGCCGCGAAACCGCGCATCTCAGTCTTTACTCATCATTTTATTAACGGTTTACTCTTCTTTTATAAACTCACGATAATAGATAATAAAAAACAAGAACGGGACGGGAAGCTTATCGCACTGCTATATGATAAAGAAAAAATAATATCAATAGATCCGAGGGCTGTCTGGGATCTAGAGCCTGCTAATAATTATCAGCCAAAAATAAATACTGTTGAAATAGAGAGTGTGAAAAATCTTGCGGAGAATGAGGCCCGTAGAATACTGCAAGAACTAAAAATGGGCTGTGATAAAAAACTTTCTGAAGTAAAAGAGAAAACAAGAGACATTGTAGTTACTTATTTCTCAAGAATGATAGATGAGCAAGAGGAGAGGATTAAACGTTATGAACAAGAGCTTGCTAAAAGCCCGCACTATTCCAAACTAATAAGTAGAGCAAAAAATGAGCAGAAACGGTTAAGAGAGGAGATGATAAGGGAGTTGGAACGAATAGATAGGGAATTTGAGACTGTTGGATTTTATGAATTGGTTGGTCTTGCTTTAGTAATTAAAAGGGAGGAAGAGGGGGAGGAGAGTGACTTGAGGAGGGTTGTGGAAAAGGCTGGTATGAGAGCTGTGCTTGAGTATGAGAGGGAGAGGGCTGGTGGTGATGTGGGGAAGTTAAATAGGATTAAGGATGTGTCGGATAGTTTGAGGGGTTATGATGTGGAGTCTTTTGATAGGGTGATAGAGGTGAAATCTTTTAGGAAGACAGGACCTGCGGAGCTAACGAGTCATGAGTGGGCAACAGCAGAGAGGATGAGAGATTATTATTGGCTTTATGTCGTGGAAAATGCTCTGGAGCAACCTAAAATTTATACAATATGTAATCCTGCGGAAAAATTCAAGAATAAAGTAAAGAGAATTCCCGTCATAGATTATAAGTATGTAATTGAAGAATGGAAAGATTAATCATTCTCAAACTATTAATACAAAACACGGCTTATAGATATTGTTGGTAGCAGATGCTATCACATTGTGCTTTTTACTCTTGCTGGAACATTAATGAAGATTTTTCAAAAGTAATCTTAGCAGAGCATCCTTCAGTAAGTTTATAATTCTCTTTTGTTTTTGTTGAGGTTCTTTAGTCATTACTTGTATAATATCTTTCCTACTTTGACCGTTAACTGACACACGTAATTTTAAATAATCATTGACAAAATCGTTTATCCAAGCATGTTGTAAATTTTATCGATAATTAGCAGTTTCGTTGGACCAGAAGTTCTTCTTTACTAATATTACTCATAGCAATCGGATCGCCACAGATACTTAGTATATGTATAGCTAAAGATTAGGGGTATGGAGCTAATTTTATAATTTCCTCCATCTCTTTTGATCTTCTTTTCTTTAGATTTTTCATTTATTTTAAGATATTTACATGGATTATGCTTTAACAAACCCTTTACCTTTTTCGAATGTCAATGTAAAGCTGTGCTTTCCATTTCTATAATATTCCCGAAATTGTGTGTTACATTTCGGACATATATAAGCATTAACGGTAAATTGACCATATTTCCAGATTTTACTATGCTTTGATACGTTTGTTTTACAATTAGGGCAGACTGCCATCTTACATATTTATTTGCTTAAAAGAATATAAGACTTAGAAATACAAAGGATGAATAAAATGCGTAAGATTATTGATTGTAATAAAATCAAAAAATTCAAAAATGAAGATGAAGAAACCTTTGAGATGAAGATTCTTCTCTGCAAAATAGGTAAAAAGCTTGGATTCGAAGTCATATAGAAGAAGTTCAAGAGACAGAATTGGGTAAGCTTGCAATAAGGCATGATGTCTTGTGGTATACTAAGCAACCAGATTGAATTACTAAATTGTTCAATATCATAATTTCAAGAAATGACTTGAATCCTGAGCATAGGAAACTTATAAAAAGAAAAGCAAAAATGACAAGGTTAATTTATGCAGCTTTCGAGATCGTTGGTTCAGATGAAACGACAAAAGCTATGAAAGGCACAATTTCGAATCTTTCTAAACTTCCATATGGAGTAGTTGTTGTTAAAAGAGGAAGAAAAGAAGCTTTTGTGGAAGGATTATAGCCAATTCGTAATTGATATGAAAAAGCGCTTATAGAATTTAGAGCTTTGCATGGACCTAATAATGTTATAGTTACTTCTTTTTTGATGATGTAAAGAAACAAGCCGAAGAATTAGGAATATAATAATTTAAGGAAAATTATTCAAAGTTATTATCAGAGTTTAATATAATACTTCTCCTTTTAGCATTCGAAATCAAATGAATATATAGAAATTTAATATTAAATTAAGTGAAAATCAAAAGACATGCTTATATACATACATATAATAAATTAAAAATTTTTATAAATCTTCTACCTAATATTTTGTGAAGTAACATGTGCGAACTTTTTGGAATGGCATGTAACAAGCATGTTACAATAAGTTTTAGCTGGCGTGGTTTTATAAAAAGAGGAAGAGAAAATAGACATGGTTGGGGCGTAGCATTTTATCCAGATGGCTTTTCTACATGTATAATTAAAGAGCCTAGGCCCTCGACTGAGAGTCCCATGGTTAAATTCTTAATGTCTACGAATTTCATTAAAAGCAAGATTGTTATCAGCCATGTTAGATTAGCAAGCGTAGGTTATCCTTATTATTACAATACACATCCATTCGTTAGAGAGCTATTTGGCAGAGAATGGGTATTCGCACACAATGGGACAATTAGAGGAAAGATGCCGAATCCAAAATTCTATGAGCCAATTGGCGAAACAGATTCTGAAAGAGCATTCTGTCTAATACTTGATAGGTTAAGAGAGCTTGGTAGAAATGCAAGTCTTAATGAAAAAGCTAGAGTTATCGAAGAGGAAGCGAGAAAATTTAGTAGCATGTCACATGTATTCAACTTTCTTATGAGTGATGGTGAATATCTTTTTGCCTTTAGATCTGAAGACGGAAGACTCAATTATACTATTAGGATTCCACCACATAATGTTATCGTCCATCTGAATGATGAAGATTTTGAAGTTGATCTAAGTAGCATGAAAGGCAAGGATGAAGTTGCTACAATAATAGCTACAGAAGAAATAACAGGTGGGGAAAACTGGGTAGAACTTCCTTCAAATAAGCTAATGATCTTCAAGGATGGCTTGCCTTACTTAAGTAAAGAACAATGGAGTATTTTAAAATATGTTAGGAGAAATCCACATAGGGTATCTATAAGAGATATTTCGAATAATGTTGGTATAGATATTGATGAAGTTGCAGAGAGTGTTGTTCATCTAAAGAAAATAGGAATGCTGGTACAGGATAGCAGAGATGTAGTCCCACCAACAAATCCAGATGCAACTTTTTACACAAATTCAAACATAAGGGTAACAATAGATGCGATCTTAGATTGGTTAGGCTAATACTTTACTTCTTGGCTTAAGTCTACAATATTATATAAAAGTCCTTGATGCAATGGACCTAAAGTTACTGATGGGCTTTTTAATGTAACGATTTTAGAATTATAAGAGTATTTAACTGAGTTTAGAGATATCAATGAACTTAAATTAAAAGAGACTTTACTGGTCCTGTATATGAATGGGACGTTCATCTTAAAAGTTGCTCACTACAGAAAATATGTAAAGAAGAAATAGAACACTATGAAAAATTTCTGAACATGAAGAAAAGCAAAAGAAGTAAAATAAATTATATTTTCATCTGAAAATTGCGATGAATTTAGTGATAAATTTTTGACATATGTAAAAAAGAAAAAGATAGGTCAATTATTTTTTGATATATAATAATATAATTATATTCATAATTTATTAAATTATGAATAAGCATGCCATTGTATTAGCTGATGAAGAGTGGTGCAAAGTAGCTTCTGCTGGAAATATTAAAGTTTACGATTTTCTGAAGCGAAAACGTGGGATTTATACCTTGAAAGCTGGTTCTGTATGTGTTGTTATGACTAAAGCAAAAATGGGAAACCACCTAGAACATTTGGTGTATTCACAGCTGTTGAAATTAAAAAAGTAGATTTTAACGAATATAATGAATTAGGTAAGAAGCGATATATTCATAATCCTCAAAACCTAAAACTAAAAGAAAAGAGATGTATAATATTGTTCAATAACTTCATAGAATACTCAAATAAAGTTTTAAAGAAAGATCTTAAAGACATTAAAACCTCAACAAGCAAAAAGCCTATATCTGAATGGCCAATATTGGGTCTGAGCTATATTGATCAACAAGCTTTGGAAGCTATAAGAAAAACATCAGGATTCACTATGGTCTCTATGCAATTACCACAATTAACTACTATAAATGAGATTAACAAGGTTGCAGAGTTGATTATTAAGTTCCTTGAATCAGTTAACTTATCATTCTCAGTAACACATGAATGTGTTGAAATGATACTATTAAAAATGGGTAAACAACTTGGATTTCAAACTTATACGGCTGATCCTTCAAGGGAATGTAATGGCAAAAGCCTTAAAGAATTTGTTGATATGGGTAGAGATGAACTAAGAAAATACGCAGGCGAACAATTCCTAAAAGATTTAATTAACACAGACGTTATATAGTACACACAGTATCAGACTTTTTACCTATTTGAAGTAATCATCGGTGGTGATATGAAAGACGCATTAATTAGATTTCTAAATATTGGCGGACTTAAGGCAAAGATGTTTATAGTAGCAGATGAAAATAAAAGATGTGAGTATGAAGATTTAATTAAAAAACCTGCTTTTAAGGAAGTGAAATGTGTTTTCATACCAATACCTGAAATAATTAAAATGTATGTATTAACAACATTATGGAGACAAAGCACAGACAAAGTCATCCCGCTTTCGTAAGTATTGAAAATAAATTTATATTTTTATTGTTATTACAAATAAAATAAATAATCAATAATTAATAATTTAATTAATAATATTATACAATACTATGCTAATTCATGTCAGCCAAAGAGCAAGATATAATTAGTGTTGCCATAGATTGGGCTAAAGAAGCCTATTGGGATTTGCAACTAGCAAAAAGGCTATTCGAGAATTTAAAATTAGACACTTGTATGAATAACGATGAGGTTTTCTACATTGGCAGGAGAATTCTCTATTTGCTACAGCAAGCATCTGAGAAAGCAGCTAAAGCATATCTTTTCGCATATATCAAATCGTGGATTGAACCTCTTGTGATATCGGTTGGTAAAGTAGATAAAAGTAAATATTCAATATCTAGAATACATGAAAAACTTAATAGCCTAAACAATAGATTAGAACCTAAACGAATAGGACATAAATCACACAAAGCTTTTCTAAACGCTATTTGTGACATTTATGAAATTTTCTACAAAAATAAAAAATTTACAATTGAATATATGCGGCATTTCGCTGACAAATTTTTACAGAACTTAACCGAAGAATTGCCCAGTATTATTAGAGAATGCTTTAAAAAGAGTAAGAATAATTCGCTTCAAATGTTAGAAAGCGAAAAAATGATTACCGATGTTATTAAGAATACAATTGCAAACGCCCTACAAAATACTATTATAGGTTACCTTGAGAAGTTAGATCTGGCAGAACATACACGTAAAAGTATCGAACGTATATGTAAGGAAAAAAAGATGAGTGAACCATCTCTTCCATGTATAAATGAAGAATTGCTAGAAAGTCTTAAGCCTTTGAAAGAAAACTACTATAAGATGCGATTAGAAATAGAAAAGCAAGTGAGCAAAGACCAAGTATATGAACATATTAAAAAATCTAATATAGAAACGCAAATTATGGGGATCGTCAAAGCATTTGGAAATATAAATGAAGATTACGTAAGGAATGTCGTAGAATTACAAGCAGAATCATACCTAAAGTACATTATAAGTGTGTTTTCATCCGTTTATTTCTCTGACTATTTATTTACATATCTCTCCAAAATGTATCCATGCCTTGCAAGATATGGAACCCTTGGCAGATATCCTGAGTATGGTATCGATAGTAGAAATAGAATATGCCAAGATATCGAAAAACTTAAGCTTATTGAAGAAGAGGTAGAGTTTCTAGTTAATACCATCAAAGCTGGTGTGGAGACAATATAGTAGTAGCTCATATCCGTGCTTACATAGTAGCGGAAATTAGTGCAAGAAATTTTAAGAATTCAGAATTAAATAAAATTTGTTCATATCGTTGTTTAATCCCTAATTCCTTTTACTTTAATAAGAAATCCCTTAATTCTCTGCTAATAACACTTTCTAAACTCTGATTAGATGCATTACTTATTATATAATCAATGAGTTCTTCGTAGATGATACCTTTCTTTAAAGCCAAACCACTCAGAAGAGAACTACTTTTATGCATATCTATTTTTTCCCAACCGGCCTGTTTAATATGTTCAGCAAGTTCTTCTAATTTTAATCCAGCCCATTTACTTAAGTTTTCATCTACATCTATTAATTTTAGGCAATAATCTTCCATTTCAAATTTATTTATACCAATTTGTTTTAACTTTTCATCATTATAAAGTCCCATCGGAATTAAAGTTATTTTTAAGTTTTCCTCCAATTCAAGAGTGTTATCCTCTTGACTTTTGATTTTGTTTTTTAATGCATTAACAAGCTTTTGGATAAGCTTCTCTTTATCTTCTTCGTCATAATCCATTGTAACAATTATTTCTTTTTTAGTTGGGAGTAAAGCTGTTAAAAATGTTGTCACATTACACTTTCCCTGTACATTAACAAAATAACCGAGTACTTCTATATTCTTTCCATATCTTTTAAAAAGACTTTTTAAAAATTGGATATCGGTATCACCCTCCACTATAATAAACTTCTTGTAAGCTTCCAAAAATCTAGGATCTACACCGAGATCTAAAAGGATTTTAAAATCAACATTTCTTCCTAAATGTCTCACATCTATATATCCGTTTTTATTCTCAATATAGAAAAGGTGTATATCGTTCTCTTCTGGCAGTTGAGAAAGAACGTTCAGCACCTCAATACTAAGAGTAGTTAGAAACAGCTGAACATTTTGCTGATTGGCAATCTCTAATAACTTAGGAATGAATTTTTTTTATTGCTCCACTATGTTGGTGAGATTCAACTTCCTCTACAAGAAAAGTAGTATCTTTAAGAAGGGTGCATAGAAAAAGAATCACCATTGCATATTTCGTACCGTCACCCATATCATCTATGTGAAGATATAAGTCCTTCGTCGTTACACTAAGTCTAAACTTCTGCGGGGCGGATAGTACAGGGATATATATTAATGTCTCTGCTTCGACATTATAAACCTCGTTTAATTTTTCTGCTAATCTTTTGCCATATCCTTGCTTATAAATTCTATCAGCTACAATCATTTCTAAGACTTTAAATCATCGGTTACCGCCATTATAGATGATAAGAAGGGAAGAAAGGTGGCTGATGAGCTGGGATTAGAAAAGCATGGTACGCTTTGGCTCATAATTTATCTTAAAAAGCTTAAAATAATTGACAAAGAAAAAGCTAAGGGTGCGGTTATGAAGCTTCCAATCAAGGGTTTTTATATAACTAATGAAGAATTAAATAAAGCAATAGCAGAAATTGAAAGAGATTGTTAAACTATAATTTGTTATTTGGTGATTATTATAAAGTATCATCTTATGTAGGAGAAGAAACAAAAGAAATTTTAGATTCTTATTCGAAAACGTAAGAATAAATTAAATTAATTATTAGTTTACTCATTGATCTAATATTGATCATTACATACTACTGCATCGAATTCGTAACTTTGAATGAAAAATTTCATGTGATAGTTTCAAAGAAATTAAAATCTAAAAAGAATCTCCGAAATTTACTGTTAAATT
>Ga0208662_100420_pt1 | contig 16575 bp, 19 predicted proteins | sample OSPB_host_MetaG_FD_187136 | JGI IMG/M metagenome (GOLD analysis project Ga0208662, IMG submission 187136) | Hot spring microbial mat communities from Yellowstone National Park, Wyoming, USA - OSPB_host_MetaG (SPAdes) (version 2) | ecosystem: Environmental > Aquatic > Thermal springs > Hot... | reverse complement strand
TACGGAGACCCCACGAAGAGAGCGTGGGGAGCACGTTTTCCTCGTGCTCATCCCCTAGCGCGCATCCTCTAGTATATAATTTTGGTAATTAGGGGTTAATCAATAATTGGGGGTTTGAAGGCTGAGCAGGCGTCATTAGGTGATGAACCCTGGCCGTGATGAGGATGGACAAAAACCTCCGGCGCCGCCCAAAAGGGAGGTCCTCCAAGGAGTTTTCATAAACCCTTTGGCAAAAGGTTTATAAGGAATGCCGTGAACTATAAAAATTGGGCAGGTGAATATGAGGATGGATATGAAAGAAAATGGAGGGGAGGATCGTGAACTGCCTCAGTGGCTTTCCAGCACGCTTGACCTGGAATGAGGCAGGGCCTCATTATCATTAATGATCCCAAATAGACTGAAGCAGTTGTTCAATTCTTCACGGCAATGATAATCGATAAGGACCCCAATAAGGTTGATGATTGGCGTCGTGAGTACATAAGAGTTAATGAGGAGGAGTTTCGTGAGGAGTTGAAGCTACTAGCCATGCCCCTGATACGGAAATTACCAATAATGACGGCGGTAAAGATGCCAACAGGAAGAGAATATCCTGTGATTCTACGGAAATTTATCTAATAACGCTTGCGCCAGCCCCAGAGGCGATGTACCAAAGGGTAGGGGTCAGTAGATAAAAGGTTTAATAAGAAGTAAAGATACTATAAATCTATATGAGGAATAATTATTCTTTATCTCCTGTCCTTGTAGACTTTACCTATGTCCACGAGAGTGATTGGACTGCTAAGATCAAGGACTTCAATTGGTACTATAGGGTTACCCAAGCGAGTATTAATAACTCCAGGGGTAAGGTCATTGAGGTAGCAACACTACGGATTAATCATAAACATGAGTTGAGGATGATTATCAATACCCTATACAGGAGTGGTATTGGTGTCATTTACATTAAGGAGATAAATCCCGGTTATCCAAAGTACGTTAAGATCGCCCTTGAGGGTGATGTATCTAATTCAACACGCTACATTGCTCAGCAGTACGACCTCATCGAGACCTACGCCTATTACGAAAATGGGATCGAGCACTGGGGCTTCATTGGCTTCAATAATAATAATACGCGATCCTTCATCAGCCGTATCGGTGACCACGGTAAGGTCGTTAGTGTTAAGTTCAGGAGACTAAACATAGAAGACTTGCTCAACATTAATGCGCTGAGACTTGATGTGCTACTTAACCCAGGTGAGTATAGGATACTCAAGTACGCATTTGAAAGGGGCTTCTTCAGCGTTCCAAAGGAACTGAGCATGGATGAGCTGGCTAAGGAACTTAGCCTGTCTAAATCAACAGTAGATAGGTATCTACGTTCATCAATATACAAGATACTTAGAGTGATAATGAGGAGTGAATAGTCACAATAAATCCACAGACATTAACATCAACCCAGTATCCAAATCTAGTTTGGGAGGGTACCATGCTGAGATCTCAAATTATTATGCAACATGTAGATAATCAGACTTATTTAAACGATTAATATTCAGCACCAATGAAGGCGCTGGTTTGGACGGCTGTGGGTAAAATGGAGATAAGGGATGTGGAGAAACCTAAGCCGCAGCCAGGTTGGGTGCTCCTTAGGGTTAGTTACGCTGGCGTGTGTGGCTCAGATATAGGGGGTTTCCTGGGTAAGAATGAGCTGCGTAGGCCACCGTTAATAATGGGCCACGAGTTCACGGGCGTTGTTGAGGAGGTTGGGCCAGGCGTTTCAAAGGACTTAATTGGCAGGTTATTCACCGTTAACCCAATTATCGGCTGTGGACACTGTAGGTACTGCAGGAGTGGGTTGAAGAACCTCTGCATAGTGAGAAAGATAATAGGCATAGATTACCCAGGCGCCTACGCAGAGTACGTCGCAGTACCTGCTGACAACTTATACCCAGTCAGTGACCCGGTTAGGGGTGCCTTAGCCGAGCCATTAGCCACGTCAATGAGGGCTGTTAGGCTATCCGGAGCCGGCTTAGGTGACTCAGTCCTGGTTATTGGAGCTGGGCCTGTTGGGGCATTCGCGGTTAAGTTGCTAAGCATAAGTGGCGTTAAAGACATAACGGTGATCGATATCAACAGGAATAGGCTTGAATGGGCGAGGAGGTGGGGATCATCCTCAACACTGAGCGTGTCTGGTGATGAGGCACTTAAGAGCCTTAGTGAAACCCACCCTGAAGGCTTCGATGCCGTTATTGATGCCGTTGGATCTGGAGATACCAGGAGACTTGCCATTAACGCTGTGCGTAGGGGTGGTAGGGTTATTTTCGTTGGGCTCCACGACAATGAGGTTACTATACCAGGGAACCTGGTAGTGAGAAGTGAAATCGAGATTAAGGGTTCCTTCTCTTATACCGATGAGGACTTCCTTAAGGCCATTAGGGTACTGGAGTCAGGGTTACTGGACCCGAGGGAGGGTTGGGTTGGCATCAGGCCCCTTGAGATGGGGCAGGAGACTTTCGAGGAGTTGGCCGGCACGGAAACAAAATACATAAAGGTCATGTTTAACCCAGGTGAGTGACATAGGTAAGTTTGATGTTGAAGTTGAGATGAAGAGGATTAAGGAGGTTAGGGCCTACGTGGTTAAGGGTGGTGGAGCGGATTACCACGACCAAACACCCATATCAATCTACCCTGAGCACAGGACCACTTGGAGAAATAGTTTTTAACTTTCTTAAATAAATTTAAATCCTTAACAGTATCACGTGTGCAACATTAGCTTATGGAGTTATTACGAATCGTCCAAGTATTTTACCTTCAGCCAGTGTATTCAAAGCCTCATTGACGGCCTTCTCATCAAGAGGTATGGTCTTAATATACGACTTAATTCCTTTATCCCTGACCAGCTTTACCATCTCTTCCATTTCGTTTATGGTTCCATAGTTACTACCAATCATGGTGTATTGCCATACCGTAGTCTCAAAAACGGGCATGGGATATTCCTTGCCTTCCATCCCGACAAGGACAATAACTCCACCTGGTTCAAGAAGCCGCGCTAGTGTCCTTGCAGTCTCCTCAGTACCCACTAAATCTATTATTGCCGATACGCCCTCATCGGTCGTGCTCCTGACCAAAGATTCTAACTCGTTGGGATGCACGGCATAGTGAGCACCCAGTTCTTTAGCCCACTTCAGCTTTTCATCGCTTCTCGACGATGCTATTATCGTCGAGTACGGTGCCATATATCTCAAGAACTGAATTGCATAAGAAGCCAATCCTCCTACTCCATACACTATGACGCTGGATCCCGGATATAAATATGGTAATACCTTCTTAATTGCTGAATATGAGGTCAATCCTGCATCAGCCAAGGGGGCTGCAATGACAGGATCAATATCGATCTTAACCAAGAATCTATAACTCGGTACGTACAAGTATTCAGCATATCCTCCGTAATAATTTATCTGTCCAGGAATACTCTGATTTCTGCACTGCATGCATTTTCCGACTCTACAATATTTACAGTCAGCCCATATTGCATAAACAAGGACCTTATCACCCACATTGAAATTCACGACCTTTTTCCCCACTTTTTCAATAATTCCAGCATTCTCATGACCTAGAACAAAGGGTAACCTACTGGGCCTACCCCCCTCTGCGAAGTCACCTCTCCATAATCCAACATCGCTCTTACACATACCTGCGCCACTCACTCTAATCAGTACTGATTCATCATCTCCAGGCTCCGGAACATCAATGTACTCACTTCGTAAAGGCGATCTGAACTTCTCTAAAATAAGCGCTCTTGACCTCACGAATTTTGTATTATCTCTATGTTTTTAAATAAGTTATGAAACATATTGAATAAAAGCTCGATTATTATCAATGATTTGGATAATCAAACATGTTGGAATCAATCCTTAAAAGTACTGACACAAATATCGCACCTGATGAGTGTCAGAGAAGGTACTGTTATGTTCTTTAAAGTTGGAGAACAAATGGTGCCTGGGGCAGAGGTATACTTTATGCATGATTTTGACACGTGGATGCCATTATGTTTCTATGTATTTTATATAAGATTGGAGGGTAAGAATATTTTAATAAACACAGGCTTTCCGAAAGAAACTGAAAGAATAGAAAAGTTCTGGCTGGATTGGGATAAAAGGTCCACATTCAAAAGAGGTTTATTAATAGATGATATCATGAACATATTGAAGCTACGATATGAAGATATAGACTATGTATTTATAACCCCCTTAGTCATATATTCCACGGGAAATGTTGAGAAATTTTATAAATCAAGGATATTCATATATAGAGATGGGTGGATCGATTTCCTGGCTCCAAGTAAGAAGAGGGGCATGTTTTCCGCTCTTCCTTACGACCTTGTATTTACAAAGGAGTCCCTGTGCAAGTTGTTAACTGATATGAGGGATAACATAGTTCTAGTTAATGATGGCGATAAAATTTCCGAATCGATCTATGTAGAATTTGGAGGAGTGCACCATAGGAGTTCCATGATAATTTACTTTAAGATTAATAATAAAACTGTGGCTTTTACGGATTCAATATTTACGCGCAGAAACCTAGAGTTGCGAATACCTATAGGTATACTTGAAAGTGTAGATGAAGCCTATGATGTTTTTGAAAAGCTCAAGAAGGCAGATATAGTAATACCATTATTTGATTGTGGTATTACTGGAGATGCCATGTATGGTGAAATTAAAATCTAGCTGAAACTCAGTACATTAATTTTAATACAACTTGTTTGATCCATAAGATTTATATTCGCTAAAATCGATTAACGTGATGAGTATGGAGAATAGGGGTGTAGAGAATCTTTTAAATCTTTTAAATGTTCCGCGGTTCGGACCCTTGTCAGGCATTGTTATAATCGATACATGTAGGTACGGTGCTTGCCATTTAGCTACGGAGCTATTCGCGGAGCTTGGTGCAGTGGTGATACACATTGAAACTCCACCCTTTAAGCCTCCCTATTCTGACAGTTATAGATTTGCGGAGTTCAGGATCCCACCACATGGTGAAGTCCAGATTTGTGATCATGGTGCTCAAAACGGCAGAAACAAGCTCTCCGTAGCTTTAGATTTTCTTAATAGTGATGTTGGAAAAGAGATCTTCCTGGAGCTTATAAAGCATGCGGATGCCTACGTCGAATCTTCAAGACCTGGAACATTGGATAAGCATGGACTCAGTGACGATATACTCTTAGGTGCTAATCCTAGGCTGGTCATAGTACACCTTTCCGCATGGGGTCAAACCGGGCCTAAGCGATATGATACAGGGCATGATTTGGATATACAGGCTTTCACAGGCTTTCTGTACCAAATAGGGTATGAGAATGAGCCCTTGAGGGTTCCGTGGACAATAGCAGATTATGGAATTAGCCCATTCTTGGCATTTGCTACATTGGCCGCTATATACTATTCAAAAAGAACAGGGTTGGGCCAGGTCATAGATGCTGCTCAATATGAACTATTTCTGAGGTTACTAGACCCTTATTTACTCGATGCAGCGACCTATCAAGTGGAGCCCCCTGAAAGAATGGGTAATGATCATCCCTACTACTTCCCCTATGGTGTTTATAAATGCAAGGATGGGTGGATAACGATCTCTGCACCATTTCCAGCAACATGGCCGCGTTTAAGAAAATTATTGGGGTTACCACCAGAGTATGATGATGAGAATATAAGAAGAAGACATAGACAAGAAATAAATAGGAAAATTGAAGATTTCTTAAAAGACAAGACAAGAGAAGAAGCGGTAAGGATCCTGCAGCAGAACGGTGTTCCGGCCTCGGTTGTCCATAAAATATCTGAGCTAATCAATGATCCACATGTTTTGAGTCGTGGAATACTTATAGAGTGGGAGGATCAAAATATTGGTAGAGTAAAAGGATTAGGTGTGGTACCAAAATTCTCAAGAACCTCTGGTATGATCTGGAGGGGGTTTCCGAGATTCGGTCAAGATACATGCGCTGTTCTCAGAACTTTATTAAATTTTGATGATGATAAACTTATTTATTTACATAGAAATAACGTAATATATTGTGAGAATCTCAAAGAATGATACCTAAACAAAAAGTATAGTATCATAGCTCAGCACTTCCTCATCCCTTTGATTAAGACAAACTACATGAACAGTGACTATGCTATTTTCTGGATGCTTCTTACTTTGGCGAACATCTACAACCTCAAATTTTGCCTGTAGGGTATCACCAGGATAGACCGGCTTCATGAACTTTACATTATTGAATCCTAGAAGTGCCTTATTATTTTTTCTAATTATTTCAGTCATACTCAGTAATCCTTGACATAGTGATAATACTAAGAGCCCTTGAGCAACTCTTTTCTTAAATGTCGTTTGTGATGCATATATTTCATCTACATGCAAGGGATGGAATTCCCCAGTCAAACCCGCAAACAATACAAGGTCATAGTCTAGCACAGTCCTTCTCTCCGTTGTTACGACGAGTCCTTTTACCAGCTGCTGGACATTAGTCACAGATCGTATTCGTTTACAAGACCTTAAAAGATATTAATGATACAAGTTACATATTTTGTTTTTAATCATTTTTTAACCGTGATAAATGATCTCTGTATATTGTCTTTAGTTCTCTGATTGTTGTATCTATTTTCTCGTTATTACTTAGGAACTTTTGTATTATCTTTCCGCTTTCTTCGTGAATCTTTGTGAATCCTGGAAAATTAGGTCTTGGGTAAGCATGTATAACTGTGCTCAGTGTATTTAGATGTGCATCATTGGTTTCAAGGTTTACATTCTCATCAATCCATGCGTAAATATTTGATGGTTGACCATAGCCTTTAAAGTATATATTTATCTGCACATCCCTATTCAATAACCATAGTAAGAATCTTCTTATGATATCCAATGATCCCTCAGCTCTCCTTGAAACCGCGATACCAGCACCGCCTAGCACTGCACCAATGGGCATGGTAGTTGATGATGGCACTGCAGAAAAAAGTACGATATTCCTTCTATATCCATTTCTTGAGTAATTAAAATAACCGTAGATATAAGGTGCGTAGCAAATTTCATCGGTGGTAGCCATATAGTCCAGCAATTTAATGGGGTCTGAATCAAAGCTAATTCTATGTACATAATCTCCCATTTCTTCAAGTATCGAGAGGGCCTTGTGAATTGCTGAATCATCTATCTCATGGAAATGCCTATTCCATATTTTCCTGTCAATATTTGCCAATATTGATAAAAAAGTTGAATGCGCATGCAGTGGAGTAAGCGGTAATGCAATTTTACAAGCGCCATCATTGTATAATTTTCTAGCTAAATTCAGCATGGAAATTATTGATCTTGGTACTTCACTCAAAAGGTTAGGCCTATAAGCTGAGACCTGTGCGCTAGCGTCTATTGGTAATGCCCAGACATGATCTTTATAGATATAGGTGTTGAGGCTTTTACCTACGGTTTCCTTTCTAATTTTAATTAGATCCTCACTATTGATGATACTATCAATAGGTATATATTCGTTGCTCATTGCTAGATCACCAATTGATGGATAATCTACAATAACTAAATCATAGTGCTTAGCCAATTCGCCTGGGGATCTCATTGTAAATTCATAAAGAGATTGTCTGTCCCATTCAATATCTACATCGTAGTTGAATTCGTGGATAAACGCACGAGTCGCGTTCTCCAGGCCTCCAAACCCTCTTGGGTCATCCCACGTAATACCCCTAAGTTTCATTGAAGAAACATTGCATCATCTTAATAATTAATTTTTCTATGAAACAAGTCCTATAATTCGTATTTAAAGCGCAATAGACTCAACTTTATGAGTAGAGAGGTTGAATACATAGTGATTCTTGTCTTAGCATCCCTATGGATAGATGCCTATGACTTCACTGCTTTTTCATTCGCTACCGCATTATTTAAATCCGCATTTCCATGGATGTCCTCATTCTTGTTTGGTTTTGCGGTAGCTTCTGTACAATTTGGTGGTGTGACCGGCAACGTGGTCGGCGGATGGCTCACAGATCGTGTAGGAAGGAAAACGATGCCCATAACTCTTATACTCCTCTTAACTGTAGCAGCCATTGGATAAGGCCTTGCCCCCAGATCTATATACATTTACAATACTACGAATACTGGTTGGCTTCGGGATTAATGCAGATACAGCAACAGGGTTTACCTATATATTTGAATATTTGGGGACTAAGTAAAGAATATACCGGACAAATCTGTGACAATTTGTTGCTGCATCCATATATCTAGTGACGTTAGCAATAATTTTTTATCCGTTTTATTTAGTAACACGTAGCCTTACGAATCCTATCCTGTGGGATCGATAATGATTCTGGGAGGTATTTTTGCATTTATAGTGTTTTTGTTAAGGGTAAGAATTCCTGAATCCATCCTATGGCTTACCTATCAGGGTAAATTTGCCACCACTAAGCAATTATTGAGGAGAACATACAGAATCGATCTACCAGATGTGTCTGGTGTAGACGTAGAATTGAGGAGAGTTGCGAGGGGCTTAAGGGAGTGCATTTCTATCCTCATTTGATTTCTATCCATTCGTATGGTTTTTACCTTATATACTATTGGCACTTAAGCTAACAGGACTCTAGCTATAATTGAAGCTAGTGCGTTGATTTACGCTGTGGGCACATTTGGTGAGTGATTGACGGCATTTTTGACGCCAAAGTCGGCACAAAGACTTTGTACGTAATTGGAACTGCTGGCTCTGGAGAGCCTCATCAATTTTTCCATCCTTGCGCTTCACCTCAATCTAATAACATTATTAATGGTCTTTGCTTCTCTTGTTCTATTTTTCCATATAATGTATATCAACCAAGGAATGACTACGATCTCTGCTGTATATCCTCCCCAAGAAAGAGGTACAGTGGCCGGTTGTGGGTATTTCTAGGTCAAGCTAGGGCGGTTATAGCGCTAACTTATGCACTAACATTGCTAGGGTTAGAGAATTTGCTGTATAGCATAGGTACATGCGCTAATGTACATAACTAGGATACTGTTCTAAACAATATGCAACATGTTTGAGTTCTAAAATATATCCCACTAGAACTTATCATTAAATTTGATGAGTGGACCAAGTGGACCTGGGGATGTGCACAAGGTATTTGACGAGGCCTTGTTGAAAAGGACGCACTATTACTGGACAGTCCTTGGTGCGCTTGCTGATTATCTAGATGCTGGAGCAATAGTTGCAGGTGCCGCGTCATTACCAATATGGTATCAGTACTTTCATCTAACACCATTCCTGGTAGCATTGCTCGCCGCGCTTTCTGCCAACTCATTTGGTTCGGCTCTTGGTGCGCTGGCCTCCGCACCTCTGGGTGATGCATTTGGTAGAAAAACAATCTATACATACGATCTTTTATTCTATACGTTGGGTGCAGTTTTGATTGCACTAGCCAATAACTTTGTGATTCTGTTCATAGGTTACCTCATAATGGGTCTTGCGGTTGGTGTTGATGTACCTGTGTCATGGTCCCTTATAGCTGAGATAGCTCCAACTAGGTTTAGGAGTAGATTAATGGCTTTCATAAACATACTCTGGTACCTAGGACCAATAGCTGTGTTATTGATAGGTATAGCAACAGTCCCCTTGGGTTCGGAGTCCTTTAGAGTGATCTTTGGAAGTCTTGCTGCAGTTGCATTAATAACATGGGCCTTGAGGAGATCACTCACCGAGTCGCCCAGATGGGCCTTGTTAACTGGTAAGTTAGAGCAAGTTAAGGAGGCTGCAGAAAAATTAGGAATAAACGTGGATGTTTCAAAGTTACAAGCAGCCCAGGAAAGGCTTGGCCTCAGGGATAGGTTGAGGGAGGTTTGGAAATATAAGAAGGGTATAGGAATAGGATTTTGGGCAAACTTCCTCTGGTACATACCGGCGAGCACGTTTGGTTTCTTTCTGCCCTACCTCGTTACGTCAATAGCACATAGCAACATCGTAATTGCTGATTTAGTGGATATAGGATGGTTCGCAACGGCGCAGTCGATGTTCATAGTCTATATGTTTATTGCAGATAAGGTAGGCAGGAATGTGCTTTATGGTATTTCAGCAGCGATCTGTGCCGTTGCATTCCTATTTCCAACATTTCTCCCATTCACCATATTTTGGGTAGTTCTACTGAATGTTCTACTCTTTGGTTTTGGTCACGGAATAGGGGTCTTTCCCGTGGGCACTGCATGGCAGGCAGAAGTATTACCAACCGAAGTGAGGGCAACGGGCCAGGCCTTTGTATGGACATTCCTAAGGACGACGATAGGGATCTGGAGCCTAATAGTTCCTTTCATAGTGCTTCTCCCAAATGGCTACTCCTACATAGCTGGAATATCTGCTGCATTATTCATAGTGGGGGTAGTGTGGGGCTTTAAATGGGGACCTAGGACTCAGGGGAAAAGCCTGGAGGAAATAAGAAAAGAACTCTATGGTAAGTGATCCAGCTTCAGTCCCATGATCCATCTCCCATCAAAACCCTTAAAACTTTTCCCTGTGCCTTCCTTGATTTCCTGACTTAAACCTGCCTTCTCAATGTTGTTAGTTTTCTTACCTCGTAATCACGTTTACTTAGTATGTCCATTAGTTTCCTCATTCAAATGCCTCCTAATCCTCCCCGCCCTTAGGGGCGAGGTTTGTTGTTCGTTCTATCACGCGCTTGTGTAACCAACCATGCCCAAACTGGGTTCTGCATTGTGCCATAAGGCACATTGCATGAATGCCTTATTATTCATGCCATCCTCAACATTATATAGGTTAGGGAATATTCATGGGTGGAGAACCATTACATGTCTTGCCTCTCATTCATGTGGCCACCAACATTACATACAATTTAGCACATTCATGTATTCATCTACATTATATGTGAATCGACCCATTCATGCAGGGGCCTACATTGCATGCCGAGGGTTTACACCCATCGTGGTTAGTCTAAGGCCTCCCTCATTACATTAGGATGTAATACATTGGGGATTTATAAGGCCTTCTCCATGCACCGCACGTGGCTGGCTTTATCAATACACACTGAGCGTAAAGCAGTGAATTGTGTAGTATTTCTTGGTTCTTGTTCATGGGGTTACAGTGGGTATTAGGCGATGCTTTCACGTGATAAAGGGAAAATTATTAATATAGGCACGGGTCGTTGAGTAAGAACTGACGGTGATGGTGATACTAAGGATGGTAACGTTGCATGTGGTTTGAGCGGTGGTGGGTGTAGTAATAGTGGTTGGCATAATAACAGTGGCGCCAGGGCCGTCAATGCCTACGGCAATAACAGCGCCGACATGGGCACTAACGCATTGATCAGCATGGACACTAAAATGGCAGCCACAGTAGCTGGGGCGCTGATAGAAGCACCAATACCGGAACTAATACGAGCGCTAACATGAGGAGTAGCAGGCGCGGTAGAAGTAGTGGCCGTAGCACCTAAGGCACTGGTCACAACCACTGAGGTAGCTGGGGAAGAAATGAGGGCGTCAGTGGGTACGTACCCACTGACCCCATACTCATGGGGTGTGGAGTCGATTAGAAATAGAAAGAAAACAAAAAACGAGGACTTACACATATACCAGCCACTGGCGCCTGGGAGCACCCTAGGGAATTAACAAAGCTTAGTAACCCAGAGCAGCCTTAATATATGGGCTAACTTAATAATACATGCCGTAAGATCGTGAGGGGAAATCCGCAGGTCTGGGTGTGTAGCTTGAGGAGAGTATTACAGGGAGTAGGCACCGCGTTCACCATGCACTTAATGAGTCGAGAACCCTGTATTGCCTGAACCCCCTTAATGAGGACCTTTATGAATGCCCCGGGCTGGCCGGGCGTCCTCGGAGTCGTGACCCGAATATCGTGGCTTTACGAACGTGCCTTGCCGTGCATTGCAAACATTTAAGAACCCTGGGACCGGCAGTGGTTTGTGGGTTCCATAAACGTCACGGTTAGATTTGGTGAGGATGAACTTAGGAGGCTTGACGAGCTCGCTGAGCGAATGGGGAAGACTCGTAGTGATGCTATTCGCGACTTGATTAATAAGTTCGATGAGACGTTGAAGCAGGAAGTCGAGAAGGAAAGGAGGAGGTGGATGCTTATTGGGTTCGTGTCCGCGCTTGAGGAGGCCATCCTAGACCCTGAGCTCATACTCCGCTTCATCCGGAGGAACGTTGATATCCTAGGCTTTCCGGATTTTGTGATCGGGATGGTTAAGGTCAGAAATAGGGTGGTATTGATCAGTCACCACGATAGAATTGGCAACCAATTACTTCAGCAGGTGAGGGCTAAGGTTGAGGAGGATGTGAGGAAAGAAGAGGAGGAGATCGAACGAGAAGGAGGTGAGGATGAGGATACTGACAGTGCTGGGGCTTCCAAAATGCCCGTGGTTATACGTAGGGGTGCTCATCAACGCACTCTCCGTGCTATCCCTGAGACTATTAAATATAAATTAGTGACTAGTGGCAGGGCCGCACCGCCCATTGCCAGGCCTACCGCTACAAGTGCTGCTGGTAAGCCCGTGAACAACGGCGGAGGGGGTAGCGCCAAGCCTACGGTAGCTGCCTCCGTGTCGGGAAACAAAAAATTGGTGACTACCGGTGTACCCACTACTGGCAGCTCAGCCAATGCCCAACCCATATCCCCAAACCAACGGGCCAGCACCAATGGTAGTGGTGAGGGATTGGCAGATCCTGCAGGCCAAGGGATTAACCATAAGGTGGGTGGTGACTTTGCATTTGCGTTGGTGGCTAATTTATATCATAAACGTAGGGAAAGTTTGTTGAGGCTCATAGAGGGTATGGCAGGTGATTAGAGTGCCTTGGCTTACAGAACAGCTGGTTCTGAACACCCTTAGTTGTAAAGGCTTTGAGACCTACTACGTTAATCTGAAGCCCTCGCCTGACATCATCGCTACTCGGTATGTGGACATCCTCAAGCGTGTTAGGGAGGTTTGGTTCATCGAAGTTAAGGGGATCAATGAAGCGCTGGTTCGTGTAGATCAGCTAGAGGCTTTGGTTAACTTGGCACGGTTTGTGTCGAATCCACCGTATGTTAAGGCTTATCCTGTCGTCGCCGTTGTCGGCGAAGGAGTTATCACGTTTCATAACGCAGAAGAACTACTAAAAATGGCATTGCTCCTTCAGAAATACGACGATACAAGGAAGACCGCAAAAGGTAGGCTAATAGCGGCCATAAATGCAAATCGTGTCTCTCCATTTCTTGAATTACCGGAGGCAAAACAGCCGTGTAAAAGGGCCAAGACAACGTTCGAATACTTGCGTGACGTAGCCGTGCGAGAGCTCGAGGAAGTGGCCGAAGGAGATATCAAGGTTATCCTCGGTGACAAGGTCGAGAATATCCCGCAAATTAGGGCATTCGAACCCACTGAAGACAAATGTGTACCACGCATTGATGAGGGTGGTGAATAATGGGGCTGGGGAAGGTCCTCCTCAGGCTGGGCGTTAAACCAACCCCGCCTAGGGATCAAGAAGGTAGGCAAACACAGCCTGATCCGGTTGTTGGGGATTTCGTTGCCAAGTACCTAAAGTGCCTGGGCGTTGATGACTTGGGTAAGGTGCCGGGCATCATCAAGGGCCTAAACGTCAATGATGATGCCGCCAAGTGCCTGAATGAGTTAATGAGATCCACAAACTGGGATGAGCTGTTTACGAAGATTAATATGGAAATAGCCTTATTCGAAACCGTTACCAAGCACGAGCTACAGGGGCTAGTGGGCCATGGCGGTGGCGCTAGTAGCGCCGCGCTATCACTCCTGGCCCTCCACGACTTCATCACGTCCCTAAACATCATCAGACAACTAATGGGCAACGATAACACCAGGCCCATGGCGATGATAACCCTGGCAAAAATAACATACTTGTTATTTGATTTGTATATGGAGCTTTCGAAGAGGAAGGCCATACCGCCCAATTTAGAAGTTGAAATATGGAAAGTCCGTGAAACCCTCGTTGACGTAATGGAGGAATTATTCAAGGGGGATAGAATGATGACCGTTGACGGTAAGTCGTTTGATAAAAATAAATAACTATACTTAGCAAACACCTCACTGACCGGACCGGTCAATTGACTATTTGTAAAGGAGGCAATGATATGTTTGCTCACTGTTTAAGTTCAATTTCACTTGGGAAGCAACGAGGGGTAAAGTTTAAAAAGGCTTCAGACCACGTTCAGTCCTGCATGGGTAGGATGAAAACTTTAAAAATATCTCCGGTTACGTTCGGCTTTGAAGGGGGGCGTACGAGGATCGTTGCTATCCCTGCCCATTGTTTAGGTTCAATTCCACTTCAAAACTAACGTGGGAAAAGCTTAAAAAGTTCTTCAGCCACGTTCGTGATTGTTCAATCCCCCTTGATGTTCAACTCCCCTAGTTAAGTACAGGGTGGCGAGAGTGAGGGCCAAAAATATGCCCAAAATCATGAAGGCGATGAGGGTGTAATGTAGGGCAATGTTGTTCGGATTCTCTAGGTATAGCGCGTATATTATTGGCCCTGTGATTCCAACTACGATCAACAGGGTCGACACAATGTTGCCAAGCTTCTCCCTGCTCGTCTCTTGCCACCTCACGCCGCTGATACGTGTTAGGCAACTTTAAATATTTGTCCCCACGTTGTGGAAAAGCTTATTAATCCCCTAGTTCAGGGACTAACGAGTACGCAACTAGGCATGAATGTGCATATACGCATGTAATGTAGTTCGATGCATGAATGTAGGTGGTCTCATGTAATGTAACGGTGAGCATGAATGTACATGATTGCATGTAATGTCCCTTTGTCCATGAATGTGAGATACTGCATATAATGTGTGTCCCTGCATGAATGTAATGGGTCTCATATAATGTGCATTAAAACATGAATGTGCATTGCTGTATGTAATGTTCCGTAGCCTATGAATGTTTGTTATCGCATGTAATGTATAATCACGCATGAATGTGCACCTACGCATGAATGTAAGTGTCGACATGTAATGTGCATGAGGGCAGTGTGTACCCAAGCGCCGTTGAGGGTTAGATCCATGGCCCAAGTTCACGCCCATAGAAGAGCTAGCAGCAGATCTTAGGTGCATATTTGATGTACCATTGTTTCAACTCCTCATGCTTAGGCGTGAAGTAGTGCTCGACAAGGACGCGGTACTCACTTGGAGGTGCTCGCCCTTGTAAGATGTTCACTATACTTTCTGGAACACCCTGCATCAATAAGTACGTGGCAAAAAATTTCCTGAGTTCGTACAGCTCAAGATCACGTCCTAACACACCCCTAGCCACGTCCTTGATTTCTCGCCTTAACCTACTTTGGTCGAAAGGTACCAATTTACGCATCGCGTTCTCGACCACGTCCCTACTGAACAAGTTACTGGCTAGCCAAGCCTTAGTCATTCCCTCAACCCACGCCTTCCTATGTGGAAGGTATACCTGTTTAACCCAGTCCAGAAGCTCAGGCCTCATAAAGGCGATGAATGAGCGCTTTGTTGCCGTGACCTTACCAATCCTCAACATGCCGTGCTCAAGGTCCAAGTCATCAATTGTTAGCAAAAACGGCTCACCAGGCCTTAACCCAGTCTCGGCAAGCAAAGCAAAATAGAACTTCGATTCAATGGTCGGCAACTGCTGCCAAATTTGACGTAGTTGCTCAATGGTTGGGAGTCTAACCCTATTATTGCTCCTCGCCCTGTATGTCTTAAATGTGTGATAGAGCAAGCCGAACAGGTATGGGTCCCTCGACTCCAGCACAGTCTTCAGGAACGACTTCAGGGCTGTTGTTAGGTGGTGTAGGACGTGCTCCTCACCCTCCTCCCTGAGCTCAGCTAGGTACTCGCGAATCCCGTCAGGCGTTAGGTTCCAGTTAAGCTCCGCCAACATTTCACGGAGGTAGTGCACGTAGTTCCTCAGGGTCTTCTCGGTAACACCCTCAAGCCTCTTGGCTTTGACAAAATCCTCAATGTCCTGTTCTGTAACCACCCACTCCCTGCCCATAGACCTCACGTAATCACCAAGGTACCTGTCCAAATAGGACAGGAGCAAGTCCCTGTACTCAGGGTCTGCCCTTGCCCTGGCTATGACCTTGACCAAGTCACCGATCGAGGCAGGCTCCACCTCAGGTATTTGACCCAATATCCTAGCAAGTTCCTCATTACTGAGGAACTTTAGAGCACGGCATAGTAGGTCCTCGGTAACACGTCTCTTACCAGAGCGTATCATGGATATGAGGTTAAGTGTTACCTCCAAGTCTCTAGCCTTGACACCTTTCTTCTCCATCACGTAGTTAATAATCTTAACCCTCTCCTCATTACCTATCTTATTGATATTGATGAGTTCGCAGTCAACCATTACACCAATAGGTGCAAAGCCATATTTAAGGATTTTGTAACAGGAAGTACATCGGACAGTAACACGGTGAGGAGAAATTGATTGAAAAGTTAGCGGCCCCGGTGGGATTCGAACCCACGACCTACGGCTTAGGAGGCCGCCGCTCTATCCTGGCTGAGCTACGGGGCCGATAATTTTGTTGGTCCAGTCCTTTTTAATCTTTTACTTCATTGTGTGGACCGAGGCTTCATTGATTATTCATGTTGTGGTTTCG
>Ga0208662_100413_pt1 | contig 16769 bp, 19 predicted proteins | sample OSPB_host_MetaG_FD_187136 | JGI IMG/M metagenome (GOLD analysis project Ga0208662, IMG submission 187136) | Hot spring microbial mat communities from Yellowstone National Park, Wyoming, USA - OSPB_host_MetaG (SPAdes) (version 2) | ecosystem: Environmental > Aquatic > Thermal springs > Hot... | reverse complement strand
TGTTAATATGAGTGAGATAGTTGTGGGGAAGGATGATATTAACTACGTTAGGATTTCAACTCGTTTGTATGAGGTTCATCACTGGAAGTCTTTAGCTGAGAGTCTATAAAGGAAGTATTCAAGGAGGTGGAGGGTGAATAAGTGGATCTTGTATAGAGTTCGTTCTTTTCATCAAAGGGCTAGGAGGATTATGGAGGATTTTGCTAGGAAGGTTGGGAAGTGGGTTGTTGAGATTGCTGGAGATTTTGGTGCTAATGTTATTAAGTTGGAGAGTCTTAGGAATCTTGTCAAGAATGTTGATAAATTGCCTAAGGAGTTTAGGGATAAACTTTACTTGATGCAGTATCGTAGGATTCAGTATTGGATTGAGTGGCAAGCTAGGAAGCGTGGTATTTTAGTTCAATATGTTAATCCTAGTTATTCTTCTGTTTTATGTCCTAGGTGTGGTAAAAGGATGGAAGAAAGAGGATATCGTTGGTTTAGGTGTTCATGTGGTTATGAGAATGATCGTGATGTTATTGCAATAGTTAATTTAAACGGGAGGGGGTCTCTGGCCCTCTCGTCTGCCCACCAGATGAGAGATGTAAACCCGAATCGATGGTGGGAACGATGAGCCCTCTGGAAGGGAACCCTCGCCCTTTCAGGGCGGTGAGAAAGTCAGATCCGAATAAACGTATATTTAAGACAGAAAAAATAAAAGGACCAACGTAAATTGATATTGTATGTGCCTTTTTAGAAAAATTAGAGTTGAGAGACCCATAATTTCCAATGAAGTCTTACTCATAAAGAAAGACGATTTCGTACATTTAGGAGATGAAATTTACCTAAGAGTTTTGGCCTCAGATAAGAGGGGAGAGGAGATAAGTAAGAGTTATTATTATTTCATAGTTAATAGGCTCAGACAGATGGGATTACTACTTGATAATGCGATAAGTTTCAAAGCAGTATTTCCCTTTGAAGTAACTTCTAACGGAATTTCACTAACGGATAGTATAATGTTCATAACAGATGATAAAACATTAGTTTATTACAATTCCGAAAATACAGTATACTCATGCGAGAGTTGTCCAGTAACCTTAGAGTGCATTAACGGTTTTAAATCAGTGGTAAGAGAGGTAAAAGTTGAGATAAGGAATGACGAACTTGACGACGCGTGGCTCTCACTTATAAGTGGGTTAAAATTTAAACTTCTATCTAACATAAAATTTGCAAGAGTTAAGGCTGATATTGGAAACATTAATTTGAAAGAAAGAACTTTTGCGAAACAATTAAAAGTGACCCAAATTGATGGATAGAATGTTTAAGTTAACTATGTCAACAATAATAGTATTATTTACAACATTTATATTAGGTCTAATTAGAGCTATGATTGATGTTGGAAAAATTAAGACAATGTCTTCAGAAATTCTATATTTCCATATAGTATTTGCCTCAATAACAGGTATACTTTCCATATTCCTATTCTCATTAGCTAGAAAAACGGGATTACTATTCCCTAAAGTTCTTGCCACGATAAACTTAAGTGCAATAAGTACTGCAGGATTCTCCGGGTTAATGTACCTTTGGAGCAATAAATACATTTTCAGTTTAAGCATGCTTTACTCATTTGAAATAGCCTTTGGAGTATCTTCAATGTTAATAGGATATTTGTATTGCTTCTACAAGATATGTTTTAGGTAAAAAAACACTTCCAATAACTTAGCAACAGTTATTAAACTTTGCCTTAATTTTAACTTAAATGCTTAAACTGAAAATACCAATAATTATTAAAATATTCTAATCGTTATTTAAGAACTTCCCCTAAGATATTCATAAATATATGTTTGATATAAGAAGAAGAGAATGTAATGAGATAAGAAACTTAAAGAGTTGGAGACTGTAACTCTTTTACGTAACCACTCGTTATTTTTAATTACTTCTAAATATCGTTTTGATTAAGTAATGTTTATATAGTATTACCGAAATAGTTTTTATTGATGATCTCCCTAACTGATGACTGCTCACGAGGGTGGGAGTGATAAAAGTGGATGGGAGGGTAGTGGTGCCCGTGGCGGAATTAAAAGTAAGGATAAGTTACGCCACGGGTAAACACTAATTTACGGTAGGAGAAAGGTAGGAAAACATATCTTGATACGTATCAATTTTGATGATTATTATCCAATTTCTCGAACCTCATCCGTACTCCACGAAAACAATGAACTTTCTTTAGATGCATTCTAAAAAGAAAAGAGAGGAATTAATTTAACGATTTTCAAATTATTTGGACTAAATTTCCGACAGCTTTTCTAATAATTTTGTAATTTTCAGTTTTTTACAGAATTCCTCGTTACTTAAACCGTATTCTAATGCTTTCTCTTTCCTCATTTTCCTAAATATTTCAGCTCCCTCATAGTAAACTCTAAAATAATATTTCGGTAAAGAAAACCAGTAATCGTCCCCTCTGTAACCCATTATTTCCTCATCTATCCAAGTTGCAAAGCCTTCAATAAACCTCAAGTACTTTAATAATTTTCCATTACCTATCCCGAATGGCAGAAGTATTCCCTCAAATATAGCGTGTAGATAGGGAAATTTTGGTTTACAAATTAAATCTTGAACGTAATGGGCCATTTCATGAATTATGGTTCTCTCTATTTCTTCCCTATATTCCTCGTCAAAATAACCTATGAATATTACACCACTGTGATAAAAAGCATAATAGGGAATGCTTATTTCTACTATTTGTGGCATAGGGAATTTAAACCCAAGAAATTCTTGAAGCTTAACTCTCGAATCACTAATAACTCCATCGGGAATCATAAACATTCACATAAAAATACTCTCATTGATATTTATTAAATTTTTCTTCATTATATAGTAGTTTATTTGTGAATATATTTAATATGCTAAGTTACTTTACAAGTTTAAACTTGATCTAGTTGTTTTTAATTAATATAAGCCGATAAAAATTCTAGTTTACGTATTTGATTAAAAAGTAAGTTTTATTTTACGCCCCTACTCATTATGTGTAGGATTAACTTTGAATTCTGTTAAAGCTACTGACGCTGAACTAAGGGAGATATATAACAATATTCCACCAGCTTACGATAGGGCTAATAGATTTATTTCATTTAATCAAGACGTTAAATGGAGGGCTGATCTTGTTAAGACTATATTAAAATATTGTACTAAACCAAAGATTATATTAGATGTTGCATCTGGTAAAGGTGAACTCTCTTATGTCTTTAAGAAGGTTTTTAAGGGGAATTATGAAGTGATATTAACGGATTATGCGGAAAACATGTTAAAGATGGCTATTGTGGATGACGATAAGGTTTTAGCTTCATTTGATGCCTTACCCTTTAGAGATAACGCTTTTGATGTAGTCATGAGTAGTTTCGCCCTTCATGCGTCTGATAATATAGAGATTGTAATTAAGGAGATTACAAGAGTCTCCAGAAAGATAGTGGGTTTCATCGCAATGGGGAAACCCGATAATCCCATAAAGAGAATATATTTAAGTTTATACCTTAGGTTTTTAATGCCCTATATTGCAGCTCTTGCTGGTGCTAAGGCTAGAGATTTCAAATATATATACTATATTTACAGAAGACTTAATGCTAATTCGTATTTCAGATCAGTTTTTCATAAATATATAGACGTAAAAGTATATGAAGAAAAAGCATTAAATTTATTCTATTTCGTAGTAGGTTATCCTAAAAAAAGAAATTTATAATTAATTCCAAAGATTATTTTAATCTATTATATTTATTCTAGATTTTTAACTATAAAACGTGATCTACGATATTTAATTTATCCTTAATAACCAAATCTTGTTGATGTTTCATTTTAACAAGATAAATATTTTTATTTTATAACATTTCAATACTTATTATGGATAAACTTAAGCTTACTGCCTTTGTTTTACTCACATTAGGTATAATATTTGATGGAATTCTTATATTATTCTTTCTATTATCTATTTCGTCTTTAATTATCCTGTCGATAAGAAGAGTAGATGTCATTAGAGTATTCCTCAGCGCAATGCTAATAGGTTTCCTATTCGAAAAACTAGGGTTAACAACGGGATTTCCTTTCGGTCATTACGCTTATCACTTTCCTCCGTACTTATTAGGAGTGCCCGTTTTCGTAATATTTGGATGGGGAATATTCTCTTATATCTCATATCTTCCGGTAATGGATTTCCCGTTCAAGTACAGAGTTCTCTTCTTTCCGATATTAATGGTGATAATAGACCTCTCAGTGGATCCTATAATGGTAACAGCCCATTATTGGACATGGATTTCAACGTATCCGAATTGGTACGGAATACCTTTAACTAACTTCCTCGGATGGTATTTAGTATCTTTTATAATATCCCTAACATCCATAAGAACTAAAGAGATGAAAAACTCATATATAATTTTCTTAATAACTTATTTTTTATTTTCGTTAAAATTCCTCATATTTGCAAAACCCCAACTTATAGGACCCTTATCAATAGCTACCTCTTTAGCGTTATTGATTAGCATTATAATATTTGTATTTAACAGATTAATAGTGAAGAAGGGACAACAAGGACAGTAATATCAACAGGGTCACGAAGATTATATCCCTTCTAGAACCCTTCCTACCTAGGAGTGCTATCTCTTTCGATGATTTTAACTTTTCTCCAGGTCTTAGAAACCTCGTTGAGGGTTCTATTAGCGATACTAATAATAGGGGAGTGTTTAAGCTAATCAATGTAAGTATTATTAACGATAATACCCAGGAAGCTTGGACTATAGATTTGTTAAGTCTTCTATAAGGTATCTTATATTCCACATATAGGGCCCCCGTGAATATATATAATATCCAATAAATATCAGGTATAAGAAAGTAATTGCTCTCAAATAAAGCCCAAACTAGGGACAATGAGACTATAAATGTCGTGCCTAGAACATTTCCCCACATTGTATTTTTATTAAAATAGAACATGAATGTTACTGTTAATAATGCCATTGGTATAATTATATATATATTAATTTTAATAAAAATGTAGGGCATTGTAGCTAAAAGTATTAATAATATATCCTTATAGTTAATTTTTAAAATCATAATTTTAGGCTGTAAGTATTCAAGTATAGGCAAAGTATATGCTATTACTGGGATTAACAGTAGGGCTCTGATTACGTTAATTCCAAAGAATGGAATTAGTGAAACGATATAAGATAAAATTCCTATGAAATATAAAGCGTGATTTCTCACTCTCATTTTCATTTAATCACCTGCCTTAAAGTAAGTATAAAAAACAATAAAATTCCTATACCTTGAAGAGGTGCAGATAATAAGAAAAACGGTAATGATAATCCAAGATCATATATAAACCTCATCAGCAGTCCTAAATTTAATAAAAAATATGGGGCATAAGAAGGTTTAATTGAAACCCTCTTTTGAAAAGTATTAATAAATAGATCCATTAAGACAACATCCACGCCGAATACCGTATTAAATAGGAAACCAACTGCGATAGAGTGAATGAAAATGTCGTAATTGAATACGAATATCGAACCGATTAAAAGATATAGCCAAGCAGTAAAGAGATGAATTATTGGGTATTTTCTTCCCTTAAATTTGTAAATTCCAGACGTGTGAAAAGACAGAATCCATGCTAAAATCATTAAAAAATCTAATCGAAAAGTCATACCTAAAATTAGAAGAACTAAGGCTAAAGAAATTTCCCAGCCTTTAGTTGGTTTAACACCCGTTACAAGACTAATGTCCCTAGCCATAACTGCAAATACCATACTTACTGGAAATATTAGATTTAGATACGGTATTACATAACCTAAACTTATCTGAACATCGATTATAGTTACGGTTACCATTAAGGATAAGAAAAGTAGCCAATTATACAAGGTTGGATTTAATCCTATTCTGGATCGTCCTAAATATTCTTTAGAATAATATAGTAAAATTGACATGGCGACTAAAATTAAAACCAATCCTAATTGCTGATTATAAATAAATGATATGGAACCAATTAACGTAAAAATTATAAATAAGATTATCAGTTTATTATCTGCAGTTCTCCCTGTCCATTCTACACTTAACGCAACTAAGACTTCATTACCTATAAGGGCTCCAAAGAAACCGTAAATCATTAGAAACCAATGAGAAGGAAACAGTGAGCTAGTAGGATCTAAAGGAAAGCCTTGTATTCCCATAAATTCAAATACAGCAGGTATTCCACCAAGTAAGAGTAGTAAAATACCAATAATCATCAAAAATAAAGCTACTTTCATACACCATCCTTTGAAACGGGATATTTTTATAGAATATACCTAATGTTTTAGGTTACTCACATCTTAAATAAAATGGAAATTAGATATAACATTTCAATCAGCTCATAAAAACCATAATATTTTAGCCTTTCAGCGGAATATAGCCTGTTTAGATATCCCTTTAAATAAGTTATTCCCCCTATAAGGTGAATTATGAGATAAATATATGATATTACAAGGATAATTTTATTTTTATATATAATTGGTGAAAATATGATTATAAAATAAAATACCATTTCATAGACCGCAATTAAATTACCAATGAGCTTTGGGAAAGTCCTTTTAGAAAAAGATAATAAGACTCCTAACATATGTATGATAATCATGATGAACGTTAAATACAATAATAACATGATAAGACAGCGTTAAGGTTAAATTAAAAAGTAAATACCCTTAATAATTAGGTTAAAGTGAGAGAGATAAGACGATTAAAAGTTAAATGATAATAATGCAAAATTTTCACAAATTTAAATTAAAATAATTTGTCTTTAATCCTAATTATAACGTATATAACTATCACTAGAATAGAAAGGGATGAAGCTAACAATATATAATTTACCTGCTCTCCCATACTGTTGCTACTAATATTTACATGTATTAAAGGGATTAAATTTGACATGTAAAATTTTCCATGTGAATATAGAAGGATTGTACTATTATAGATTCCCACTATATAATACCCTTTAGGAATCAAAATCCTTTGAGAAATATTATACAGGTTAACTAAGGCATATGTACCATTGTTAAAGGCTATTAGAGGTGATAATAAAGTCTCTGAGTGAAATACGATATTTCCTGAGAAGAACACTAATAAGCCTGGAGTGACCGGAGGAACTGATGGTTCAGTTGAGTATTTTATGTTATTACTAATAATTATGCCATTGGCTATAGTCAAATTGTATGGTAAAGATATATTCTTAATACTGTTATTTATTTGAATCAAATACGTTTTAGTTGAATTCTTATATATTACAATTATTGGTGGCGTATTTTTATTAATTATAAAAAGAGAAGGATAAATATTGTTAATCCTCAATTGAGTATTATTGCTTATAATCAATATATTTGCTAATGAAAGGTTTAATGGATAAGGATAATAATAGATATAAATCAAGTAATTATTATAAATATAACCTTCAGTTTCTAGCAATACGTTACTTATATTATAAAGCCTTTCAATCTTGTTTCCTATTACAATCTCACCTGGGACGTGAACAGCTGAAGTCGTATAACTTAAATAATATTTATAATAAGAACTTTCTAGAAGTATTGTGTACTTATTTACTGGTAATACAGACATTAAATTTCCATTCAAATTATATACTAGAATTTTGCTCTCATTATATAATAATATATAATAATTTCCATCAATATCAGAGAATATATAAGTACTTAAATATCCGCTGAAATTTATAATTACTGGACTAATTTCTTTGTTAACTAAATCAATTTTTAAGATCTTATATTTAATGATTTTGGAATAATTATTCGAATATATTGGCAAAATTAGATAAACATAATTATTACTGCTAAACACTGGTACTTGATAGTCTGCATAGGTGGTGAATTCAGCAGTACTATTATGTGAAATAATGATAAATTTATATGGAAATGCCGTTATATTTTCTATACTTATATTTTCTATTTCTCCATTTATAATATTTACAGCATGAATGAGAACGTTCACAATGGGGATTTGAATTTCAATTATATCATTATTTTCCGTTATATTGTAGTTAATTATTCCTTTCTCGTATACGTCTATAGCAATAACGTAATTGCCATCAACTGTAGAGAATGGGGTAATATTGTCCTCTTTATTGACAATTTTTAAAGACGAGTTTAAGACATAAACCTCGCAGGTAACATTTATTATGACAGCCTTAGATGAAACTAAGGATTCATTTCTAAAAAAAACTAATAAATAGTTATTAGCAACGTATGTTGAAATATAGATATAACTTCTCGAAAAATTTTGAGTAAAAGTTAAATTTACATAACTACCATGGAGATTGTTAAACGTTATATTCAGCGTACTATTATGATAAGTTAAGATCTCAATTAAAGGACTATTATCGAAAATAATTGTTGAAATATATTGGAAGAATTTCTGATTTGTACTAGAGTAAATCGTTGACGATAGGGGGATGAGAGTGACAGAAGTTAAAAACAGTAACAATGTCAAAATTAATAAGATCCTATACATACTCAAAACTCATAGCTGGCTCATTTAAGACTTTTCACTATATATGCTTTATAAAACTCTTCATTTTTTAGATGTTAAATTCATTAAATTTCTTAAATTTAAAATCAGATATTAGATTAAAAGTGAATTTAACGATATTTCTGAGAAAAATTAAATAATATATTATAAAATTCTTTGATCCTTTCAAAATTGGTAGACCTCAAGATAGTGTAGTCATTAAATCACAAATTTATTAAATGGGAATTCTCCAATAAGAGTATAACCTAGTTCAGATTCTCAGAGACACCTTTTTACGTTATAAATTTATAGCTTAATAAAGACACTATCGCCTCAAAATCAATGCAGAGATGCATATCATATAATATCTCTTTCTTCAGTTATTATCGTTACAGTATTGTCAATGTCCTGCTGGGTAAACAAGGACTTTGACGAATCAGCACTTTTAGAAAACGTAGTGCAAGGGCATCTAAAGAGAAAGGAAGGAGAGATATTCTATTACAAGAACTCTGAAGAAATTGATGTAGTGACCAACAATTATAAGATAGAGGTTAAAAAGAAGAGAAGTCATAAGCTGTATCCTAAGGACGTGACAATACTTGGCAAAGAGGAAATTCCGTTCTTCTTAATTAAGCTTTAATTATCTTACATATTTACTCATTTTTATCAAAATTATGTGACTTGTAGATTAGTTGAATCTTCTGGGAGTACCGTCATTACGTTATTTATACTTGTTTAACGAGTATTAACTATAGGTACCCGTGGCTGAATTAAAAGTGATTAAAAAAGGATAAGTTACGCCACGGGTAAAAAACGTAAACGAAATCAAAAGTATATAAGTTACGTTTCTAGATTATTCTTTTTTTAAACTTCAAGTAAATTTTTTAAGTTGAAACCAAAATGGATAGACATGAACATTTTGGACATTTTGTGGTTAGCCTATAAAGGTCTAATGGCTAGGAGAACGCTAGCCTTCATTTCAGTTTTCGCAATAATGGTCGGTATAACCAGCGTCTCCTTTATTCAGGCTTTTAGCCAAGGAGTTGAAAATTCCGTACTATCCACATTATTTCAATTGAATCCCACTAACATTTACGTATTTAATGAACTGGGATTCGTTTCTCCTACTGACGTTTCTTATATGGAGACTTTACCAGGTATTTCAGCCGTTTATCCAGTCATTGAGGCTCATGGAGTAGTTCAAATAGGCGGTAGGATTATAAATGTATTAGTTGTAGGGGTTAACAATATCTCAGCTATATTAGGAAAGGTTAATTTAGAAAGTGGTACAGTATATCCTCCCATAACGGCTCCTTTCGCAGTCATAGGACATGATATAGGAAATCCAGTACCTAACATTTCAATTCAGCCTGGATCTACGTTAATATTAAAGCTGTCTAACGGAAATAGCGTACCCTTAACCGTTTATGGGGTTTTAGAACCTACTGAGTCGGTTGTAATAGGTGACACATCTGACGTAGTCTTTATTCCCTTAGGAGAGGCTAAAGCGTTAATAAATCCTCCGGGCTACTTTTTGGTTATTCTACAAGCTGATAACATAAATGACGTTAACACAATATCCACGTTGTTAAATTATATTTACGGTAATAGTCTAACAGTTACAACTATTCAACAAACCATATCTTCCGTTAAGTTAATTTTAGCGGGCTTTTCTTTCATGGTTATAACTATAGGTTCGATCTCCCTATTTGTAGGGGCTATGGGAATTATGGGGATAACATTGGCTAGGGTTTATCAAAGGACTAGGGAAATAGGTATAATGAAGACACTAGGATTAACTACTAAACAAGTACTTTTAGTCTTCTTATTAGAGGCTATAATGGTAGGAGTTATTGGAGGAATTATTGGATTAGTATTAACATTTCTAGGAACTTATTATTTAGATAGAGTTGGTATCACTATGAACGTTGGTTCAAATGGTGGTTCGCCACTTATACTTAAAATATATCCCTCTTTATCTATGACAGACGTATTAACTGCATTAATAATAGCTATTATTACTGGGATTATAGCGGGAATATATCCTGCGTTAAAAGCAGCTAAATTAACCGTTATAGAGGCAATTAGAAGAGATTAATCGTTTTTCTTATATATTAAATCGTGTTATTAATCTTATTGAGATGAAAGTTATAGCTGATTAAGATTTAGAAATGTATTTCCTTATGTCTATAATTTCCAAATTTTCATAGGGGCAAGCCTCAACGCAATCCCCGCAGCCTACACAGCTTATCCTATTTGTATAGCCTTTATTTAGTATATCCTTACTTATAGGTATTTTAATAGGACATGAAGCCTCGCAGGACTTTACTTCACAATTGCCGCAAACATTTACGTCTTTTGCACTTATCTTAAATAACACTTTATTAAAAAATCCTGCAAAAGTGCCGAAACCACACCAACCTTGTCTTGCACAGCTATAGGTTCCGAAAAATGGAGTGAGAAAATAGAAGAACCACCAAACGTAATTTAACACTAGCATTCCGTAAAGGTTAAGGGGATTTAAGGGTAAATTGATCACATTGAGTTGCTCTCCTATGTACAATTCAAAGGTTAAAAACATTGGAAATATAAATATCCATCTTAAATAATCCCAAATTTTACTACTCCTTTTAGGTTTGAATTGATCGTAAAATACATTAGTCCACATATGAGCTGCCATGCATACAGCATTACAATATGCCCTCCTACCGAAAAGTGAAGACGCTACCATAACTGCTATAATTGAGATTGATTATAAAGGGTAAGAGAGTTACAGGTAATATCATACCGCTCATACCAAAGACGTAAAAGTCAGTATAGTAGGGTATTAGCACAGTAAATAAGGGTATTCCAGTTATTATAACTAAAGACCATTTTTTAACTTTCTTAACGTGTTTAAATCTCTCGTAAACTAAATAGCTCATCTCAGCCCCCATCATTATAACGTAAAAAGGCGTCATTGTGATACTCATTATATACGCAAACGAATTGAAGAGGGCTTTAAGGACTAAATTACTAACTAAAATTTTACTTATCATCATCTCGGCCATCATAAGGGGATTATATGGAAATAGCCACTCAATCGACCTATATCCCAATACGCTCTCCCCTAAACCCATACTTAACTCTGCCAGATTTACGAAAATCATAAATAAGAAAGGATACTTTATCCCAAAGTTAATTTTCCTTTGAGGGAAACTATGGAGCAACAATATAAAATACCAGATCATGGAAATGAAAATCATTAAGGAAATTGTTAGCAGGTCTCTAAATATCACGAAGAAATCTAGCCCTAACATCATTAGGAAGTCTAAAAGTGCTAAAGAGATTGAAAACAGTTGACCCTCTAACGTAATTCTTTTTATTTCTATCAAATATAACGTTATTATATTTATAACCATAATGACTGAAGTTATAATTGATACGATAAGCTCTATCTCCTTTGGAAACCCCAAATATAAAGAGGGTAAAAATGCCATTGAAATTGCAAAAGTAGCTAATGAAATTTCCGTTATATTTTTGGATTTGGAAATAGCTAGGAAGAAAAGTCCATCTGTCATCATCATGATGGCAAAGGCTACATTACTAACGGAGTTAACGAATAAATTAGAGGTGTGGGGACCAAAAGCACCAGAATATAAATAGCCCATTGCTAATTCGTCAACGGTAATAGTAATAGCGAAAGTTAAACCAGTTAGTATATCACTCTTTAATCTAATTACTTCATCTTTTACAAACGTTGATAAGATTAGAGGAATTGAGGCAAGAGGGATTAAAAGTAATTCTATAAGCAGACTTCCGTGATAAAACAAAACATCCCCTATTGCAAAAGCCTCGACTCCCATGTATCCTATAAAAGAGGTGAGGAAAAGTGCTGCTCTCCTCCTTATATATTCTTTTCTAAATATCTCACCTAGAATTATGAAATCAATAATCATCATTAATATGATATAAAGTATATCAAATATTGGAAGTATATTCATAAGTATTGGTCTGATACAATATTTTTAAATTTATTTACAGAAAACTAGAAATAATCTTTCTACTTGATTATATTAATTTAAAAAATATTATATTTATATCATGTAATATTAATCTTGATAAAGCCCATATCCTCTAAATATCCTACCATCCTTTATTACATATAATATATTAGACGGTGATAAGTCCTCAATATTATTTAACGGATTTCCCTTAACTACAATAACATCAGCTTTATATCCCTCTTTCAGATAACCTGCCTTAAGTCCTAAACACTCGGCTGCAGTCGATGTAATAGCTTTAAGGGCTTCTAAATTACTCATATACCTAGCCAATAAAACCGCCTCCCTATAATTTCCTCCATGCGCTCTCTTCTTCGAACCAACGTAATCTGTACCTGCTGCTATCTTTAGACCATGTGCTACGGCTATTTTCATGTCTTCTGTGAAATGCCTTCTAATGAGATTCTCCCTTTCTGGGTTAGGCTGACCGAATGGAATTTCGTAAGTAGCTAAAGTAGGGATGTAACAAATTTCCCTCTCTTTTATCATACTGGCTATTTCATCGTCAATACCTAACCCGTGTTCAATGGTATCAACACCTGCTAGAATCGAGTTCATAAGAGCCTCCTTTCCGTAGGCGTGAGAGGCTACCTTTAAACCAGCCCTATGTGCCTCATCTACAATAGCCTTTAGCTCATCAAGAGAGAAGCCGGGTAAAATTCTTCCGCCTTGAGAAAAAGCCCCAGAAGCGTAAACTTTAACTACTCCTGCACCCTGTCTAATAACCATTCTAACCGCTTTTCTGCACTCATAAGGGGAATCGCAATAAAAAGAGTAAGAGAGTCTCTGAGCAATATCTAACGGTAAGTCCTTAGGATCGTCATCTCCTCCAGTTATAGCTAACGAATACCCAGAAGCTATTACCGTAGGACCTATTATTTCACCTTTATTTTGAAGATAAGATAGCCTAGTAGCAACCTTACTGCCTAAATCCCTAACACTAGTAAACCCTGAGCGTAATAATCTCTCCATATCTCTAGTACTCCTAATTGCAACATCGATTTCGTTAACAATATTCCAAGATAAAACATTATCTTCCTCAACACCAAAGAAATGCATATGAGCGTCGATTAATCCAGGCATAATAAAATCACCGTTAATTACCTGGGCACCTTGAGGAGTCTCAACACCCTCTATAACCTTAATGATATTATTACCTTCGATAATTACTGTACCTTTATCAATTATCTTCTCTCCATCAAAAATCTTACCTACTAAAGCTATCATATATTAGTTTTTGTTAGTAAAAATTAAAACGTAATGAATAACTTCCCATGGTAATTTTGTCACTTGTTCAGCCTATAGTATTATATCTCGAAATAGAGACGTGAAGGAACTTATATAGTTATATTAAAAAGGATTTTTAATACGTATAGCATTATATGAATTTAATTTTTTAAGTTAATATTATAATTTCAATTATATTAATGCTTATCCAAATAATACTTTACAACTTTTCTAAGAGCTCTCCTTAATATCTCCTCTAAAGTCGGAGCACTTATTCCCAACTTATCCGCTAACTGAGATAATGTAATGCCCCTTTCGTCATTAAAATAGCCTAGCTTGTATGCTAATTGGAGAATTTCCATCTGCCTCTTAGTTAGTTCTGCGCTAGATATCTCCGAGACGTTCAAGACTGTTACTTTTACTCCTTCTTTCGATAATTTGGTTAAAAATTCTTTAAATGATAAGCTAGCAGGTACAAGTAAAGTGTAGAGTAAAGTCCTTTCTTTTAGTACTTTTATTTTTTCTACAACTACATCAGAAGTATAAAGTATCCTGCATACTGCACATCCACTAGTTCTCACCCATACTTTAGTTTCACTGAGTTTTAGCACTTTAACGCTATTTGACTTTAATTTTAGGACTTCATTCTTCCCTATCTTCTTTTCGAAACTAACTATATGATCCGTAGTCTGTTCTCCTAACTTAACGTTCTCCACACTCGCCTTAAGTCCTGCTAATGATATTATTTTCATTACTTCACAAGGGTGATCCTCTATTAGTAATGTTACTTCAAAGGGAGATCTATACATGATCTATAAAATAGCGTTCAAACCTTTAATACCTTCTCTAAATACTCTTTTAATGCCACCGCATTATTATATGGAGATTTTGAGGCATAAAGTAAGGTTACATTATTCCCCTTTTTAATTAACTGTAAGAGTATTTCAACCTTAGGATTTCTACTGAGTTCCTCAAAGTACTTCCTTTTAAACTCCTCCCATTTGTTAGGATCGTGATTATACCATTTCCTTAGTTCATCACTAGGTGCTATGTCCTTAAGCCAAACGTCTACTTGATCCTTCTTAACACCTCTAGGCCATAATCTGTCTACTAAAATCCTAATTCCATCATCCTTTTCTAAAGGATCGTAAACTCTCTTAACTTTTATCATATGATTACTTACCCTCTCTAAAATAAAAATAGGGAGACTAATAGATTAGGTGCAATAATTTTAAAGTACATTACCCATCTTACTGTACAATTTCAATCCTTATTGGGTTGTTAATTAGGTGTTGTAAGCCCATATGCGTTAACATGGGTTCTAATCTTTTTCTTTTTTCGTGACATATAGGACATTCATATCCATCTTCCTTTACAATCGGTTTATAATCGGAATGTTGAAGAACCTTATGTTGATAATATAAAGAATTACTAGCAAATACCTGCCCACATAATTCACATTTTAATAAAACACGTTTTACCATACAATATATTCCACATCATAGTATTTAAACCTTTGTATTGAAAAGTTAAAAAAATAATTTATGTAAATTAAAAAATTAGAATATACCTTTATGCTCGTACAAAACTTGAGGTGTGAAGGGTTTTATTTTCCAAGTTATGTTAAATTGCTTAGCTGCTTGTACTAGTAAGTCCATATTATCCACATCCCACTCGCATATGGCAGTCTTACTCTCCTGCGAGATACTTATCTTTTCCAATTTCATTCCCTTAGGTAATTTTTTACTTCTAGCCATGTTTACTAATTGATTGAAGAAATTATTTACGGCGTCTTTTTGACTATCTTCCCATTCGTGTACTACTATTACTTTCATAGATATAGTATAGTAATGGTTACTAATAAATCTTTTTATAATAAAAAGTTATTATACTAATTTTCCAATAAATATAATTTAAGATCACAACTAAAGTTTTTCTATTGAAGCAATACTATTTAGTAAGAAAAAGATTATTCAACCTCACACTCTCTTTGAATAGCGTATAATACATCTCTCAACGATACCACTCCTACAGCCTTCCCTTTGGGATCAGTTACTACTAGATGATTAACGTTATTTTTGGCCATTAGTATGAAAACGTCTAATAATTCCTCATTTCCACTTACAGTAATTACAGTTTTTATCATAATATCTGCGATTTTCGTATCTAAATTAGCATTGCCTCCTAAAGCTCTAGTTATAACCCTCTGTGTTACTATACCAACGATTTCATTTTTATCGTTAACAACTAAAAGAAAATTAGTGTTACCCTTTCTCATTAACTCCAACGCATCCTTAATTTTGTAATTATAATTAATGGTTAGTGGATCTCTACTCTGAATAATTTCCTTTAACTTCATGTAGAGAAAGTTTGTATTATGAGAATTTAAAGATTGTGTATAAAATAATAAGACCCTTTGGCTTAAACAGTATTAACGAACATATTAAGAAAAATCGCTATACATTAACTGCACTATCCTTTTATTACGACGATAATCTAAACAATTTTCATGCAAATAATACGAGGGTATTTATATAGATTACGTCTAAGTATTCGACCTAAAATGATTCATTTTTAACTATTAAGGAGATTTATATATTATCTTTTGCATTTAAAGTAAACTACAAAAATATAGGATTAATAAATAACTCATGCCCTCAGTATCCGTATGGATAAATCCTAAAATTTATAAATATCTAGAAGAACTAGCAAAATTTTTCAATAAAAAACCAAATAGATTAATTAAGGAAATTATTGAAGATAAAGTTATGATTGAAGGAATTGAAAATTATTACAGTGTTGTTAGAGAATTATATAAGTGGTATTACTATGAAGGAAATAACTTATCTAATGAGATATTTATAAGAAGAATTTTAAAGAAAAGAAATATAGAATCTATTCTGAGTATAATTAGTTTTCATGATGATATTAAATCAATTTTAAAAACGCTAGGCATATTAATGCTAATAGTGTCTCTTAAATCCTATGCTGGAC
>Ga0208662_100406_pt1 | contig 16946 bp, 13 predicted proteins | sample OSPB_host_MetaG_FD_187136 | JGI IMG/M metagenome (GOLD analysis project Ga0208662, IMG submission 187136) | Hot spring microbial mat communities from Yellowstone National Park, Wyoming, USA - OSPB_host_MetaG (SPAdes) (version 2) | ecosystem: Environmental > Aquatic > Thermal springs > Hot... | reverse complement strand
GTGGTGAAAGATGAAAGCTGTTAAACTGGATGAGCCATATACTTCTAAGACGTGCTCCCTGTGCGGGGAAGCCCACGAGAGAGGGCGTGTTAAACGCTGTTCAAGTGTCCCTGTATTGGGGAAAGTTATAAACGCGGATCTGAACGGTGCAGTAAACATCCTACATATCCCCAAGTTCCTAGGAACCAAGAGCTGAGGCTAACTCTTTTTAAGGGATAGGGGTGATTGCTGAAGGCCGAGCGCGCGCTCAGCCGCTGGACGAGCGAAGCGGGGTGGGTGCTTTTCGCAAGCTGTGATGGAGGTGGTAAACCGCAGACCCTTGATCCGCCCTAAGTCAACCCTCGCCCTTAAGAGGCGAGGATGAGGCCAGGGATGGATGGGGACATCCACACCCTAACTTTAGAGTTAGAGCTTTAATCAGTGTACCTAGTAGAATGAAGTAGCCATTTCCAGAGTGGTATGAAGCTTATGGTTTCTTTGTCCCCGCGCCAGTTTAGGGTTCTTTCATCTTCGTAGTCCCAGGTGATTATGTAGAGTCTTTTTGACTTGAAGATTTGGTTGGCGTTGATTAGGTTCCTCCACTCTCTTCGGTCAACCTCGTCGAAGCCATTTGCGTAGGTGACTTGTATTAGGCATTTCCCAGAGTCGGTCACGAAGTCCACCTCGTGACCCTGCTGATCCTTATAGTAATAGATTTCTCCCACTTTTCCCGAAAACTGTTTTTGTTTAAGCTTAAGAAACACAACGTTCTCCATGAGTCTACCTGTTTGTTTATGGGCGTCTGGAATGAGGTGGTTTATGAGACCTGTGTCGTTCAAGTATACTTTTGGTATGGAGAGCTCTGAGCGCCTCGGTGAAAAGTCGAACCTTTTCAGTGTGAAGCAGAAGAAGGCTTGCTCAGCGTAGTTTGTATACTTATACACTGTTTTTTTGCTTACGCTTATTCCCTGAGATTTGAGGGTGTTGTACACCTTGTTGACGGAGAAGGGTGCGGAAAAAGAGGCTGATACAAATCTTAGAAGTGTGCGTATGAGCCAAGCCTCCCTTATTTTGAATATTTCAACTATGTCTCGGTAGACCACAGAGTCCAAGTAGTCTCTGAAGAACAAGTTGGGGTCCATCTGCCCTAAGACGAGCTGGGGAAACCCCCCACTTCTTAGATATTGGGATAGCTGGCCAAGCATTGCGCTCTTTTCATACGTGGAGTAGTATTCCTTGGCTTCAAATCCTTTAAACTTGGTCACTTCACTAAACGAGAAGGGGAGGATGAGGATGTTTAGCGTTCTGCCTCTTAGCTGGGTGGCTACCTCCCTTGATACAAGCTTGGATGAGGATCCCGTGATGAATATGTTGTACCTCTTCTTTTCGTATAGCTCGTACACCCAGTTACTCCAGTGCTCAAAAGCCTGAACCTCGTCCAGAAAAACGTACTCAGGCTGTTTCCCATAGATTTCTGTGTGTTTGGCAACGCACGAGAGCACTTCTCTTCTTGGCATGGACCTCAAGCTTTCGTCTTCAAAATTAAGAAACAGGTATTCATCGTCGTTTAATTTGTTTGACTTTATAATATGGTATAGATAGTAGCTTTTCCCAGCTCTTCTTGGCCCAACGACTGCGATGACAAACTCTTTCGTATTGGCAAACGAGGTTTCCCTCTGGTAGACGGTCAGGTTTTTTATGTCTTCTTTCTTGTTAAGCATATATTCATCTATCATTCTGTGTAGCATAGGGGGAAACAAATTTAAAAATCTTTCTCCCTTTAATGACACATATTGGTCAAATAATGATAAAATGGCTGATCGACTCCACCTTAAACATCTAAGTGGGTGAATGGAGCCACCGACTCAAAACGCTCGTGGTGAGAAGAACCGGTGGTATCCAAGTTACCCGTGTGAGCGGCTTATCAGCGGGAACCACACGACCCCGAAACCCACCATGGTGCCACCTAGAAGAGGAAGAGAGAGAGTATGTCAATTACCCATCCTCGGGGGTGGAGCCAAGCGGGGTAGAAAACCACTCACCCAGCTAGTGTCTAACTCCTTCAGCATCGTCTTGGTGTGTTTGGCCGCGTTTAGCGAGGCGGGGGCGTGTTCGGATGTAAGGCTGGTTTCACAACCCTCCACCCAAGCACGACCTGTTTGTTCTATCAATCAATTCGGAGGATGTGTTCAGGGAGAATGTGTGGGCCGGCTTTAATGCGGCCCCCAACGAGCGGCTGGCTGGTGCTGTGTTTATAACCTCTTCGCACGGGTATCTGGACACCATTCTGCCATTGTCGGGAGTTATGAATTAGTTGAAAACTTCGTGGAGCGCGTCGTTAACACGTGATACCGTTGTTTCGATGTCTTCTTCTGTGTGTGCCGTTGATATGAATAGTTGCTCATATTGCTGTGAGTGGAAGTAGATGCCTCTTTTTAGTAGAAGTTTGTGGAACCTGTTATAAAGTGATGTGTCTACGTTTTGTGCGTATTCCCGATAGTTTCTTATTTTTGTGACTTTTCCTTTGGTAAAGTAGAGTGCCAACCCTCCGTGGCCGATACCTTGGACGAGGAGTTTTTCGTCGAATTTTTGTGCGACTCTTGTTAGTCCTTCCTTTAGGAGGTTGCCGAGTGTATTTAATCTTCTGAACGCCTCAAACTCGTTTTTGGATAGCTCGTTGATGGTCGCCTGGGTGGCTGCTAGGGAAATGGGATTCGCGGTGAACGTGCCTGCGTGGTGTACTTTTCCCGGAACCACGAGCTCCATTATTTCTTTCTTCCCAACGATCGCAGAAATGGGGAACCCTCCTCCCATGGCTTTTGAATACACGGTTATGTCCGCGGATTTTCCCTCGCCTAACCTAAAGTATTCTTGGGCGCCGCCAGGCGCTAGCCTGAATCCGGTTTTTACCTCGTCGAATATCAAAACAACGTTGTTTGTTGTTGTAATTTCTCGGACGGCTTCGAGAAAGCCTGGTTCTGGTGGTACGCTCCCGTAATTCATCATGACAGGCTCTAGGATGACGGCGGCTATGTCGTTGTTACCTTTAACAACCTTTTCGAGCACTCTTTCATCGTTTGGTATTGTGATCGTGGTTTTTGCGACGCTGTCAGGTATTCCCCAGCTGCTTTTGAATACGTAGGGAGCATGGTAGGGGCCTAGCGCGGGGAGGGGTGAACCCGAATTGCTTAGCGTAACGTAGTCGTAGCTGCCATGGTATCCCCCCTCAAATTTCACTATTTTCTCTTTACCAGTGTAAGCCCTTGCGAACCTTATCGCGTATTGTGTAGCCTCCGCGCCTGTGTTGGAAAACACGATCATTTCGTTTTCCTTCCCCGTAAAGCGTAGGATCATTTTTGCGACCTCAACCTCTAGTTGGGTGAGCGCGGCAAACTGTGTTCCCCTTTTTAGCTGCTCTGTCACGGCTTTAATAATGGCTGGATGACTGTGGCCGAGGATAAGGGGGCCAAAGCCTAGCACGTAGTCAATGTATGTGTTGCCATCCACATCCACAATTTTTGACCCTTCGCCTCTTTCGAACGAAATGGGGTACGGGTCAAAGATAGGATAGTTGTGGCCGTGAGAACTAGACGCCGCCGGTATGTACTTCATTGCTTCCCTAAAAATCCTGTAAGAGTTCTCCGTGTTTAACCCATCTACATAGGGCACGTATTTCTCTGACATTTTTCCCACCTATTCTGGAGGAATTTCACGGAAGACCAGGGACAGGTCGAAGCCCTGCCTTCTTCTGTAGAGGAGAGCACCGTAGTAAAGCCCCAATGAAAGAACGATGATTCCCGCACTCACCCCGATTGCTGAGTAAATCAGAGGGCCAAGGTATAGGTAGTTTATGATTGGCGAAAACATAGATGCGAGCCAAGCAATCATACCCGCGAGTTGGATCACGCCTCCCCAGACCATTACAGGAACTCCTAGTGGCTTGGCACGGAGCCATCTTGGCAGAACCTGCATGTTTGATTTTAGTTTTGAGAAAGGAAGCACTATGGCTGCAATAGCGGTGATCGACCAGGCCAGGGGGGTTGCTAGAGATAGGGAGAGCCAAGTTGATATGTACCCGAAGAAGTATAGAACCACCACCCATATTTCGGCGATTACCATCATTAGGATCACTGAGTATACGGGGGAGCGTAGTCTTTCGTTTACATGAGAAACCCACTCTGGTAAAATTCGGTCGAAGGAGAGTGCAAAGAGGATTCGGCTTGAGGCGAGTATTGTTGAGGGGATGAGTAAGAAGCCGCCGACAACGGGCACCGAGTTCAGAAGAAAAGCGATAGCAGGATTCCTGTATATTATTGAAAGTAGGAACGTAATAAAGGGGGTGGCGGAAAAAGGCATTGCGCTAGGGTTCGTGGCCCATAAGTAGGACGCTGCCTGCAGGAAGGAGTTACTAAAAATGTTTGATGCCGCGTATGCAAGGACTACCAGATAAACCCAAGTGAGAAGCATCGAAACACCAAGCGCAAGTGTTTGATTCCGTTTCACGTTTTTTACCTCAGAACCAATGTATACACTTGATTGGAACCCTGTGAATGTGAGGAATCCTAATGGAACAGCGGCAAGCAGAGTCTCAGTTAGGCTAAAGCGGTAAACACCCATCTGGGATGCAGAAGAAATCACATTGGAGTAGGTATCTTTGCCTATCGCGTTGATGAACATGGTGTGGTTTGTAACTAAGAGTAGGGCGGCGAGTAGGGCGGCGCTCAGAAAATAGTAGACAAAGATGAGGCGAAAAGCCCACTTGAAGACCTTTAAACCGAACATCACGATACATGCTCCAATAATTAGGACTATCGTGGAGAGTGCGAAGTCAAAAGTGATATTGGTTTGAATAAAAGACGCGATTCTCGCGTAACCCATATCGCCGGTTGACACCGCAAGAGAAGTCAAAAGGGAAGGTAGACCTGTGTACACCACATACCAAGCGTTAAAGCCGGTCAGCGTAAAGAGAAAGAAACCAAGAATGTTGAGCCACGCGTTAGCCATCCCAGCTGTTGGGTGAACAATTCTCGAGATGTAAACATAGTCTCCCCCGGTTCTCGGAAATATTATTGATAAAGATGTGTAAACTAGGAAGATGCCGAATGCGGGGATTCCGCCTAAAAGGAAAACAAGCGGTAGGCTTGCGCCTGGAAAGAAAAAGAGTTGCAAGATGTCGTAAGCCAGTCCTCCAGCAACATTCACCACTGCCATATTTAATAAAAAGGCATCAAGAAACCCGAACTCCCTAGTTAACCCTGTCGCCTCGCGTGAAAATACCTTCGCCATTACGCGATGAGCATTTCCGATAACATTTTAAATGTTTTCCGAACAAGTTCGGCTAAAACGTTTATTACTAAAACGCGATTTACATTATTGTGCAAAAGCCGTTTGTCAGCTTGAAAGCATATATGTTAAAAGTTAAGCATCCAGGTGACTGGACTGAGTTAACTAAAGGAACGAAGATTTACACCCAAGAGCTTTTTTCTGAATATTTCCATGAAGCTAACAGACTACTCGAGTTTTTTATGGTTAAGGGGCATCGTCCAAATGAACTAAGAAAAATTTTTCGGAGGATAAGGGAAAGGCACGACCTACTTATCTATAATAACCACAACAAGCGTGAACCATTTTATTTTGGTGTGTACGGTGATTTTCAAACCTCTTATAGGTGGCACATTCACACGTTTGGGGGACTAGGCTCCTTTTTGGTTGTCAAAGAAGGCTTGGAGGAATGGTACTTTTACGCGATCGATGATGACGCCCAGCAAGTATATAGAAGTATTCCAAAGAAGCGGTTAGTCGAATTTCATGAGGTATCTATTGGTTGGTCGAAGCGTTTACTGAACCTTAACTTCGTTATAAAACAGCATTATCTACATGTTTTAAGAACAGGCCTCAAAATTGGTTACTTTGAGTATCCAAGACGTAATTCTTTAACCGACTATGCAAACGCCTTGGGGATTAAAAAAAGTAGTATGACTCAACTTTTAAGAACTGCACTTAGAGAGTTCCTGCAGGCCACAATAACCATTTCTGAATAGATAATGATCTTTTTAAAATAGTCTTGGTGACGCCCTCTGTCAACCCATCCAGCGCTATTACGAAGCCAGTACCACCACGAGTAGAACTAAGAGACACGACCATATCAAGAGATTATTATAGTCGGGTACGGTTATGAATACACTCAGAATAATAGATTCTCAATGTCATTATGAACGATTAAACGGTTAATACATGGTATTTATGAACCTTATTAAGGAGCAAGCTTCAATTAGACCTCTACGCTCAGGTAGATAATTAACATTGTAATAGCACTAAACGATGATATTAATATAAGAATGAGGTTCCATAAATAAAGCATTTGAGTAGGAGGAGAGCAAAACTAGTATTAGGTTAAGAATTCACTAAAAATAGTCTGTTAGACCTCCCGTTGTTTATAGAATGTCAGTGAGCAAATGTCAAATCATCACCAGAACTTGTTACATTCATTAGAAATTTGGTAGTTGTCATTAGCCAAAATAGTATTAAGTTTTATCAAAACAAAAATAAGCGGTATTAAACTTTCGTAACAAGTATAGTCGCAATGAAGTATAGCTACTTCCGCTACTGTAATAATATGACTAAACCTTTGAGGTATATCATAGAGCCCAACTGGTTAGTCATTAGTTCATTACATATTCTCTTAAGGTAGATACGTTAAAGTGGCGTATGGCTATGTCATTTAATGATGCTAGCCATATATATGACACTGTTCAAAAAAAGACTTAACGTCGTGGGCATTAAGGATATTCACCAAATCAAAAAACCATGATGCCCACTGCATATGTCTTTCTGAATTTAAATGATTTTATGAGGAACAAGAAGAGATTCAGGATAAAGACTATGCTATTGAACATGAACTAAGCGATAGAAAAACAAAATATTTCGAGACCTTCTCCAGCCCGCCAAGTCAGCATGTATGGTGGGTTAAGAGAAACCTAAGATTCGACCTAGAATCATAAACTTCATAATCACAGTGATAAAAACAGAAGTAAGGTTCCACCGCAGGTTCATCTATGCGGGCTATGGATGCCTATATCGGGCAACCCTTTGGTTCGGTACCTTACTCACAAGCACTATACGAGTGCGCTCAGATTCCTGAGTAGGCTGAGTAAAAGACATCTGATGACCCAGTCATCCTCGCCAACAGCCTCATAGTACTGTGACACCGTGACTCATGCGGGGTTCAAAACCATGTGTACTAGACCTTTGGGTTGAGGAGGTCTATTGAATCTTCGGGTATATTTAAGGTTCATATCAGGATGTTTTATAACAACAAGAAAATACTCTTTTTACACCTGTAGACTTAGAGTAGTAGTGATACACTAATAAGGTGATCTATGTAAAGATTTATTCAGACGACATGTTAATTATAATATTGCATGAAAGCTTCAGTTAAAAATTAAACCGCGAATCACTCTATCACAAGATACAAAATAAATGTCATTAGAGAAAATAACAAGATCCGCAATTATGGCATGTCTAAAGTAAACAATCGAAGACAAAGATTATGCTTCTTTACTAGTCCTTCGTTACGGAAAGTAGCTCGTCGGATAGGCGTATCGAATTCATGCTCGGGAAGACAATTCTAATCTAAAGCTTGATTCTTTCTAAAGATTTGTTACGGTATGAATGAAAAGCTCGAGGTTAATATCGGAAATGTGTATAGGTAGAATCTACGCGGAACTTTTAGCGATAAAGTTTCTCGAAGTTAAAGTGATTTGCAAACAGGCTATGTCGGTTTATACACTAGTTAGATTATCACCGTTGAAGGATGCGGTAGGATAAAGGCTTTAAGTCTAAGATTTTCGTGAATAATCTGTAACGGTAAAAACTCATAAATACTGAACAGAATTCTGTATTATTAGCTGCTAAGATATGGCAGTATACTGCCTATTCAGTTAGGTAATTGTCCATCTTATAAGGGCAGTTTAATCCGGAGGAATCTCTTTGAATATCATTTCCATAGGGATGCCTAACTTGTTCCTAACATACCATCTACGTATTGCGAAATATCCAACGAATCCAGCAAAAACAGCAACCATTAATAATTCGGAGGGGAGATAAGCTACACCTAAAGTTGGATACGCCAAATAATAATATAACATCCATGCAACAAAGAACGCATAAATTATACCAGCAATAGTAACTACTGGTATTCCAAATACTTTATATTTCCCAGCTTCACTTTTCTCATATAACTCTTTAAATCTGTAAGGAAGAAGCGCACCTGCTATACTTGTAAAGAAGAACATTACTGTAGATACTGCTGTGACAGCAAGTGTATACGTAATCCAGCCAGGAACGAAATTATAAATATATGAATATATAATTCCACCAGCAATGTAGAAAAATAGCGGTGCATTGATCGGAGTTCCAGTTTTTTCATTGATTTTAAAGAACCATTCTGGTAATATTCTATCCATGGCAGAAGCAAAAGCCATTCGAGTTTGACCTATATATACGTTGTATATTGTCTGAAAGCCATTTAGTAGAATTCCTATAGTAGCCAAAAAAATAAGAATGGGATTAGCGGTCAAAACCATAGCTAAATTACTAAACCAAGGCGGAATTGGCATGCTCAAATTACCCGTTACATAATTACCCCAAGCAGCCGCAGCCAACCACTTATAACCAACAGCTCTAACAAGAGCAAAGCCAAGAGTTGCCATCATGAATGCGGTAGTAACTCCTGCTCCAAGATTTATAAAGAGTTGCTTTTTAAAATTCATAGCCTGTTTTATTTCACCAGCTTGATATTGCGCCCAACCAGTCCAACCCAAACTCGTTAATGCAATAGGCATAACACCAAGTGTGGCAATCATACTAAAAGTTATATTTGGATTAAACCCCATTTTTTGTTCATAATTTATCACATAGTTATAAAAATCTCCCGAGTTAGGAGATATTTTATTTACTCCCTGATTATAAAGTGTAATAAATTTGGGATGTGGGGTGATTAAAAATAATATCGTTAGTGTGATAAACGATATTACAAGTCCATACCACATCGGCCACTGCATCTTAACAAATAATCTTAACCCTTTAGTTAAGGTAAATATAGCAATCCCACCACCGACTACAGTAGTAATCCAGATTCCTAAAGGAGTAGTAAACCAAGTTCCTATATTGATTAATAATGGATCATTTATTGATAGACCAATTCCAGTGAATAATGGTGCTAGGCCTAATACAGCAGTAAACCAGCCTGCTATAGCGGACCATTGAAGCAACCAAAAAATGACCATTGTAGCAACTACTGGAAAACCTATCCAAGGGCTTAAAACCCTTGATTGAAATAAGTAATCACCACCTGTTCTAGGCATGACGCTTCCTAGAGTCGCGTATATAAATCCAGATAGAGTTACAAAAGCACCCGTAAGTAAAATTCCAAGTGGTATGTTAGACCCTGGAAAAGCTGCTGCCGATAACAAATAGACCCAAGGTGCTATAGGTTCCATGCTCATTATATTATATGCAAAAGCAGAGTATGGAGTCATTTCTCTTATAAGCCCCGAAGATTCTCTTATGAATAATTTTGGTCCTTTTTCAGAACTAACGGATTTTATAACCTTTTTATCTGACACAACAAGGGTTGTTTTTAAGGGTATAAATAAGCTTTACGGAAACAGATTAATTTGTTACAACATATTCATTTTATACTGCACATCATTGGTTTTATGCTTTAGATTTTTGAATTTTTTGCAATCTAAACGGCTGTATACTGATGCAGATGGCTTACTAAATTGATATTGGTCACAACCTTCCACTACACACCAGCATTTACAAGAAAGTTAAGAACATATCAATACGCATCTTGAGAGGCCAAAGCACGTCAATCAAAATTCTTTCTATTAGCTGGTAACTTACTCGATAGAGAAAGCAATATTTAGAACGAATCTAGTGTCACATTCATGTTATCGGTTACCCTCTCCAACTCAATTAAGACGAATGCGTCATATGACTTAGACACATTAACCGTTGACACTATAATCTTCATAAAATTCAGTAGACATAGAAGCACCTTGCAGGAGAAGCTAGCAGTCGCTTTTACTATACCAAGCCATACTCTCTTTTTTATGATGGTACTCTACCACGCAACCATAAATGGTCATGACTTCATGTTTAATCATATCACTCATTTGATTCAGAATCTTTCTTTATTTAGGAGGATGATTTTAACCTGCTTGATTAGGTTGTTATAATATTGTATTTTTTACTTTAACCTGGATACATGAATATGTTAGAGTCGGTTCAAGGTACCCGCTAGGATACCTAGCTAATCGGTGTAGGTGACATTGTTAAATCTGCCTACACCATTGATCTTGACTCGCTAAAAGGGGTGCAGGATTTCGTTATGAGCAACCTCACCCATTCGTTCGTCATCTGGCGTGGTACTTTATAATATTAACTTCGATACGGGTTCTATACGGAAGAAAGCTTTTTATCCAATTATTCAAGATGTCAATCAAGTTGAGGCATCTACACAATCACTCTATGGTTGCCGAGAGTCGTTAGTTTTATAACACATTCTGTTTTGATAGAAATAACAAGCTTCCCAATTGTTGTACACAGGTAGGATGTGGGTTTACCTTTTTTAACTCTAATTTTGACTCTGAAACTCACAAAGCTTGCTTCTATTTGCCTTTAAAACAAGCTCCCTAAGCTTCTATTAACTCTCTTCTTAGCTTGGTATATATTTTGTATATATCTACTTCATTCACGCCTTCGTAGTGATTTATTCTTAGTGTAAAGGGGCCTCTCTTACGTTTTCTGGCATATTTTAACAACGTTTATCTCTAAGGCTAGAATCCTGTAAACCAATCATTTTAAATTTCATGAACTTGCCACTATAATCACTTATAAGCTGCCTCAGCGATGAGTTAGAGAATGTATTAAGCTGTTGTACAGTAGTAGATTACTCACCATTTTGCTCTCTATAAACTTTGAATGATTTACAGCTTTATCTGCCATTACCACATCTGGTGTTGTCTTGCCCAGCTTTACTCAGACATACATAAATGTCCACTTTGTGAATTGGTTTCCTAACTTAGTTTAACTACCAAGCTTCTACGTTGATTATTCCTACTTAGTATACTTATAATTAGAAAGTGATTTAGCGTGCTTTCTTGACCAAGTGATATTGAAGCTCCTTGTTTGATCCTTAAGATAGACAAATAATTAGTCCGTCAAGAAAGGTCAGCAACAAACACTTAGTAAAGCTTAGCTTTGGAAGTCAGTTATCGCTTACCACCAAAAACAAAAATGAGGGAAACATTGAACCAGATTGGCTATAATATACAGACGTCAACCACGACACAAATGTAGATAATAGCTGTATCATTATATCTCACCACGTAGCCATTAACAGTTTAATGAATTGGATATTTGCGTGGTTTCATTTTAGAGATATTGAGTTTTTCCTTAAACAAACACATCTCTCATACTTAATGCTCAACTTCAAAATCGGAGAATATTTTGAAGGATTTGTAGGTCTTTCTAAGCTTCCAAACTCGTTTGAGTGGAAAGACCATAACTTCAGGTTCATAAGAATCTCTTCTTGTTTCTTATAAAAACATAGATTCTAACATGAATGCGAATATGCCCTTAGTGGTAGACTTTACCGAATTCTAAAAAACGTTCTGCCTACCATGTATAAGTCCAATCTTGATCAAGATTATAAATCTACCAAAATAAGTAGGTCTTCTCGTTTGCTACACCTTTTGTTTCAGCTGCCTTATGAATTCTGAAACTGAAACAATGTTTTAGAAGTCTCCGAATACGTAGTAGTCTGAGTTGTTTACCATTGGCACATTCGGATCCTTGTTTATACCTACAATAAACTTTGCATCCCTTATACACGCTATATACTGTATCTGACCACTTATCCCGATAGCCACATATAGTTTGGGTTTTACTTTGTGTTCTGAAAGACATATCCATTGGTCGTCGGAAAGCCATCCGAGATCAGCCGCAAGAAGTCTAGAGCCATCCATTGCTACATGGAGCACTTCGGCTAACTGCTTTATGAGGCCCAGGTCTCCCCTCCCTTCTAACCCTCTCCCAACAGCTACTATTCTTTCGGCTTCTTCGAGTCGTATTGTTGACGTCTCCCACTTTCATCTTACCTCGAGAGTTTGAGTTAATGGCTTAACTTCTACACAAATTGTCTCAGTTTCTCCGTTATATGAGTTCTTTCTAGGCTCCACAATACCTGACTTCAAGGTTACAATAGCGGGTGTCCACCTAATAATCTCTGTGGAAACACCGTTACCACTGAAAACTAACCTTTCAACTTCGAGCCCCTCGTCCTTGAAACTAACGCTTCGACACTCCGTGACAAATGGAGCATCGAGTTTTGCTGCCAAACGTGCGGAGATTTCCTTACCAAATTTGTGGCTGAAAGGATTATTAGCTCTGGCTTCTCCTTACTATTGGCTTCGAAAATAGCAATCGAGGTAAATATAGCATCGTATGGGTTGGTACTTTTAGCTTCTGTTGGGTAAACTCTTCTAGCTCTTAGCTCATCGATCGATTATTTGGACAGTATTTAGACAGTAAAGTAAAATATTTATTTGGGTTTACGCGTTATTATAAGAAATTAATCATGGAAATATTGTCTATAGATAAAAAAATTTTAGACGAATTGCGTTCCATTGTAGGTGAAGAAAACGTAAAGACAGAAATACATCATAGAGCACTTAGAGCTGCTACTCCTACCCCATTCCCCTTACATAAATGGGAACAACATGTTCCAGACGTAGTTGTGCTACCTGGTTCGTCAGACGAAGTGTCTGAGGTTGTTAAAATAGCAAATAAATATAAGGTTCCAATAGTCCCGCGTGCTGGGGGGACGGGTCTCAATGACGGCGCTGTTCCACTTAAACGTGGAATTCTATTAGATATAAAAAGAATGAATCGAATTCTTGAAGTTGATGAAGAAAATATGACGGTCACTGTAGAAACAGGTATCAATAATCAAGAATTAAGTAGGACTTTAAAGCAGTACTTTGATTTATGGTGGCCATTCGACCCTGCCTCATTCCCTGTTTCGATAATTGGTGGAAATATTGGAACTAATGCGTGGTCACTCATTAGTGGTATAAGTGGACATATAAAGGACTTGGTTTTGAGTATGGAGGTTGTGTTACCTACAGGTAAAATAATTGAGGTTGGAGAGGGGGGAGGTAAAAAAATTAGAAAATCATCAACAGGATATCGAGTTAAGGAATTATTTTTAGGTCACCAAGGCACATTAGGAATAGTTACGAAAGCTACACTTGAAGTCTTTCCAAGACCAGAGGTGGAATTTCCAGCTTTTTTTGGATATCAAAGTTTCACGGAGGCTTGGAAAAGTTTAGGTAAGATCAGCAGATCCTTTTTAAGAACACTTGCATCTACTGTGCTTTTTGATGAAGAAAAAGTTGAATTTTTACGGCGTGATGACGAAGCATATATTCCACTTCCTTCTAATATTAAATCTGTAATAGCAACCGCTTTTTATGGAACTAAGGAGGAGGTAGAGGCGGCTTCTAATGTTTTATTTAGAATCGTAAAAGAAGGGGGTGGAATATATTTAGGTGAGCAATTATCCGAAGGTGATTGGGCATCGAGACACGATCGTTATCATTTAGCCTTACACGGCAGAGATAAAGAAGGGTACGTAATGCCTAGTACATGGCACTGCGAGGATGCGGCAATCGTTTATAGTGAATTACCGTATGTTCGTGAAAAATGGCATAATTTGGTAAAAACTTATCGTGAAAAGTATGGAATTTTCGATGATGGTGGAATGTTTATGTATAACAATAATCCTTTTAAACCGTGGGGTGATTATTTGACAGAAATAGATATTTTTATTGCAGAGATGGAACTGGACGACGAAAAATGGAATGCATGGGTCGAGCTCAAACGCAAAATTAGTGAAGTTACGTTAGAACATGGCGGAAGCATTACTGCATGTCATGGTGCAACTCGCCCAGGTGATGCTGAGTTGATACCGATTGAGTTAAAGAATGGTACTTATGAACTAATGAAATCATTAAAAAGAATATTAGATCCAAATAATATAATGAATCCAGGAAAATTTGGGCTTGATATCGCCTATTTGGAAGAAGGGAGTGGTTTAAGATGAGTAATGAAAAAGTTTTCTCCAAAGATTCTTATAATTTTCAACTCAAACCAGGAGTTAAGCCGCCATTAGAATTTGCTCTTGATAATTACTTAACTTTCGCATGCAGACACAAATTTTGCAGAGAGGTCTGTCCGGTTTATCAGGCAACAGGTAACGAGGGTTATATACCATATGGCTTTCATACATCTTTGTTGGCACTCTACAAAGGTATAGCTAAATTTGAAGAATTAGGTGAAATGTTTGTTAATTGCTTATACTGTGGAGCTTGTCAAATAAGATGTCCTAATACACTTTTTATGGGCGATTTCTACAAAGTAACTCTCACCACAATTGACCTTGTGCGTAAGATACGTGGAGATCTAGCAAAATCCGGGGTCGTTTATTTAGGATTAGAAGATGCAAAAAAAGAAGTTGAAAATCATTTATCAACTGTAGATAATAAAGACGTAATGCTAAAGTGGACTTCTGATTTGAACCTTCAAATAGGTGGAAAAAAGGATATAGTGCTTTATGTGAGCAGATTTATGGCAACCCAAGATACTAAAACTGCTAGATTATGCGCTAAACTCTTGCAAAAGGCAGGTGTCGATTTTGCAGTTATGCCGACTACATATGCAGGAATTTCAGAACCATTTGATATAGGCAGAGAGGACTTGTTCGTTCAACTTGCTAAACAAGATATTGATATGCTAAAGGAAATGGAAGCAAAAATTGTAATAACTACTGATCCTCATGATTATTTCTACTTTAAAAGAGATTATCCAAAAATCTTTGGCGATTTACCATTCGATATTGTCTTTATTACTGAATTTTTATGGCGTTTAATAGAAGATGGTAAACTTAAACCTGTCAACGAAATAAAGAAAAAAGTAGCCTTCCATGATCCTTGTACACTAAATAAATTGACTGGGCATTGGGAATCTCCAAGAAAAATTATTTCCAGCATTCCTGGCATTGAATTTATCAACGAAAACCATATAGACCAATGGTATTATTGTTGTGGTAATGGTGTGTCAATAACACTGAAAAAAGCTAAACCTAAATTAGCTCAAGAAATCGGTCTAAAGAGATTAATAAGGGTGAATGATTTGGGCGTTAGCACATTGGTATTGGCTTGCCCACATTGCTGGGATCATTTTACAGAGATAGAAACAAAAACTGGCATTAGAATAGAATTAATTAATGTAATTGAATTATTAGCAAAATCGGTAGGTGTATAAAATTGGTCGAAGATGTAATAATCAGAGAAGGTCATTTTGAAGTTAAAACTGAAAGAATGCGCAAAGTTAAGCAACAGTTCATAACACAATTCGAAATAAAAATGATAATAAAGGCAAGAAATGAATACTTAGAATGGATGCATAATAACTTTTCGAAAATGATATTAAAGCCACCAAATAAAAATTACCTAGATCCAAAAAGCTAATTTTTAAAAACTCCATCTAAATCTTAACGATACTCGTTTTGCCAACTCTTCGAGCGTCGAGAATAGCTATAAATTGTCCATCTTTAACAGCCTTGTCCACTTTACCGACAAGCCTGCTTGTGAGCATCACCGTACAAATCGTCAGTTCTGTTAATCCACCTATCGCTGAAGTCAACCATAGTTCTCATCCAGAACTTATTGGTACGAATCATAAACCAAGCATGATGCGTTGACTTTTCGAATTTGTTTAAAAAATTTAAAAACAGTGTCCCACGAAACACATTTTCAACTTGAAAAAAGTGATGCAACCCAAAGCTCATCGTTCTGACCAAGGTTGCGCAAGACACACAAAGGTTTGAAGACGCACTGCGAAGGACTAGCGGGAATCGTTGAACCTAGACGCGAGCGCAACCACGCCTACTTGCGTCACACGGAAAATAAGGTTGGATTTAGCCATAGTGTTTAAGGTTTTAACATCCCAAGTTTAAACGGTGAAGTTTAGAATTAAGGTGCCGTATCTTAAACGAGTGACGACTTACCACCTACTAAGCTTTCCCTCATCTGTTCGGAAATACGTTTTTAAGATGCTAAGAAACCCACTATTATGTCTCCACGCAAATACGGTTCTTCTTGCCTCCTAGCTTTTATAAATTAAACCTTAACTTTCGGTTGAACTCTGGTCTATGCTGGTGAGCGCATTTTGCTTACTTCCAATATAAAGAAGGTGTGTGACACACTTACAATCTGAAGATCCAAAGCGTTTAACAACCACATTCCCTCCCTGTTGGCTTAATAACTTGTTCAGCTTGCACTCTAATCCGTAGGGGTACCTAATCACGTCAACTACCGTTGCGTACTGAAGCAAGTAGTCTATGTGCCACCTGAGTTTCTTAACCCTGCTTAAATGTCTTCCAATCCTCGCTTCAAGCGTCTTCTTTGCGCTACCCGTGTACACGTAGTATCCAGCTGGGAAAATAAAGCTTCCAAGCTTACCCACCTTGATGCGACGTTTGGTAGCGAGTTTTATGATGAGCTGATATGGGCCAGAATCCAGCTTAGTCAAAACCAGATCTTGTAGTATATTCGTGTTTTTAAAGTTTATCAAGTTTTGATGGTGTGAGCTACCCCGCCTGGCGAAGCTTCCTGCTTCACGACCGGGCTCGATCCACGCTACAGGGTTACGGTGGTATCGGTGTGCACAGCCGTGCCTGCGCTCCGCGGGTGCGAGCGTTTTCGCAACTCTTAAAGCTTTAGGTGCGAATTCCGCTTAAAGGTTTTGGAAGCATTGATTTTTCCATAATTGGTTTCCGCACTCATTCATCGCTTATTCACACAGCATCGTTGAATCTTTGAGCAAGTGTTTTCATG
>Ga0208662_100399_pt1 | contig 17079 bp, 14 predicted proteins | sample OSPB_host_MetaG_FD_187136 | JGI IMG/M metagenome (GOLD analysis project Ga0208662, IMG submission 187136) | Hot spring microbial mat communities from Yellowstone National Park, Wyoming, USA - OSPB_host_MetaG (SPAdes) (version 2) | ecosystem: Environmental > Aquatic > Thermal springs > Hot... | reverse complement strand
CTTTAATTTTCATTTTTGTATCAATACCAGCAGGCATCTTAACAGATAAAAAGGGGTTCAAGTTCTCTGTATCATTGGGTGCTCTGATTATGACATTATTTTCTTTTCTTAGAATTTTATCCGGCACAGATTTCACAGTTTTATTGATTTTTCAATCTCTAGCCGGTGTAGGACAGTCTTTCGTTTACGCTTCGATATTAAAAACGGTTATAATCTAATATATGCATAACTATAAATCTGTTAATATCCGAAATTATTTCATTATCCTTATCTGCTGTGATGAAGATTACCTCTATACTTTTTCGCTTAAGTTCCCCGCTCCAAAAGCCGTTTCGGTTAATCTCTCTTAAACTTGTCTTACAGGATACAACTGCCATAACTTTGTTACAGATTTTATTTATATTATATTAACCGATACTAAGAGGCGCATTCAAATTGTAAGTGAGTGGAAGGAAAAATTTGGACACGAGCTAGATTTTAAAATGTTGATCGGTAAAATAATCAATTTCAGCTAAAGTAGTAAGAGTTTTGTATAAATATGCGCAAGATGTTAAAAAATATTTAGATTTTTAACAGTTATTTCAAAAAATGTAACCTTTGTATATCCAAAATAAGAGTAAATCTCTAAGTATTATACTCATTTTATTTCAAGTAAATCAATTAGTTAATTCTATTTTATAATTGTTTAAAATTAAACTTAAAGGAATCTTAATTTCTATTTCACTTACAATAGGACTCTTTATGAATTTAAAACCTAAATCACTTCTATATTCTTTTATTTTTATAACAGTATGAGTGATATGCAAAGCCAAAAGTGCCACCTTGTTTTTTATCCATAAAAATATAATCGTTCTAGCTCTTCTAGCTTTTATATCACCTATAAATTTAGCGTAAAGCTTTCTGAAGTCATATGGATTATAAATAAAATAATAAAGATCTTTGTCTTCTTCAAAAGCTTTTATTGATTCTGCGATTTCTTCAGCCTAGAAAGCTCTCCTTATTCCTATATCTATTTCATGTTTTCTTAAAATTCTTTTGAGAGTATTGAGATAAGCTGGATTAAGACCGCCACAAGTCTTGACGATTAAAAATAGCGGATTTGATCATTTGATCAGACAAGCCTTATACAATTCTTATCATGAGATTATAAATTGTAATAATGTAGAAGGTGAGCTTGAAGAGGTTAGTATTATAGGTAACCTTTGTGAGACTGAAGATATATTTGCAGTGAAAAGGAAAATTACCTAAAGTAAAAGAAGGAGATGTTTTAACCGTCCTTTGTGCAGAGGCGTATGATTACTCAATGGCTTCTCGATATAATTCACGGAAGCTTCTGAAAGAGCTTGTCATAGAGCAATGAAGCACTTGCACCTGGAGAAGGTGTAATAAAAAAACTTTCCAAAATAGGAATTCTTTCTCCAAGGAGCATTTTCTTATTTTTAATATCGATGAGCTATGGTCTTATACCTCTTTCTTAATACTAATTTTAATATTAAATGCTCATGCTTCAATTTTAGAATAATTTTTCTAGCTTCTTCGGCAAAGAGCTTCTTGCCAAGCAGAGGTAATTTGAAAAAGTTTTTGAATACGAATCTTCTTATCTCGCTTTCTTTAAGTATATTCACTAAAGGGTTCATCAAATGATAGTTCGAAAGGAAATCTTCAATAAATTATTCCAAATCGAAATCTTTTAGTAATTCATTAGAATAAATAATTCAGCTGTGGGTCCAAGTTCTAAAATTGGTTTTATTATAAAAGGATTTGGATCTGCATATATTGTAACGAAAGGTATCTTCTCTGTCTGTATTCTATATACTTTGCTCTTCAATCCAAAGGATATATGTAGTATTTTCCTCCAACATAAATAAGACCATATTCATTATTCATTTAGAAATCCTATCTTTTTTGCAAACGATAGCTATTTGAAGAAGCTGTAAAAAAATTACATGAAAATTCTTCTTTGTTTGTTTTGATTATAATTTTATCATCTATTTTTATACCTCTAATTTCATTATCTAAATAAATTCGTATATTTTCATTAAGTGAACCGTTATTAGATATTTAATCAAACTCTCAAAATTTATAGCTACTCCATTTTTCTTGTATAGTGTAATTATCTCTTCTTTTCTACCTTCTATTATTTTCGGTTCTCTTATTTCAAGGTCTTTTTAAAATGAACTCTAGTTAGAAAATAGCATTTTTATTTGTCAAATTTCTTCTCTAAAAAATCTATTTTTTTTCGATAGCGATACAAAGAAAGGCAGCGATAAGCTACGCTTCCTTTAAACTCATGAAAGTTAGGAATGAATTCAAAATTTTTTAATTAAATAATTCTTAATTATTGAGAAAGCAATCTTCATTCTTTATATCTTAGCGAAGCTATAATTTGTTTCAGCAAACCCTTCATTCAATGTTTTACTATATATTCAAAATAGGAATTGCCTCTAGCCATATATTTTTCTTTTTCTAACAAAGCAATATTTCTAACATTTGAAAAACATGATAAGGCGAATAACAAAGAAACTCCAGCTATATCTGCTCCAACTATTATTACATCGAAATCTTTTCTAGATTTCATCATGTTAAGAATTGATTATTTAAAAATATATATAATATAGTCTTGAACTAAGTTTTAATCTTGCATGTTTCAAGCAAATTATTTTTATTTCAAATGAATTAAAAAATTTTTCTTTAACGTTTTCGCTTCATTGTTCAATAATGAGTAAACTCTTTTAAAAAAAGAAGAACGAAACTTTAAAAATAGTTAATAGTAGGGTCATCTACGCTTTTTATGTTTTTATTCTCCCAAGCGTAAAAGGAACTGCTAGGTCAGAAAAACGTATATTGCTGGACCAGAATTCTTAGTTTTTTACTTTCACTTAAAGCTGACCGTAAGAATTAAAAGAAGATACTTTTATTTAAGTAATAAAAAATATAAGGAAATTAAATCAAATTAAGAAATATGGCAATACAACCCCCTGCATTGATTGTAGCCCCCCTTACACCATTTAATTCTAATCTCAAGGTTGATTTTAATACACTTCAAAAAGAAATTGATTATATTCTTGCGGAGTGCAAACCAGAAGCTATTACAGTAGCTGGGGTTGAAACACAAGAATATCAATATTTATCGCAAAAAGAGCGAATAGAACTAATTAATAAAACGGTTGAATTTGTCGGTGGTCGTTGTAAAACAATAATTGGCGTATCTCATCCTTCGATTGAAAAAGTTATTGAATTAGCTTCTTTAGCTGAAAAGCTTGGGGCCGAAGCTGTTCAAGTATTGGCACCGCTTCGGCCCTATGGCGGCACCCCTTCAAAAACTGAATTGATAAAATATTTTAAGAAAATAACAGAGAGGGTCAGACTACCAATAGTACTCTATCATAATCCTGGACCAGGTGCAGAGCTTTCATATGATACAATGATTGATATAGCAAAGTTGGAAGGGATAGAGTACATTAAAGAAACATCGAGAGATATGCGCAGAATAGGAATAATGATTCAAGAAATTGAAAAGCAGGGTTATGCTCGTTACTTTACTACAATGGAAGTGTTATTACCTACGTTAATGTTAGGCGGCTCGGGTGTCATGATCCCTGCGCCGGTAGCAATAATAGGAAGAAAGATAATAGATCACTTTAAGCAGAACAATATAAAAATGGCTATTGAATATCAACAAAAATTCTATTTATTTCCTGGAATTTGGATAAAATATGGTTTAGCTCCGTTAATGAAATTAGCTATGAAATACATAGGTTTAGACCTAGGTGAACCGTATCCGCCATTTCAGCCTATTCCAACAGAAGAAATTAAAATAATTGAATCTGTATTAGAAAAACTTGGCATAACAACGATAGTCCGTTAAATCAAATGAAATTCATCACAAAAAGAAAGAATTATCGCCATACGTAAGAAGACTAAGAGATAATACTAGGAGATTCAAAACAATAAATTCCATAGGAATTTATTGTAACAAAACGAAAGAAACTCTACAAAAATAATTTTGAATTACAGATAACTACTAAGATTCGATCAGAGGAGAATCATTTTAAAAATTATCTCCAACTATTTTTTAATAGCTCTGGTCAGAGATTCGGAGATGTTTTATCCCTCTATTTCCATAATAAGCAATTTCTTGAAATTTTTACATCGCAAACTTCTTATTATATTTATTCATAAAGAGTAAATGATGAGAATATATCACATGTTAAAGTTCATGAAAAACAAGAAAATACACATATAAAAATGATTTTATATTAACTGATTCAGAAAACCATTTATCTAGTTCTTACTAGTCTCACTATTAAAAGAGATTGGGCATCAGACCATTCACTAAAAGAATTAGCTCAAGTTATTTAAAGAGTTTTCTATTATGAATAAGTAGATTCTTATTTCAAAAAAGCACGTTTCATTATCAAAAGCCAGAAAATGAAACGAACCAAAATTTAAGCTTAATGCACTTCCTTGTACAGCGCAAACGTACTATTAATCTTAAAATTTTAATTTAGCAATATTAGTAAACTTTAAAATTTTATAAGAAGTTGCTTTTTGTGATATCTTCTTTAATAAAGGAATTGTTTCTTGAAAAAGTAAGAACATCAATCTTATTATTTCTTATTTCAAAATCACTAGTTTGTCAATAATTTAATGGTCGATTCAATGCGTGGAAATTATCTATATTTTCCTAACTTAGTTGGCTATACAGTCTTGTTCATTGTCTCTTTTATCAACTGTCGTATATATATTGGGGTTAATGGTACCTTTCTTATTTTTACACCAAATGGTCGCAAAGCATCTTCGACTGCATTTGCAATTGATGCTGGTGGACCTACTGTGCCAGTTTCGCCCGCTCCTTTAAATCCACCTGGAGTAAAGGGATTTGGTGTCTCGATATGATGTATCTTAACAAAAGGAATTTCCTGCGAAGTGGGTATCAAATAATTCAGGAAATTATTACTAAGTAATTGACCATTTGTATCATATATAATTTCTTCAGATAGTGCTATACCAAAACCATGAGCCAAAGCTCCCAGATGTTGTCTTTCAACGATTAATGGATTAAGCATTTTCCCACAATCATGCACTGAAACAAATTCCAAAATCTTGATGAATCCTGTTTCAGGATTTACTTCAACAACTGTCATCTCTGCGTCATACGGAACGCTACTAAACATTTTAACGCGTCCAAATTCATCAGGATAAAAATCTATATTTGGATCTCTATAATGATAAAGAATTTCTAGACCAGGTTCAAAATTCTCAGGTAATCTATAAATTTCATAATATGCAATTTGAGCTATTTCTTCAAGAGTTATTGAAGAGCCGTCTCTTTTAGATATTACTTTCCCATATATTAATTCGAGATCATCTTTCGGTTGTTGTAAAGCTTTTGAAGCTATTCCTAATATTTTTTCTTTTAGTGCTCTGCATGCCATAATTATCGCTGATGTTCCAACCACTGAAAAACGACTAGAATATGAACCAGAACCTATTGGGCAAAGCAAACTATCTCCTTCAAATACATTCACTTTCTCAAATGGAATTTGTAATTCTTCAGCAATTATTTGAGCTGTAGATGTTTTGTGTCCCTGTCCTTCCTCTCCTCCAGATAAAAAGACATTTACGGTAACGTCTGGATCTATTCGTATATGCACACTATAGTAACCTGCATTATATGAACCCATTCGGGTTGAACTCGAAGGTTCGATCACTAAAGCAGTTCCTATCCCTATATATTTACCTTGCGATCGTAGCTCAGCTTGTCTTTTTCTCCACCACCAGTATTTTCCAATTTCCATTGCAAGTTCTAATGCAGTTTTATAGTTTCCACTATCATAACGATTACCAGTAACTGAAATATAGGGGAATTCTTCTGGTTTAATAAAATTTTTAAATCTCACCTCATTTGGATCTATAGATAGTCGGTATGCTATAATGTCGATAAGTCTCTCTATCACAAAAGCAGCTTCCGATTTTCCAAAGCCTCTGTGAGCACCAAACGGAGCTTTATTAGTCACGATGCCTAACACTTCAGCTTTGTAGTTCTGGATTTTATATGCGCCCGGTACAAAAAATGCAGTTGTAACGATCGATGCATGTCCTCCCTGATAATAAGCGGCTCCTATATCCGCCAATATTTTATCTTCTATTCCAAGAATTTTACCATCCTTCTTCACACCAACACGAATTTTATGGATCTGGTCTCTTGCATGAGAAATTGCATGCATGTGTTCAGTTCTACTTTCAGTCCATTTTACCGGCTTACCAGTTAGAATCGAAATTAATGGAATTAAAACTTCTTCGGGATAAAGGCCCCATTTTTGCCCAAAACCTCCTCCAATTCTTGGTTGAATCACTCTAACTTTTAGTTCTGGAATTTTTAACGCTTTTTTAATTAATAATGCAATAATATGAGGAATTTGTGTAGTATCCCATACTATCAGATTTTTTTTATCAGCATCATACTTTGCTACAACTGAACGAGTTTCTAAAGGAGTTCCTGTACATCTACTCATTCTTATTTCTTCTTCAATAATTAAATCTGCTTCCTTAAATGATTCTTCAATATTGCCACCTAATACATGGAAGCGTAATGCTATATTATCACCCCATTCTTCATACAAAAGAGGTGCATTTGGACTAAGAGCTGTTTGAACATCAGTTACTGGTTGTAATAGTTCAAATTCCGTTTCAATTTCTTCTAAAGCATCTTCAGCAATCTCTGGAGATGTTGCAGCTATAGCTGCAATTGGTTCGCCTACAAATCTAACTTTATCCGTGGCTAAACAATAATGATTAAAAAACTTTATACTCGGATTCCTTCTTTTAAATGGATCAATACTTTGGAATGGAAAAGGCGGTAATGGTTTGACAAAATCTAACTTTAAAAGGTCTTGTCCATTAATTCCAAATACTACACCGGGCATTTTAAGTGCTTTCGTAAGATCTATTTTAATAATTTTTGCGTGTGCATATGGACTTCGTAATATTCCTACGTATAACATGTCTGGAAAATTTATATCAGCGGCATAAGTTGCACGCCCTAAAAGAACTTCTTTATCTTCTTTCTTTAGGACTGTTTTCCCTATTAATGAAATTTTATCTTTTTGAATTTGCTCAACCTGCATAAAAATCACTTCTCCAAATTTTTTGATAATAACTTAGAAGCGTATTCTATGGCCTCTATTATTGGCCAATAACCCGTGCAGCGGCATAAATTTCCGGAAATAGCTCTTCTGATTTCTTCTTTTGTAGGATTTGGATTATTCAATAATAACGCGTACGCATTCATAATCATTCCTGGTGTGCAATACCCGCATTGTAAGGCGAGTTTTTCATGAAAAGCTTGTTGTAGCGGGTGTAGTTTGTTCTCCGATCCTATTCCCTCGATTGTAAGAATCTTCCTTCCATCAGCTTGTACAGCTAAAATAGTGCAGGATTTAACTGTCATCCCATCCATAATTATAGTGCAAGCTCCACACTGCGTCGTATCGCAACCAACATGCGTTCCGGTGAGACCTAAAACTCTACGCAGTAAATCAACGAGTAGCAACCTAGATTCTACAGTTACAGTATAGTCTTTCCCGTTAACATTTATATTTATAACATGGCTTTTCTTCATATTAATTCTTTTTTACAAAAGAGCTTTAATTGCAGCTTGTGCGCATTCCTCATCCTGTATGTGAGTTCCTCCAGAAACACCGATAGCTCCAACTACTCTTCCATCTTTAATTATAGGTACTCCTCCTCCGCGCCCTATAATTTTCCCATGCGAAGACACTCCTAAACTGTAGAGTAATGAAGGTGTATCAGAAAAATATTTGCCTACAGTTGCTGAACTATCAAATCTTTCACCTATTAATCTAAATGCAACTGCTGTATACGCCTTACCTATGGCTAAATCAACTGTAATCCAAGCAGCCCCATCCATCCTTTTTACCAAAATTATATGCCCGCTTTCGTCTACTATTGTAAATGTACATTTTATACCTAATTCCTTAGCTTTGGTTATTGCAGCATTCACCATCTTTTCAGCATCTTCTAAAGTTAAACTCATAATAATTTTATATCCATCTTTATCATATAAATTTTAAGAATTATTCATCATTCTTAAATGAGAGTGTTGGACTGGTTTTTAAATTACCACAAGTTTACATAAATGAAAGCCTCGCCATTTATGGCGGGGATGAAAAGGCTTAAATATTTATTTTATAAATTTCTTTTAGGAAATTCAGTGACGCTCCTCCTAAGCTTGATAGAGGGCTTAATGGGACTTGAGGAGGAGCATTCAGTATTGCAATTATTGAATGAAGGATTCTTTATAGAATCCAGATTTTGGGCTGGCAACCCTTTTAATGAAGGTTTATTTAAACCAGATAATATGGGGGAAGCTCTGATCCTCCCGACTGTCCAGCAGATGCGAGATGTAGCTCCGAATCAATGCTGGAAACTAATGAGCTTCTCTAAAAGGGAACCCTCACCCTTCTAGGGTGGGGAGGAGGTCAGACAATTTAAGCAAACGATGTTAACTATCTTGAAAAGTTTAACTCACATATCCTAGAATTAAGTTCAATAATACTTATAAAAGAATGAGACCCGCTAAAGTAGTACAGATATTATTTTTGCTTTTCATTCAAATATTTAAAAATTATCCAAAAACTTTTATGAAAAATTTATTAAATCGTAATAACTTATTATAAGAAGATTGGAAAAATGCAGTTTAAAGGAGAGGAAACTATACCTTGTAGTAAACAAAAAGTATGGGAATTTATAACAAAACCAGATAGCTTAATAAAATGTCTCCCTGAGGTTCAATCTATTGAGAAAATTAGTGAAGAAGAATTTAAGGCAAAGGTTAGAGTAGGTATAGGTTTTATTAAGAGTACATTTGATAGTGTATTTAAGTTTATAGAGAAAAAACCTGTTGAGTACTTAAAGATTGAAGGAAAAGCTAAAGGGGCTGGAAGCTATGTTGATTTACTTCTTGAGGTTAATTTATCTGAGATTAAAGAAAATTATACTAAAATGAATTGGCGGGTTGATGTATCAATAAGCGGGCCTCTTGCATCCCTCGGAAGTAGAAATATAAAAGATGTTGCAGCTAGATTTACATCACAATTAATTTCGTGTATTATTCAAAATATAAAATAAAAATTTTTTATTTCCAACTATTTACTATGATGGGTTATTCCTCGAGTTAATAAAAATGGGCGACTTTTGCTTAAATTTCCATTAATATAAATAAACAACTCATAAATGTTATCTACATATCTTAACTTTTCAATATTATCCGAGCTTATATCCGTTTGTTTAGGTTGATCTCTGTACAGACTAAGAATAATTACTATTTATAATTTTTATAAGTCTTCACTTTTTGAGTCATACTAACGTCTAACTATATTATTTGCTTAAAATATTCTTCTAAGTGTAGTCTATAATTTTTGTAAACGAATTTAATATTGCAAAAAAGTGATATATGTCACTCTTTACTAGTTCGATCTGCATTTTAAGGATTGAACCTTTGAAATTTACGATGTTTCTCTAGAGACCATCGTAATATTAACTTAATAATTTTTAAATTTAAATGTATTAAATAGTCAGTCTGTTTTTCAGTTTCTATTTTAGCTCGGAATATTTTAGTTAAGCTTTAATAGTCTTTAAATTGTAGATAAATTGATGGATTGTTCAAAGGAGAGCATAATTTTTAAGAAGGGAATTTTAGAAGAATATAGAAAAAGGTTTGGCACATAATGTTGGATTTGGTAGTAATCCTGCATTATTGGCTATCAATATGTAATACGAATTTAGTAATCCTGAATCACCTCTTGGTTTTAACCTTGAAAGTGTTAAAAAATGTTTCGAAATTGTTAGAGCTGTTCAGAAAAACCAATTATACCGTTTATTTTACACGAACAATATAATAATCCAGAAGAAGCTAGTATATGGCTTAAAAAATTACCTCCCTTTAGGATATTGATAAAAGATAGTATATGGGTTAAAATAGATGATGAAATCAAACCAATGCCAGGCGAGAAAATTATCTATAAAAGGTTTGCTTCCGCATTTTTTTGGAACTGAGCTAGACAAAGATTTAAAAGATAAAGGTGGGAACTCTAGTTATTACCGGTTGTACGACTAGTGGGTGTATACGTGCTACAGTAGTCGATGACTTCAGTTAGTATACAGAGTCATTGTTCCGATAGAGGCTGTAGGAGATAGAAATGATGAAGTTCACTATTATAATTTAATAGATATACAAGGTAAGTATTGTGACGTAGTAACAATTGATGAAATATTTAAGTATCAAGACATTATTCGAAAGAGCAAATCTTAATAATTTTCTAAGATAATCTTTTATATAATGCTTATTAATAAATTAAAACGATAAATACACAAAAATATACCCGTTTTATATTTCTAATTTAAAAGGTAGTTTTATCTTTATTCCTATTACTTAAAATTCAAATATTCTCTAGCTACTCTTATATGAGATATATTTTTAGGAATATACATAATACCCTTTTCTTTCATGTTAATTCGTCATTTTCGATAAGCCATTTATTTTATCTCTTAAGCAGATGATTATTTTATTCTAATCAAAGCTTTTATGCCAGTTTAGGTCCAACTTCGTTTTTATATAATTGTATGTTATATTTTCATTGCCTAACAAATTAATTGTTTTATTTTCAGGTTGTAGAGATTTATAGGACCTAAATTCTTTGTTTCAATTAATTGCATTTTTATCTGACAAAAATTTCATTGTGAGAAATCGCTCGAACTTACTTCTAACTTTTCTGTTGTTTTTAAAACAGCTTTATTTATATTTATAGTAGATCTTTTGTTTTATGCATTTTATTTTATTCCAATAATATTCTTTAGTCAGCTGATAGCCATTCAGTCTCTTTTACAAAAATTGCTGCAACAAGCGATAATAAACTCACAACAACAAGCATTACCATTACGTAAGGCCATGCATTTAAGAATCCTCCTGCTAAAATTGCAAATAATGGTGGAAAGAGGATAGGTATACTTCCAAACGCTGCACCTATTTGATATGAAAGACCAGCACCGCTATATCTATATTTGATATGAAAATGTTCACCAAAACGTTTAGGAATAGCGCCAAATCCTAAAGTCGCAAATGCTAATAATAATGATTGTGCAAGTATTACTAGAGCAATATTTTTAGTACTGAGAAGTAAAAAGTAAGGATATGAAAATATTATTACTAGAATTATTGAAAGTATCATTACACCCTTTTTACTCCAAAAGTCTGTAATAACGCCTCCAATAACCGTAGAAATCGCCCCGCTCATTGCACTGATCATTACTGTATATATTGCGAATGTAGGATCAAATTTTAGTGCTGTTAAATAAGGAACCGAATAAGCTAGAATTACACCGGAAGTAGCAGTTATTATGTAAGCCCATGACAACGCATCTAACATTATTGTTTTCCACTCACTCTTTAGAACTTTTAAAGCAGGCGAATCATCAACCTCACCTTTATTTTTTAGTGCAGCAAAAAGAGGACTCTCAGCAATAGTATATCTTATAATTATGCCTATCATAACCATGATTCCTCCAATAATAAACAAATATCTCCATCCAATGGTAACAAAATTGGTAGGATTCAATGTTCTAAATAGAATTAACAATCCAGCACCTAATCCTAAACCTGTATAAAGCGCAAAATTTATCCAACTTGTCCAAAAACCTCTGTATTTAGATTTAGCAGCGAACTCTAATACCCAGCTTGCAGCCCCTCCCCATTCGCCGCCTAGTCCTAATCCAAGTAACAATCTCATCAAAATAATTATAGCTGGTGCAACCCAACCGATCGTATGATAATCTGGTGTAATCCCTATGATAATCGACGAAACTCCCATCAGCATCAATGTCCAAATGAGCATTGTTTTCCTACCTGTACGATCTCCGTAGTGACCAAATATATATCCGCCAATTGGGCGAGCGAAATATGTCACAACGTAAGCTGAAATGGAAGCAGCGATCCCAACCACAGGATTAAATACCGGAAAAAATATTAGCGGCCAGACCGTTGTAGCTAATAACGCCGCTATGAAAAAATCATACCATTCCATTATTGTACCAATACTAGCACCTACCGCTACTTTAACAACTTGAAGACTTGTCATTTTTGTTATTTTAAACATTTATAGCATATATAAAATTTTCCTAAAAACTAAGCAATATTAGACAGATAAGAACTTTGGGTAAATATTATGGTGAGGTATCTTTCCAGCTTTTATGCGAATTAAACTAGTAAAAAAAATAGTAGAGTCGATCCGCAACCATACTATATTCAAACACGATATATTCTTCATTGATATCTCTAACTATCCTTTTAGAATCTTCTTTTTGACCAGTCTTGTTAGAATCTTTACATTCCTCTTTTTCTATTTATATTTAGAGGCTTTGGTATTTTCTACCTCTTTTTACATTTACTAAATAGCTCCTTTTATATAAATCTAGGTGATACAAGTAATACAAGTGCTACAATCTTTTACATAGCATTATCTAACAGCTAAAAAATCAAAAATAGTCACGTAACTATAACTATATTTTAGCAGAAAATTAAGGTTTCATGTAAACATAATTTTTTAAAATTCCAAATCTAGGCTTTTTAAGGTACGAGTCTAACAATTTAAAAAGAGAAGTTATTAACCGTTACGTCAAATATAAACAATATTTAGGCAAAATTATATGTTATTTTGCGTTAAACTTTTTATTGCCTGCACAATATTCTGATAACCTGTGCATCTACAGATATTGCCTGCTATTGCTTGACGTATTTCTTTTTCTGTATGTTTAGGATTTTTAGTTAATAAATAATAAGCAGAAAGTATCATCCCTGGTGTGCAATACCCACATTGAAGTGCATGACATTTATGAAAAGCTTCTTGTATAGGATGCAGTTTTCATTCTTTGCTAATCCTTCAATCGTAATTATTTCAGCCCCGTCTGCTTGAACTGCAAAAAGCGTGCATGATTTAACTGTCATCCCATCCATAATTATAGTGCAAGCTCCACACTGCGTCGTATCGCAACCAACATGCGTTCCGGTGAGACCTAAATCTTCGCGAATAAAGTCCACAAGCTGCATTCTTGATTCAACTACTACTTTAACTTTTTTCATTAACAATCAAACTTATCTTATGTAAACTCATTCGTAAAACTTTTCCGTAAACCTATCTACTGTAGATCTCCCCTCTGCGATTTCTAATATTCCATATAAACTTCTTTTGAATAAATAAATTATCACATCTTTACGATACCATTCAGGAGATTTAATATCGGAAAATACTTCCATTCCTTCAATTATATTCTTAAATTCTTTAGTAGCGTTTTCAATAAGCTCATTATTAAGCTCATTATTGAGTATAATATTTTCTATTTCAATTGGTCTAAATGGAACTCTGCTAATTGCCCCTATACCTATGCCTATATCTTTAATGACCTTTTCGCGAGATAGATTAGCCTGCACACTTACTATAGCAATGCCATAATCTCCGGTCCTTCTTGCTAACTTTAAGTGTAGACCTACATTTATAAAGTTAGGTTGCGACATTGGAATAACAATCTTTGTGATAATTTCGTCATATTTAAGATCAAGAGTGTAAGAGTCTTTTAGTAATAATTCTAAAGGTACTTTTCTTTCTCCCCTGTTTTTACTTTTACATATTACGCTAGCTTTTAGTGCCAAAAGTGTAGGAATCCAGTCTGATGCGGGGTCTGCAAAAGCGATACTACCACCTATTGTACCCATATTTCTAACTTGAACATCGCCAATGACTTTTGCAGTAGAAGAGATTATAGGCAAATCTTTTAACAACTTATTATCTATGAGAGAACTATGAGTAACAAGAGCACCTATTTCAAATGAACTATCTTTTTTCTCTATCGTCTTTAGTTCAGAAAGTCTTCCTATATCAATTATATATTTAGGTGAAAATATACGGAGCTTCATTAATGGAATTAAACTCATACCTCCTGCCAAAACACGGGCTTCCTCACCATATTTTTCAAGTACTTCAAGTGCATGGTCAACGCTTTCAGCTCTTTCATATTCAAATTGCCGTGGATACATTTTCTCTATTTAAGAATGTTTATGGAAATATTTGTTTTTTATGTGAATTTTTAAAATAAACAATTAATAGGAATTCTTTCCAAAAAGACCTGGCAACTTAAGGTTTGTTAGGCTCTACTGATACAAGTTCTCTATGCTAACCATAAGGTTTTTAGTTGAGAACCTCAACCTCTTCGAGAGAAACAAAATCCCACTAGAACTAAAAATACTAGGACTAGCACTCTACATACAACTCTCAAGCCTAAGAAGAGCCGCCAAAGCCCTATCAGAAATCCACAAAGTCTCCAAAACAGCCATCTGGAAATGGGTTAGAAAACTCAGCGAAAGGTTAAACATCAACCCAACTAAGATAAGGCTCATAGCATTGGATGAAACATGCGTGCGTGTGAATGGGTTTAAGTGCTGGGTCTACGCTGCCATAGACAGGAATGAGATTCTATCCATGAGGGTTTTTCCTCTAAGAATATGCTCACCACGAAGATCTTTGTAGAGAATGTTTTGAAGTACTGTGATTGAAGACCCATGTTTGTTGTTGATGGAGCTCCGTGGCTTAGGGAAGTTCTTGAGAAGTTGGGGCTAGGGTATTATGTGGAGTCCTTTGGTGAGAGGAGCTTGGTGGAGTCTGTGTATTCATCGTTTAAGCAGAGGACGCGTGCATTTTTCAACAGCATAAATTCGAATCCGTTGAATAGGAGTGAGAGGTTTAGAAGGTCGATGTTGTGTTGGAACCTGTTCATAAAGCTTTTCATGCTGTATTACAACCACTTAAGGGGGTGAGCTTAAGTTGCCACGTCCTTCCAAAAATTCAATAAATTTATATAAGGATATAATGAATATTATTTATGGTTAGTGAAAAAGTAATCTTAAAAAAGGCTGAAAAAGCCCGTTGGATCGGTAAGCCGTTACTCAGAAAAGAAGATTTACGATTTATTACTGGAAAGGGTCGCTTTACTGATGATATTCAACTTCCTGGCATGGCATATGTTGCCATTGCACGAAGTCCTTATGCGCATGCGCATATACTAAAAATAGACGCATCAAAAGCATTAAATTTATCAGGTGTTCTTGCTGTAATAACTGGTAAAGAGGTAGCGGAAGAAATTAATCCCTTTCCTAACCTTTTACCTCCTCCATACAATCAGATCAAAGATTACGGAATAGCAGTAAATATTGCAAGATATGTAGGAGAACCTGTTGCTCTAGTGGTGGCGGAAAAACAATATATTGCTTATGACGCGATTGAACTTTTAGATATCGAATACGAACCTAGACACCCTATTCTTTCTGCAGAAGATGCTATGCGTGACGATTCTATAAAGATCCATGAAAACATTCCTTCCAATGTGGTTTGGCATAAAAAGTTTACCTATGGAGATGTTGATGAGGCATTTAAAAAAGCTGATGTAATAATAAAGAAACGTTTGTATTTTCATAGATTTACTTCAGCGCCATTAGAAACAAATGCTGTTATAGCGTCCTATGATAGATTATCAGACACATATACAATTATAAGCAATAATCAAAGACCAGTTTTTAATCAATTTTTTATTGCCCATGCATTAAAAGTTCCAACAAACAAGCTACATTTAATTAGTCCAGATATTGGAGGAGGTTTTGGAATAAAAAATGATAGTTATCCGTATTTAGTCTTGATGGCCGTTGCTTCTAAAAAAGTGAATAGACCGGTCAAGTGGGTTGAAACCCGTCAAGAACACCTAATGGCTTCAACACACGGAAGTGAAGTGATTTATTATGGAGAAATGGCATTCAGTAGGGATGGAACTATTCTTGGCTTAAGGGCTCGTGCTATCCATGATGAAGGTGCCTACATGAGAAGAGAACCAATAGGAGCGTTCAATTTTATACGTCATGCAACAGTCACTTACCGTTTTAGGAATCTAGAAATGGACATATATTCCGTTGTTACCAATAAATGCCCAGTAGGACCAAATCGTTCATATGGTAAAATGCAACAAAATTATCTTGTTGAAGTATTAATTGACATGGGAGCAAGAAAATTAGGAATAGACCCAATAGACATTAGAATGAAAAATTTTGTAAAACCTGAAGAGATGCCATATGAAACTCCTACTGGTGCATTGCTAGATGGAGGAGATTATCCGAAAATTTTAGAAAAAGTTTGTGAACTAGTAAATTATTCAGCATTAAGAAGGGAGCAAATGGAAGCAAGAAAAAAGGGCAAAATTGTGGGAATTGGAATTGCAATGGGAATGGATGCTGCTCCTATCAACTTTTCTGCAAATAGAATTATAAATCCCGAAGCACAAGTTTCAGGAGAAAGCGAAGCTGCATGGGTAAAAGTCAATGAGGATGGAAGTATCATTGCGGCGGTTGGCACATCGCCACAAGGACATGGACATGAAACATCAGTTTCACAAATAGTTGCAGAAGCTTTAGGAGTAAATCCTGATCAAGTTTATGTTCTACAAGGATTTGATTCATGGATAAATCCCTTCACTCCACACTCTGGAACTTATGCAAGCAGATTCGCAATAGCTGGTGCAGCTGCCGTATATAATGCAGCAATGAGGGTACGAAATAAAATACTTCAAATAGCCTCGCATGTACTAAATGTACCAATTGAAAGGCTTGATATTATTGATGGTAAGATAGCAGTGGATGGAATTAAACAAGACTTAGACATTAAAACAATTGCTCACTACGCTTGGAGGGATCACGCTCGACTACCAGAAAATATGGAACCTGGGCTATTTGCCCACTTTGTGTATAGAACTCCATTTACGTTACCAAAGGATGATAAAAGAGGAAACTTTTCTTTGACTTATAGTTACAGCGCATGTATTGCTTATATTGAAGTAGACCCCGATACATGTTTTGTTAAGTTAAAGCGTGTAGCCATAGTCGAGGATTGTGGAAATCAGATAAATCCACTTATAGTTGAGGGGCAAATTCACGGTCAACTTGGCCATCATCTAGGCGCTGCTCTT
>Ga0208662_100395_pt1 | contig 17183 bp, 30 predicted proteins | sample OSPB_host_MetaG_FD_187136 | JGI IMG/M metagenome (GOLD analysis project Ga0208662, IMG submission 187136) | Hot spring microbial mat communities from Yellowstone National Park, Wyoming, USA - OSPB_host_MetaG (SPAdes) (version 2) | ecosystem: Environmental > Aquatic > Thermal springs > Hot... | reverse complement strand
TCTCAATAAGGGAGTAAAGTTTTTTATATTCATTTAATAGAATTGGGTTTAATGGTAAGGCTACACTTTCCTGTTAAGTTTAAAAAAGTGATGAAGCTTAAGAGTTATCCTAAGAAGATAGGCTTAGGAGAGTATGATGGCGACCATGGGATTAACGGGGAATTGAACGGATGTAAGTTTAATGGTATTCTCTTAGACTATACTACAGGGAATCCTCTGTACTTTGATGGGATATCATTTTTTATAGAGTGTGAAGATATAGGTGCTATTATAGAGACTGCTAAGGCGATACAGGAAACTCTCGCAGAAAAAGGTCTGAAGTTCAGCGTTTCACATTATGAATTGACACTTGACATCCCTGTTAACTTACCTTTTGATTTCATAGTACGTAATGGCTCTTGTAAATATGAAATAATGCACCTGGGGATAACTGTGGAATGCGAGAAATTAGAAGATATTTTAGTGGTAAAAAATTAGTTATGTCTAAGGTGGTCTTTTCTATTTATGAAAAAGGTGTTATATGTTTTCCTCATAAGTAAGTGGTTTGTATCCTAACTGTCTCATATGTTGTAATGTATGGGTTACGCTTTCTTCTGCCGTTAATGTGCTGTTACACTTTAGACACATGTACAGGTTCGGTCTTCCCCGTGTTATCGCCTTGAATATCGCGTAGTTGTAGTGTTTGCCGTACAACATTTCTGCTACTGATAGGAATAGGACGTAGAACTTACAAAAATCTTCACATGAATTTATCTTTACTTGGTATACTTTTTCTACCTCGGTGATGAACATTCTTACAAAAAGTGACCTCCTAAAATACGTTTGTTTACATTTATATCTACAATCGGCTAACTTCACAGTTAATCACCCCAGGTCTATCTCTTTTATCCTTATCGTTATCGAGTTTAATATATTGGTATCAGCTTCTATTGGTTTTCTGTCCGTCATTGCGTCCAATGTAATCTTTACTCTTTGTTTTATCTTTTCGGCTATTCTGTTGATGTTCTCGTCCTTAAATTGCATCTTCTTTATGATGTGTGACAGGTTATTTATCCTAAGGAAATTGAACACTAGGTTTGATACACGGAATAACGTTAACATGTCCAGGTTTTTGTCCGTCTCTACATAACATTGAAAAAGCCTTGCGTAATACTCATATTTTTTTATACCTAATTGTTTGGCTTGCGAAGAAGCATACCTTGAAAGCGATATATCGGGGTAGATATACCTCTTTGCTTCGGTTAACGTTATGTTCAATGTTTTTAGGTCTTTCGCACATTCGACGTCTTTCACTTTGTTTATGAGTTCCTTTACGTCGTATAACGAGTTTATCTTATTCGCTATCTCGAATAAGACGTTGTCTTCGCGTGTATAAAGGAGGTGTTTTAGGATGTCTAACGCTTTATCAATGGTCTTCATATAATACAATTTCTGGAACTCTAACGGGGTGTAGGTAGAAAGAAACTTCATCTTCTCTTCCATAGGGGTGTCACTTTCCGGGTGACTCCCTATGGGGATTGAGATTGTGAGTACAAAAATGATTTCGGCGTTAGTTATGTTTGGATAGCTCACGGGTTTGAGTGATTCGTTGGGGAATATAAAGAGGTCAGCCATTATGACATCACCTGGAATTTCCTGAGGATGTATTCGAATGGTCTGATGTCATAAAGCTGTTGTAATAACTTAAGGACGTGGTCGTTGGACGGTTTAACTACTCTGATAAAAGGGTCATCAGCATATTTACCATAAATTCGCCATACAAAATAACCTTGGTCTATGCCTATTCGATACCACTTTTCATCACCATTATATTTTACAGTATATTCCTGTGTCTTTTCTTGGGCTATACTCATACTTTCTATGTGGTCGTTGCATATGATATGGTTGCCGTATTTGGTCTTCGTTATCATACAGTTGTCTTGTTGGTATACGTCTTTAAGCGAGGTAATTGGTTCGTCTATATCCGTACCGTAAAGGAATTCAGTCCTGTTATGGATGGGGCAACGGAACTTATTAAGTATCCCTATCGACGGGATGGTCTTGCCTTGATAACCCTTCAACGCTTGTTCCGTGTACCCAACGTATAATATGAAATTAAAAACGCGAAAATGAAGGGGGATAGGTATAGAGGAAAGGGACATTAAATGTCACCTCATTCATAATATTTGTCGTATATATCGTTTAGCTTTTTTAAAAAATAAGCGTCCACTTGTTGCTTTACTTCTTCTGTTAAAGTTCCGATGGTCTGCTCAATGCTCCTGTAAATGACCTCTTTAAAAGTGTCCGCAATTTCGCGGACGCTTTCGAAAGAAATAGGCTGTTTGCCCTGTGAAAGGTTATTTAAAATAATCTCTTGAATGAGGGAAAAAACGTTGTCTATTAACTCGGATAATTTACCTTCTTCTGGCAAATTCTTTTCTATCCATATGACGATATGTGCAACATCTGTCATTGTCACCACTCATAGGAGGAAGTCGTACCTCCTCTTTTCTAGATTGTAGAACACGTTGACTTCATCGCCTACCTTTATGGTCTTGTACTTCTTCATTAACTGGTAGAATGTTGACCTGGGGTCGAAGGACTGTCTCACCAACAGTTTTACGTTTCTGCCCCCCCTTGTGGTACATTGGAATAAGTAGAATATGTCATCGCCTCTGCTCTGTATGAACTCCATTGCCTTCTGTGATAATGTTGCTGGGTCTTTTATGAGTGGCATTAAATCTGTCAATTTGCCCTTGAGGATTTTGTTGACTACGCAGACCTCTCCTTCCTGTGCGTCCTTAACAATTCTCTCTAAGTTTAGCTCTTTAAGCTCTTCCATTGCGGACATGTTACTCGCCGTTGTTTGCATTGTATATCACCATCTTTTTCAATTGTTTTACAGCTTCCTTATACTGCTTGTTGGTCTCTTCTACCAGTCCGCCGAACTCCTTCTTTACTTCTTGTAGGAGTTGTATTAATTCGTCTATTTGTTTTGGTGATGCTAGTGTTAGTCCCCACGCTCCCCTTCCTGCTATTCGCAGTACCGAGAGTGCCACGAACGGTGTCCTTCCCGGGTTTGCCATTAGTGATATTGTGTATCTGAACTCTTCTCCTTCCTTCTGCTTAAGAATTACTTGTTGTGTTACGTTCTCTTTTGTGGCTTTTTCCCTTATTTCTTGTACGAGTTTAGCCCATTCCTTTTCGGATTGGGCTTTTTCGGGGTTAACCATTCTTTTGCACCCCAATATACCCTATATCTGTTTGGGTATATAAATTTTTCTATGATGATTATCATCGAGGGATTGGTTTCATGGTAGTAAAATTTTTAAAAAAGGATATACCTTATATCCATATGGATAAAGTGTTTTTAGTTAAAGGTGAGACCGGCTCCGGTAAGACCGAGCTTATTGTAAATAAGGCAGGGGAGTATATGGATAGTCATCACAGGGTCTTCCATGTCGTGCCTCTTAACTCTCTGAAGTTCAATTTATACAGTAGGTATAAGGCAAAGTACGGTGATAAAGTATCGTTCAGTCATAGACATGACGCTAAAATTTATGTACTGACTTACCATGAATATGCCCAAGCCTTAACTACAGGTCTTAATACTTTCTATGACGTTATTGCTTTCGATGAATTTCATGTAATTACTGAGGATATCTTCAGACCGGTAGTCTATGCTTCGGTTATCAATACAAAGAAGTTCTACCACCTCTATTTCATCAGTGCAACACCTGTAGACCTTCCCTTCATTAAATTCGACCAGGTCATAGAGTTATCGGGTAGGAAGAGTCAATATCGTGTGTTTAAGGTGGAAAAGAATGAGTATGCGAACGTTATCTTGAATGAATATAAACAGGGTAATAGGGGTTTTGTCTATGTCGGAGGTATTGAGAGTACTAAGAAAGTGGCTACGGAGGTCGCTAACATATTACCTAATATATATAATGAAGACTTCGGTACGGATGATAAGTTACTCGGGAACTTGCTGAAGAAGGGCATAGCATATATCAATAGCTCTATGTCTCATGACGACAGGAAGTTGGTCAATGACCTGCTTAACGATGGTACGGTGAAGTTACTGACCGTCACTAGTGCAATAGTTTATGGTGTGGACTTCGACTTCGATTACGGTGTGTTCATTACGCCCGTATACCTCAATAAGCTCAGGGCTAAGCAGTTCTTTGGCAGGGTAGGGAGGAGGAAGGAGGGTAGGGTTTATGTCACTTTTTACCCCGATTTATTACCCGGTGACGTGGACGTGAAAATCAGGGATGAGGACAGGGACTTTGCGGAACTGATAGCACTTAATACCGATTATATTTGTCGTAAGTATGGGATATGTGATGATGGTACGGTGAAGACTATTGCATATAACCTCGTGCCCCCTTCCCTTGCTAAGAGGGTTATTGATGCCAACATCCGTAACTTCGAAGACGTTAAGTATATGGAATGTGTCACTGTTTCTCTTTATAAACAGTCGTTGGATGCCGACCAGTTTTGTGTTGAGGAGTTCGGACTTTATGCCGATGCCGGTACCATGTTGTCTCTTGATAACTGGATAAACCTGAAGGGTACCATGAACCCGAGGCTTGTCGACGAGCTGAGCTACCTGGCTCACATCATAGGTGTGCTGAAGAACCCCAGGTTTGAGGACTTAAGTATAACTGTGAAATTTGGTATACCTTATGACAGTCTGAAGGAACTATTACCGCTCTTGGATTTACCATATATCGGTAGGTATAGGGCTTATCAACTTTATAAGGAGGGCGTGACCGCTGATAACCTATGTGAGGAGAGGGAAAAAGTAGTGAAAATATTAGGGGGTTGGGGCAAGAAAATACTGAAGGTGGTGTGCGGTGGAGATTGAGGAGTTGAAGGAGCTGGTTGACAAGGAGCTGAAGAAGGAGCATAAAATAGAGGTCGATGTAACGAGAGCCGTGACATGTATGGAGATGCAGATGATGGAGAGTTATGCATTAGTAGTAGGGAGGCAAAGACATGAGACCGTCCAGAAGATGTTTATGCCCGGGATGTACCCTGAAGTGTCAATAGCACTTGTATACGACGACGTGTTGATAAAGGGTAGGGTTGACCTACTTGATTTAAAGAACTATATGATATGGGAAATAAAGCCTATGAGCATGAAGCCCGAATACTACAGACAGCTTAGTCTTTATGTAGCGATGCTGAGGAAGTTGACAGGCATTAATTTCTGGGGTGGTTTTATCTTTTATAGTAAGGACAGGGCTTATCAGGAGTACAGTATCGCCCTTGATATGACAATCCTTGATACTGTAGTTCAAAACATTAAAGCGGGTAAGACCAGGATATCCGGTGCTTATTGTGAGCTCTGTAAACTGGAGAGGAAGTGTGATAAACCCTACAGGTGGAGTAAAGGGCTTGATGTGCACGTAATTGATGAAATAAAATTAATATAACCCGTTTATCGAGAGTAGATTTGGTGATATAACTGTGTTGGAAACTGTGTTAAAAGTAACTCGTTTACAAAACTCCAGTAGGATATACCTCCCCGTCCACCTTTTTGCAGAATTTACAGGTGTACAAAGGGGCGAATATTACAATAAAGTTCACCTGACATTAAAATGTAATGAGGGTGGATTGGCTATTGTAATAAGTGAAGACGGGGATGGTGTACCCGTCACTGTTCATGCAAAGAAGTTGAAAGCCGGTGGGTATATCAGGTATGTCACTATCCCCTTAGTTCTTTATAAGATTTTAGGGAATAGGGCATATGTCCCGGTGGAAGTACGTAAGGGTTACATGCTCCTCAAAGTTTTATAATTCTTTTTTTTATATATGTTAGACATGGATGAGCAAAACTACGAGTTAAAACCCGGTCTCAAATTCCATAAATGTAGAGAGGACGACCTATGGCATGAAAAGCTCCTTTTGATAAAGTTGAGAAAAATAGGTGAGCTGGAGTGACATTAACCTTTATTACACTAAAAGAACCTATCCGTATAACAGACCCGGTAAATGCTGTTTTTACTGAGTATCGTGTCTATCAAGATATAGTTTTGAATGTCGCTAAAAGTACGATAGATTCTGTCCCTAAGAGTGGTCTTACTCCTGAAGAGTTTGTGTTAAGGGAGGTATTGCAGAACGCTATAGATTCCGAAATCCTCAGGGCTGGGAGCTTGGAAAAACTCAGACTCGAGGATTTCCTATGGGCTTATAAAAAGGTGAAAGTACAGGATATAGGGAATTGGAAATTAGTTGAAAGTAAAGGTACTATTGATGAGGATGTATTCTTATATGGATATTCAACCAAACAGGAAATAACGAAAGATGGATGTACTCTCGTAGGTAGGTTTGGTGTAGGGTTGAAAGAGAGTATCTTCGTATTATTACATGACCGTAAACACATGTTTATGGCATTCAATGGTCATATATACGGTTTCGGCTATTACTATAAAGACAAGGTATATTACGACCTTGACTCGGTCAATATTGAAAAAGAGGCTATAAATATACATCCCGTCATCTTTAGGGGCGAGTATGATATAAAGGATAAAATCCTTGTTTATGTACCTATGACTAAAGAGAGTGAGATACCCCTGTTATATCAGTATAATAAGCCTTATGTGCTAAGTGATGGTGACAAGGGTCTTGTCTATCATAACGGACTCTATAGTGGGTATTGGGAAATACCACTCAATATTAACGTATGTAACCTCTTTACTGACCAGTATCGTTCATATGTCTATATCAGTGGGTCACTTATTAATTCATTGAACATGATTGTAGACGATGAAATGCCTAACGCCTTTAAGGAAATAATGCTCCGTGAAGTTGTCACAAATGAAAAACTTATTATTCCTAACATTTCTGAAAAGTTAAGAACTTTATTCTATAATGCTGAAGGGAAGTTGCGGAACGTGTTACAAAAGGCATTAAATATGACCGTAGAAAAATTAGCGGAAATGTTGAACGAGAAAGTTATAATAGTTGATAAATCTAATCATATTGGTTCTAATCAGTTACCGGGGATATCTATACCTGATATACCCAATGAATATATTATAAATGCTAGGACATATCTCGCCAGTAAGGGCTATAAAACATTCTCATATTCCGAGGTTCTTAATGGTGAGCTCATTAATTTTTATAACAAAATTATCGAGCCTAATATACCGGACAAGATAAAAGCGTTGATAAGGTTAGCTGAGTGGTTATATAGTATTGGAGTTAACCTTATGACTGCATACGGTATACCTGGGTTTGAGGAAAGGTTGTTTAAAATTGGGTTTCAGTATCTTCCACCATTAACTCCAATTCCCGGGATTTTTGATGTAGACGTAAAAATCGTGAAACCTGAATATAATAACTTGCTCACAGATAGTGTTGGTATAACATTGAAAGTTGGGGGTAAACCATTAATAGTATTAAAGAATTTGTTAGCGGGTTCGACGGAAAAGCAATTACTTTTATATGTAGGTATAATGATTCATGAGCTTAATCATGTCTTTTCAGATTTTCCGCATGGGACTTTTCAGTGGGAGAATATTTACAATGTACTTTACATGGTTGATGTATTAGATGAATATATAGCACCTTTTGTTACTAACCTGATGAGGCTTGCTGTATACAACCCTCAACTGTTCCTAAATGTCAATGATATAACACATTTACCTTCTACTGTATTACCAAAACTTTTAATAGAGAAAGGAGAATGTACTGGCTATATAGATTATTCAACAGATAAAATTCGTATTATATGTGATAAGGATGCATCTAGTAAAGTAAAGCTTGAAAACAAAAATGGTACATTGTATGTGGTACAAGTGATGGAGGTGGAACCAGAATGACGATATTTTCAAACCCTGTATATTACCTCCTGGCTTATGCCATATGTAATAACATCAAGTATAAGATAGACCGTCATACGCTTATAATAGAACATGTCTTTGACCCCAACAGCGAAATATTCAAAAAGGCACGACATGGGATTTACGAAGCTTTTTATATGGATGGTAAAAAGTATGAGCCGTATAACTCGAGAGAAGTGCATCGTGCTGGCAAATTTACTATGGTCACACTACCGGGACTTGCTAGTAATTGGAATGATGTATTGTATAGCGATGAAAAGAGGGACAACCACACTTGGGTGTGTGGCGTGCAGGCTAGTCCCTACTACGACACTGAAGGCGGATTGGTGATAGATAGGTTAGTGAGTGAAGAAGAATTAATGGACATACTTGACAGAGAAGGCAAGCCCGTTTGTAGACAGGTTAATCCCGGTATATTCTACTGTGATCATGCCTATGTCAATATGATAAATAAGGGTAATTGTGAAGGTGTGAGTGTTATCCCTATTTCACAATATAGTCTTGCTTCTTCACTTCCGAAGCCAGTTTATGTAGTGCCAGACCCCAGCACTTTCTGTCGTCAATCCTATCCTCCACAACTAACTACTAACGAGTTCCTTGAACTATTGGAACTAATATGGGATAACTTCAGTGGTGGTGGTATTCCCGTTAAGTTTGTCCTGGACGTTGAACCCAGGGGTTATGGTGTGAGAAAATTATTTGATAGCTATTTTGCCGTCCGCTATGAAAGAAGTACTAACTTGGGTAAATTAATAGGTTCTGTTATGTCCGGTGTATTTGAGAAGCTTAACCCTTCACTTTATACTAAGGTTAGGTACAATATTGATGAAACTATAAAGGCTCTCAATATACCCGTTTCCGAATTTTCAGATGAACAGATAAGGTCACTGAAACTCGCACTCCTTACGGCTTTCGAGAGAAACGTATATTACCTCAAGATACCACTATGTAAAAAGTATGAGTACAAAGGTTACAAACTCGTCTGTTCCGAGTCGTAAACTCTTTTTTTCCTCTCTTTCTGAAAAATCCAGTTATTATTACGTTCTTTCCCGTATCACATGTTACCTTAAGGAGGAGTACAAGATAGACACTGTCCTCCGTACGGACATCATGGCTGACATCTTCCTAACCGATGCAGTTATAATGGCTCAGAACTGGCTCCACCCTTATAAGAGCTTATGGTGGGTCGATACGCCCGTCTACCGTATAGAAGGTAATTATTTCTTCACGCGTAATAACAAAATCGTCATGGTGACGAGCAACTGGACTAGGGATGTGTTGAGGAGGAGCTTCAATGTAGACCTCCCTGTCAGGTATTTGCCGGTTTTCGGTTGTTATAAACCCCTATACGATTTCCATCATAAGTCCGGGTTCGTTACTATCGGGAACAACCTCGGTGTGGACAGGAAGAACATCTACTTCCTCCACAAGTGGTTCACCGACCGGAATATACGCAACTACCTCAAGATAGTCAGCAATGAACCCGTAGCCGATATAAGGAGTAATTACAACATGAAGGACGAGGATAAATATGACCTTTTAGGTAGGTCTCTGTTTTACGTAGCTATGAGTAGGGCTGAGGGCTTCGGCTTACCCCCATTGGAGGCGTTGAGTTGCGGTACCCCCGTAATATATCTGAATGCCCATACCTTTAAGGAGATACTCAACGATAAGGTGGGTATACCTGTGGAAGTAGGTAACGAATATGATATAGATGTAAGGGTAGATGGTGTACCTCTACACTACCATTTTTACGAACCCGACCCCAAGGAGTTTAGCTATGCCATTGAGACTGCGAAGACGATAAACCGTGACCTTTACGAGGACATGGTTATGAAGGGGATAGAATACGTAGAGGAAAGGTTTGGGTATAAAAAAATAATTGATAATTTGGTGGATATATTGTTTACGTTTTAACGGTGGGTCATGTTTCGTATAACCCTGGGTACGTACAGTGTTATGCTTAACAGCGTACCGAGTGTTATGAACATCCCTAACAACTGTCCGAGGGGTTCGGACATCAACATTAATACGTCTGCTACGGCTTCAAGTGCATAAGCGAGTAAGTGTATCATGATTATAAAAAGGAAAAAAATAGTTTATAGCTTTACGGGCTTTTAGAAGAAGCTGGTGAAGACGCTCCTTATACCGGATACTAGTCCTCCTACGCCTCCTTTTCCTCTGAAGACATAATATATTATTGATATTAGGCTTCCGAACACTGCAAGTACTCCTACAAGATATCCTATTGGGTTCGCTAATGACGCTAATGTGTTACCGATGGCGTTTACTGCATTGGAAAACACATCTATTAGGGCTACGAACAGGCTTTGTAACCCATTTACCATTGATTGAATTGCGGAACTTATAGCAGACATGGTTTCTCAAATAGACAATATATGTCGTCCAAAATAAATGATACATGTAACAAACTTAGTGAGATTTTTATATACCCGTGTTATATATGAGGTATATGGGTGATGAGGAATTAGTGAAATTAGTTATGGAGAAGGTAAAGGTAGAGATGAAAAAGAGGATAAAAGAACTAAAGAGGCAGGGAATAGAAGCCGGGTACAAGGAAGAGGGGGACAAAGTAGCGATAGCGATAAACTTGAAAAGTTTATACAACAAGATGAGGGAGAAGGCGAAACTGACATTGATACAGAAAATGCAACCGGTGCAGGACAGGATAAAGTTCAAAACGATACAGGTGGGCAACGAGAAAGTGGAGATAGCGACAGTGTCGATACTGGCACCGGACAAGGACAGTCCGGAGATTCAGGAAGCGATAACGAAATTGGAGCAGTTGAAATCCCAGCACCCAATAGATTACCAGTTGAGAAACGGAAAGTTGACAATGGTAGTAATCTTGAGCGAGTACTACAAGAGGTACTTGAATCAAATAATAGACCAGTTAGTGGAGACGAAAAATCAGATCAACGCCTACATACAGATGGCGTCGTCCAAGGTGCCGGACTTGGGACAGTTGGAAGTAACGATGGAATTACAAACAGTGGGGGACTACCTCGTAGCGGTGTTGCGTCCTATGAAGAAAACCTCAGACGTCTAGCTCAAATGTCCGCTTCCTCTTCAAAACCGACGGACGAGCTCGTGCAGAGGTTGCTAAATATGAGTGAGTATGACCTAAAGAGGGTGTTCAAAATGATACCGATAGACAAAAGACTCGCCTTAGCGTTGGATACAATACAGGAATACCAGAGCATACAGAATAAATTTAACAACTTACTAAACGGTCTTGCTATGAACGCACCGAGGGTAAAGGAGGTTATTGAGAATGCAAGGAGGGATAGGAAGCCGATGGATAGGTTTGTGAACATGATAATGGATATGGTGGAGACCATGCTGAAGAGCAAGGCTATGTCATTGACGGATGAAGATAGAGAGAAGCTTAGAGAGAAAGTGAAGGAGATGATAAAGGATGAAGAATGATGTATTCGTTAACATCCATCTTTCTCCGTACCACAAAATGGTAATGCAAGAGATGGCTGTCAGGTTCGGGTATAACAGTATTTCCGCTTTCGCCAGGGACATAGTCCTCGGTACGAAAGTGGTGGAGGACGGTGTGTCATTAAATACGAGGCTTGCGACGATAGTTATAGACCGCGGGACATTCGACCTAATAAAAGCAAAAGCAGACGCGGAGAAAATACCCGTAAAAGAGTATATTTTAAAAAAAATTTTTTCTTAAGTTGTACCTTGACCTTTTTCAGCTAACTTATAAGGTAATATATAGTTTGATGTTGCTCTCTTTAAGTTCTTGGCTAATTCTGCGAGCTCGTCAAGCCACTCGGGCTTTAACATAGCGATTTGATATTTAGCCTTTAATGCCTTTATCCTTATTTCTAACGCCTGACCTCCTTGTGCTTCATCAATCAGTCTTAATACTTCTAGGAGGAAGTTCCTATACGTCACTCTCATACTTCCGATAACGCCATGCTCGTTTGCCCAAGCTGTATAGACATCACTCACGATGCTTAACATTGTAGCTAAGTTTTGTATTTGTACTGCCATGGCTTTGGTAGCTGTGGTATATGCCATATTCATCGTTTCTGTTTTATCTACATAGCTTTGAGCCATTTCCTGAGATGTCCAACCTGTTCTCCTATGAGGCATTCACTCTCACCCCTTTTACTTACCCATTAATACTTCTTCCGGTGTATTGGCTTTAAATATATCGGCTAAGGCGACGGTGAGACCGGTGCCGGCTGAAGCTACGGACAGCTTAATTAGCGGGTTTGCTACTTTAGCCTCACATACACCGTCGTTCTCGGTGAACGTGAGCGGGTCTGCGGTAACACCACTAAGCTTCTTTAACATACCGTTAATTATTTCACCAACTTGAGCACAAGTGAGTGTAGTGGCATGTACTATGTGAGTAGCTCTGAGTGTAGCTATTTGTGCTACTCTACCGGTTAAAGCGTATGAGTTATAGCCTTCGTTACTACCTTTCAAGTACGCCATAGCAATTCCTATAAACTCTACAGCTAATTGTGCTATGACGGGTGCCTTCATGCTCGCACTTACTTCGTTGAGGTAATCCCTTACGGTATTTTGTACTTGCTTTAATACGGTAAAGCCGTTAACAGCTCTTTGGTTCCTCCTGGTCGAAGATTTTTCGAATGCCTTTGACATCTTGTCGAGCTGTTCCTGGTAGTGGATTACGGAAAGTGTAGGGTCGTGTACAGACCTCTTTTTCTTCGCCACTTTAGGTCAAACATATATTTGCCTTTTTATTTATTATATGCTGTGATAAAACATGGAGGAGCAGTTATCATTCCCATCATCAAGATTGTCACAGTTCGACTACGTAGGTATGAACGCCTATTGGTTGAACACACGGCTTAGGTATTTTACTGACCCTATGCTTTATGCTGTAGCAACAGGGATATGGGTCATTAACTTAATGGACGATGTTGATATTGCAGAGACGGGGACTGAAAAGAACTTTGAATACGGACTTATCTACGTCTATAGTAATTCAAGAATTGACACACTTTTTATCGTAGCACTTACACACTACTTCAACGTGAAAAGGGAAAGGGAATATTACCGCAGTATCCCCATGGACGCATTACAGAACGTTATGAAGTCCCTTGTAGATTTCATGAATGACAAGCTGAAGATACTGGATAAGCTTAAGGAGAAGATAGACGAGAGGGTCGTGCTCATGATGTGGAATCAGCTCTACATTTTTGTCATGGGTTTCCTCTACGGCTTGTACGGTAGGGATGCGGAAGCGGTATTCCAGGGTGTCATGGCGAGGTATTTATTACCGTATAGCGTGTTAGAAGTTATTAGGAGGCACCTGAAAAAATGATATCCATTGTCACGGTAGGTCATCCACCTTGGTTAGACCACCTGACTTTTTTCACCAAGAAATACCCGGAAGACTTCTTCATGCAACGCCTTGACTATGCCTTCTCCTTTACGAAGAAAGTGATAGCCTACGGAGACCCTCACGTGATGCCTATGCATAGGTTAAAAGGTCATGAGGTATATGTAATGATTGATACACCGCTTATCGATTGCACGGGTCTCGAACAGGACTGGGTGTATATACCCTCATCTCAGTATAATAGGGAGATATTGGAGGCATGTGACCTAAAAAACGTGACGGAGGTTATACCAAAACCTATGGCATATTATCCGGAGCTAAAGGGTTCTCCACGTAAGTATGAGTTGTACGTGAACCTCACACAACCGGAGAGGAAGGGTCATGAAAAGCTGAGTAATATCCTTCACAAACTTGACGGCGAGATAGACCGCAGAATTACAATGATGGCTAGTATACCGGGAAATATTGTGCCATATTTCCTGGGTTTCAGGAACATTGAAATTAAGGTAAAGCCTGCCGGTTCTATGAAGTATTATGACCACCTCAAGCAGATGTTACAGTACCGCATCCTAATATTCAGTAGTTACGACGAAGGCATAGGACTTCCAGCCATAGAGTCCGCTTTGTACGGACAACAGCTGGTGATGGGAGATATAAGGGCGACAAACGAGTTCGTTGAAGCCCGTTTCGCACCTGTAGTGGAGTATAGAGTAGCAAGTCATTCAATCATGAACAAGCACTTCCTGCTCCAGGTATGGGACGAAGACGAGTTTTATGAGATATTGAGGAAGGCTTTAGATGACCGAACTTTCAACATACCCAAGCTAAAGGACAGGAGGGTGATAGACTATGATTGGATATATAAAAAGCTGAAGGAGGTAGTAGGGTTTTGAAGAAATACGTATTCAAGGTTAAAGTAGTACAGTTAAAATTGATTAATGAGGAAGGGGTCTTAAGCGAACAGGAGTTCGAACATGTAAAAAAGACGCGTATATATAAAGGCATGAAGGTACTGGAGATAAAGGACTTAGGGTTTGATAGTTTTTGGAGGTTTACACACTACTATGAGCTGGTAGCGGTATCTGAAGGTGGTGGTCTATTCGACTGTTATTATAGCGACGTTATAGACGTCAAGAAATTGAAGGACGTAGGGGCTATAGTGGTGAAAGAGCAGGACATACAACCTGTGAGGACGATGAAGACCTTAGTAGCGAAATGGTATAACAAAAAATTAGTTGAGGAAGAAAAAGCCTACGAAATATGTACCAAGTTCATTATGTAGGAACCTTGCGGTACATTATCTTGTCGAGGATGTTAGGTATACTCACACCATATTTTCTGTAATACGTACTCATGGTTATAAACTCCTTGATTGTATCCGGGTCTGTTAACGAGACATTAGCATATATATCCCTCTCCTTGATGTAAAAACTCATTACCGCGACCATGCCCTGATAGTACGCCATGAATGTGGCGTCTACCGGAGAACATATCTGTATCGTCTCTCCCCCTGGCGTCGTCTTCTCTAAAGTGTAGAGGTTACCGAACACCAGGAACTTACCCTTCACCCTGAACTGGCTGTTGAAGAGTTCACCATTTAGGTAATTTACATCGGCATCAATTATACACTCTATTGTCTTGCCCCATACTATCATGAGACATCAATATTTATTACTTGGAAATTGGAATTAAAAAATATGCCTAGTGCAGAGGATTTATCCGCAATCCTGGACGATTTAGAAGACTTGTGTGCTAGGATACCTGACGGCGTAACATTCCATCCTACATTAGAAATACGTAGACATCATGCAAATGAGGAAGCCACGTATATAAAGTTCGATTGCAGAGACCATAAATATACCCTGACAATTGTGAGAACTGGTGTAGCGAAGACCACGAGAGTCTCATCAAGGGAGCAATTATACAGGAGGTTGTTCCCCGAATACTCGCCGGGGTACAGCGGTAGCTATACAGAAGAATTCTGGGGTGGGGAATAACTATGCCGTATCTCAGGGGAGTCTTCGTAAACTTCGGTGAAGAGACCTACTACTTGTCCTGCGGGATAGTCAACGGTGGTAGCCTCGACACCGAGACATATACGGTAAACCAGCCCAGCCTCATGATGGTGAGGTTAGGTAGGGACTTATACATCGTGACAAGCGAATTAAAGTTGATTATACCTGTTGAACCTATAAAGACTTTATTGAGCTCCGAGACGTCTAAGGTATATAACGAGATGCTGTCGCAAGGTAATGAGGTGAAACCCGCATGATGAGAGAAGGTCTGGTAAAAGCCGGTAACCTCATCATTGATTGTAAACCCTGCTATGTGGCGGGGACGGGCTTCACCAAGGATGATATATATGTGATAAGTGAGGGTACTGTAATGTTCAAGTGGTACGACAAAATCGCCGTGATTACTGTAGGTGAAGAGGGAACGAAGGTAAACCTCCTGGACATTGTAGATGTTAGGTTCCTAGTAGAAAGGAATGAGAGTTGCATGGTGACAAAACTGTGATTTTTGTGTGGTCTGCCCGGGTGATTATACCCGGGTTTAGAGACGAGGTTTTTGTCTCCCCAGCTTTGATAAATATGTATGCCGAGCTTACCGAGGACGTTTATGAAGTAGGCATGTTTATGGTACCCCACAAGGGTCATGCACTCTTGTTTTTGCCGACGATGGTGATAAAGGTAGACGACGAGTTAATGAAGAACCTCGAACAAACAACAATAGAAGACTTAAACATCCCCTTAAACACCATAAGCAACGTGTTTACCTAATGACGTCCGTTTTTTCTATCCTCCAATTCCTCCGCGTGTATTACTACTTGAAAGAACATTATCCGGAGGAGAAAGAGTTAATCAACTTTTTTGAAGATACAATTAAGTCAGGTTTTATATGCTTTAATTACCAAGATATATTGAAGAAATATGAAAACAGACCCGAAATCTACAAATTATTACGTACATGCAACATCTGTCATGCTACGTCGTCAAGCATATCAGTATATAATCTTAGACTATATTCTAAATAACAGGGGTGAGTTATTGTGAGACCCTGCCGTAAAGACCTCTGTTTACTTTACTCCTTAGGTGCGGATTACGCAAAGCTCATTGACTTTACCAACCAGAACTTTCAAGGCAAATTATTCAGAGCAGGTGCAAGAGCTATGATATACGCGAGGAGGTTAATGGCGTCATGGTACGGTTACGATACGGGGGTATTGATTGAGACCGCACTTAGGAGAATATTAAGGAGAAGTATTACTTACTGTAACATCATGAGGAGGTTGGGGTTAGAAAGCGAATATTGTAGACGCTACACACAATATAACGGTGTCCCATGCGACCTCGTTTCCGTCTTCACTGTAGAGACTACATATGCTGACATCTTGCATATGATAGTTAATTATAACAGCGAGAACGTCAGTAAAGTGCTTACAAAAATGACGGAAATGTGTTCGACATATGAGGTGAGATAATGGTAGATATCATATCTTATGCAGTAGATCTAGCTACAGTCATTTCCGTATTGTTGCTCTACATCAGGACTACCATAGTCCTCAAGCAGTACCAGAAAGATGAGTTGTATAAGATTATAGATGATAAAATCCTTGAGTTCATGATGACTGAAAAGTTCGAGAAAGCATTGGGGAAGACTACCGTAGCACAAAAAATTGATGACATGAACAACAAGTTAAACCAGCTCATTATTGCCATTTGTATAACAAGTCGTGACTTGAAGGATAGTCCAATTTGTAAAAAGAGTAACGGAGGTTGAAAGTTGACAAGGGTAGTGACGTTCCTCGGAAAGGCGAGATACCTAAAGGAGGTAATAGAGGTAAATAAACTTACAGACGTGTTCGTGGACAGGTCGTATATCGAAGACGAGCTCTATTACGCCCCGAACGGTGTTCAATACCACTTCCTCAACACGGGGGTGAAATACGACCCCCCAAACGAGATGTATAACAGGAGAGTTAGAATAGCAAC
>Ga0208662_100391_pt1 | contig 17223 bp, 17 predicted proteins | sample OSPB_host_MetaG_FD_187136 | JGI IMG/M metagenome (GOLD analysis project Ga0208662, IMG submission 187136) | Hot spring microbial mat communities from Yellowstone National Park, Wyoming, USA - OSPB_host_MetaG (SPAdes) (version 2) | ecosystem: Environmental > Aquatic > Thermal springs > Hot... | reverse complement strand
TTTCGAAATTTTTAATCTTGGTTCTGAAGATTGGATAAGTGTAAAAGAAATTAGTGAAATTATCTGTAAAGAATTAAATTTAACTCCAAGATTTGAATTCGGTAGTAACAATAGAGGATGGAAAGGCGATGTGCCGCTAATGCTCCTAGACATATCAAAAATCAAACAGCTTGGCTGGAAACCAAAATTCAACTCTAAGAATGCAGTTACATTAACAGTAAAAATCATTAACAGGAAATAATAATACTTCATGACCAAAGCCAACTTTAGCGTTACTGATAAAAAGATCTTACCAACACACAATCAAAAAGAAAAAGTTATACTTACGAGTTTATTCTATTTCTATGATTAGTGCTTTTAGTCCTGTGTTTAGCAGTATTATTACAAATCCTGCTGAGAAATGTGTTAATGAATCTGGCATTAGTTATCTGTTCTAAGCATGCATACGTATATAGACAACCTCATCGAAAACCCACATGCTAGGATTAAGAATTCTAAGAAAAGGCTTCGAAAAGTACGAAAACTAATCGAGGTTTACAACATGATTGACCTTCATGGTATCTCCAGCTCTTACAATGGTTAACAGACAAGAACTACATCTTCTGGCTAGGACTATAACAGAGCATCAAAAAGCTAAGAAAGTCTTAAAGTTTAACAAATGAACATGATCAATATTCCAAAATTTTTCTATGAAAGCACAGTTAATTTACTAAGTAATTTAAAAGCATATGAAGAAAGAACCAACAACTACATAGACGCATTTAAAAACTATATTAACAATGCACGAACTGTTTTGGATGCTGGTTGCAGTTCAGGAGAGTTTGCCAAAAAATTAGCAAAAAAAGGAAACACAATAGTAGCACTAGACATACAAAAACAACTCCTAACAGAAATAAAGGAAGAAAACATCTACAAAATATGCGCAGATGCTTGCAACCTTCCTCTTAGAGAAAACTCAATAGATTACGTTCTCTCTCTCTCACTGATAGAGCACTTAAAGGAACCAGAGAAGCACATCAAAGAAATTCGTAGAACACTAAAAAGAAAAGGAATATTCATCATTCAAATACCAAACCTTCAATACATATTTGAACCACATAGTAAATGGCCCTTTTTATTTATATTTCCAAGAAAAATCCAACTCTTAATATTCAAAACACTAAACTATTCATTCGTGAATATGGAAGTCAACCTAAAGAAAATCTTACTGCTTCTTCAAGAAGAAAAATTTAGAATTAGAGAAATAAAAAAGATCTATCACTTAACTATAATGAAACTACTACCAATAGCACCTTCATATATTATCATATCTGAGAAATGTTAGAACTAATAGCACTAATCCTAGCTGGAATACACTTTGGAATTCCGTTAACTTACTACTATTATGCAAAAACAAGATGGCTACCTAAACCATGGAACATAAAAATAGATGAAAACTATAGACCAAAAATAACAATAATAATACCAACATACAACGAGGAAAAAATAATAAAAGAAAGACTTGAAAACATCTATAATCAAACATACCCAAAAGAACTAATAGAAATAATAATTATAGATTCAAGCAATGATAAAACACCAGAAATAATTGAAAGCTGGCATAAATCTCATAATGATATCACATTAAGCCTAATAAAGGAAAGTGAAAGAAAAGGAAAAGCATTCGCGTTAAACGAAGCTTTAAAACATACAAACAGTAACATCATAATCGTCGCCGATGCTGACGCTTTATGGCCTAAAAATGCACTTTGCGAAACTGTCAAATGGTTCTCAGATCCTTCAATAGGTGCAGTTTCATGCTTAAAGAAACCCACAAATCTAGGTTTTTTAAGCACAGAAGAAGGATATAGAAACTACTACAACATCTTAAGACTAGCAGAAAGCAAAGCATACTCCACACCAATATTTCACGGCGAACTTTTTGCGCTCAGAAAAGAATTACTCTTAAAAATTAATGGATTTCCAACAGACATAGGCTCAGACGATAGTCACACTGCGACAGAGATTGCTTCAATAGGTTATAGATCAATCACACCAGAAATATGGATTAATGAAAAAATTCCAAAAGAAGATTATGCTTCATGGAAGATAAGAAGAGCACAACATTTAATACAACACTTCATGAAGGCAACAAAACTAAGAATAAAGAATAAAACTTTTAAAAAAATATTAGTAACTGAAACTTACTTACATATAATAAATCCATGGATTCTATTAACTGCAATGATATTATTGGCAGTAGATATACTCTCGTTTAAGTCAATAGTTTCACTTATACTACTATTCATCGGATCAATTTTACTGTTAATAAAGGAATACAGAACATGGTTGGTTCAACAAATATATCTAATGATAGCAACAATAAAAAACATCAAGACAAAAGAAATAGCTTGGAATAAACAAGAGAAATAAAATGCCAATTTTAGGTTATAAAAAGTTTAACTTTTTATATAAATTTATAAGCAGATTTATAGATTTATTACCATTGCCAAGTTGGATAACTGTTGAAACTCCTTATGGTGTGATGCTAATGCCTAAAAGCTTTAGAATTATAACGAGCAAGTTTGGACTAGTAGAACCAGAAGTTAAAGAATTTATACAAGAAGCTATGAAAAAAGCGGATATTTTTATAGATGTTGGGGGGCTATGGATATTATACACTTATGGCTTCGAAATTAATGAAGCACGAAGCAGTAATTATGGTTTTTGAACCAGATCCTATAGCGTTTGCAGTACTTCAGGCAAATTTGGCAATAAACGATGTTTCAAGAGTTAAATTGTATCAAGTAGCGTTAAGTGATAGTGAAGGACTTATAGAAATCAGTAAGTGTACTCATGGTGCAGATAAAGTTATTGCAAATGGAGCTAGACTTGATTTGATTTTAAAGAATGAACATTTAAACGTCTCAAGAAGAACACTAATAAAAATAGATGTTGAAGGAGCTGCAGTAAGTGTACTTAAAGGAGCTACTGAAACTTTAAAGCAAAAACCAAAATTAGTGGTAGAACTTCATTCTGGTGAAGAAATCATTGAAAGTTTACTAAAGAACTATGACTACACAATAGAACACCCTTCTAATTATTTCTTGATAGCTTACGAATAAGAGATGCTAAACAAAATCGAAAGCTTCACACTTTACATGGGTTATAGTACAATAAGATATTTAATAAAAACATCCAAAACGCTTTCACTCATAAATAAGAATGTTGTGGCTGATTTTTGGATTGCTGCTTAAGGCTGAACAGTCTTTTATGACGGCTCTTAGAGTTTCTTTCATAGTCCTATGAAAATAGCGCACGTAGCTACGTTTTACATACCTGTAATTGGTGGCGTAGAGGAAGTAGTTAAAAGGATTGCCGAGTACATAGCACCAAGAGGCTATGAAACCTACGTAATAACCTATAACAGGCTTAGAAATGGCAGGTTTAATACCTTACCTGAGAAGGAAAGCATCAATGGGGTTCATGTGATTAGAGTCAAGCCCAGCTTCACTTGGTCACATGGGACATACAGCGCAGAGTTACCACAGGTAATTAAGTTACTCAGACCCGATGTGGTCCATGTACACGTCTGGAGACACCCGCATATAATCCAAATGGTTAGGCTTAGAAGGAAATTGAGGTTCAAGGCCATCCTACATGGCCACGCACCATTTCATAGGCTTAATCAGCTAGGGTTGATCACTTGGACATATCACAGACTTTTCGATATGTTTGGTAGGAGTTACCTGAGATTTTACGATAGGTACATAGCACTAACACAACATGAAGCCGAGAAGGTAAGGAGGTTAGAGCTAAGTGGCAAGGTTATTACCATACCAAACGGGATTAAGGAAGATAAATGCATAATAAACGAGAATGCTAAAAGAGACTACAAAGTGCTTTACCTAGGCAGAATAAGCAGGTCAAAGAACCTAAACCTACTCATCAAAGCCATGACCTATGTAGCGAAAAATGTTAAGGAAGCAGAACTAATACTAGCAGGACCAGATGAGGGGCTTGCAAAAAGCATAATCAACTACGCAAGAAAGAGGAGCGTGAGGATTAGGTACCTAGGTCAGGTTAGTGAGGAGGAGAAACATAGACTCTACATGGAGAGTACAGTATACGCTTTACCATCACTCTACGAACCCTTCGGAATAACACTACTCGAGGCAGGAATACACGGAATACCAGCCGTAATAACAGGTGAGGGAGGGCAGCTATACGCCGCACCACCAAACAAGACAAGCCTATGGGTAAAGCCCAATCCAAGAGACTACGCAGAAGCAATAATAACATTATTAACGGATAAAAATCTAAGGGAAAAACTAAGCCAGAGAGCTAGAAAATGGGCACAACAATTCACATGGAATAAAATACTACCAAAGTACGAGGAACTATATAGTGAACTAGCGAACCTATAAAATGAAGACAATCCACGTACATACCACTACTAGCCCATGGTTTGTGGGCGACTACAAACAACATATGTTGAAAACACCATGAATTGGATAAAGGATGAAGGAATAGAATATATAACTGATTGGATTAGCTTCGTCGAGCACGAGAAAGTCCCAGAATATGTTGCGGCAATTGCGGCAATGAATGTGAGCATAATACCTTTTGACGTAAAGAACCCTACCGCTTACTATGTAGTCCCAAACAATTTGTGGGGATACCTATCGCAGGGAGCAAATGTGGTTTCAACGCCTATACTTGAGGAAATGGCTTATAGGAGGCTACCAAGCATTGCTGGAAGCAAGGATGAATATGTAGCTGCACTGAAGAAAGCTAAAAGAGAAAAGAATGCAGGAAAACGCATTCAGAATGATGCTATGACGTATTTGAGAAGACGAACATGGAGTGTTGGCGCGAAGAAAATTAGAAAAAGAATTTAGAGAAGAAAGCGATCTTCGACTTCAAATCAAATACTTAGACTACAAGCTTCTGCATGATCCTAAAGTATGTGTGATTCATCTTGTAACTTAAAGAAGCGGTAATAGACTGATGATAAGCATGGCGAAAAGAATATATTGGAAATCTCTGACTCGCACGGTCTTCATTTTAAAATAGAATAGTCATTTCTAGGAAGAGTTTGGTACATGCTTGGCTCTATATTGATTCTATCTTTTTACAAAGGATAGTATATTACATGGATTTTGAAAGGTGTGAGAGGCGACACGCACCGTTTTTACGATCCCAACACACGTGGTAAGAAATGAGGATAATTCACGTTTATCATAGTTACTATCCTGCTATTGGTGGTATGGAGAGAGTTGTGCAAAATGTAGCTGAGGAGCAAGTTAAGCTAGGTCACGAAGTACATGTGATCACAAGCTACAATGTAGCTAGAAATAGACTCGCTGAGGAGAAACTAAATAAGGTTTACGTGCATAGAGTTAGGAGCCTAAGGCTAGGCTACCCAGATCTAACATATCCCCTGGACTACCCAGTAGACATTCTTAAAAACGCCGACGTTGTCCATGTTTACAGCCAAAACAGCCTATTTAACATGAAAATACTCAGTAGAGCGAAGCACCTTGGCAAATCCACAGCAACCTACTTCACAGGAGTTGATTATTTAAAGCATCATTATAATCCTTTAATAAGACTCTTCGGTTTCAAATATCAGAAAAGCATCACCAAAAGAGTGGTTAAGGTAACTGATTTGGCGCTAGTGACGAACGATTATGAGAAGAACGTCCTAGAAAAAGAATACGGCATAGAGTCTACGATTTTGCCCCATGGTGTAGATGCGCAATACTTTGAGATGCCTAATATGGCGAGGTCTTTTAGAGAGAAATACGGGTTTGAGGGGAGGATTGTTGCTTATATAGGTAGGATACATTCAACTAAAGGGCTAGACCTGCTGATTAATGCGTTCATAGAAGTCGTCAAACGTGAGTCAGATGCGCTTCTCCTTATAGCGGGTAAAGGGGACGTAAAATACTTCGATAAATGCATAAATTTAGCGAAGAGATTTGGTGTAGGAGATAAGATTAAGTATCTGGGATACTTATCTGAAGAAGACAAAATAGGGTTAATTGATGCTTCAGAGTTTGTTGTAATTCCGTCAAGGCACGCAGGTGAAAATTACTCGCTTGTTGTTGATGAGGTGAAAGCGCGTGGAAAACCTCTAATAGTAACTAACTATGGTGCTTTACCCAATAGAATCGTAAACTACATTGAAGGGGTAGTTGTGAATGCAGACGTCAACAGCTTGGCAAGAGGCATTAAGTATGCCCTATCCAATTCAAAATCATTTCGAGTCCTGTCAAAGCCATACAAGTGGAGTGAAGTAGCCGAAAAATTGCTAACTATGTACAAAGATATAGCACGAAAAAGTAGAAATTGGTCTACATCATACATTCCATTGCTTTAACTTGCGTTTCTAACAATTAAAAGAACGATATCTTTTATACTATAGTATACAACTTTATAGGTGTTCATTCAATGGGCATACCAGCTATAGTGCATTATTTTAAAACTAGTAATCTTTACCTTTTCGTTGCATCTTCCGTTTTGTTCCTCCTTATTGTTTTAGACTTGAGCACTCTATTTGTTCCACTCAACATTTATATTAACACTGTTTTAATTGTGACTTTTATGATTTTTGCTTCATTCCTACTTTCTTTAGAGTTAATTAATTTTAATGATTTGAATGTCATATTCTTTGCTTTAATTTTGATTGCTAATGTTTTACATATTATCTCCTTTTACTCTTTGATTCCTATTGGAGTTTTTGGTGATCAAAGAGTGCAAAATGTTGATTTAATAGTGAGAAGTGGTCGAACTGCGGGGGGTGAATCCTCCGAAGATCCATACTATGGCATTTTTCCAGCATTTTGGCTCATTTCTTCCATTCTTAATATAATAATCTACGGATTCATAGGCAGCCACGTAGTAGATAGACTTGTTTCTGATGGCTGGAACGTTAGAGTATTAGACAATTTCAGTAATGGAAGAATGAAAAACATTGAGCACCAAAGAGAAAGCCGAAAAGTAGAAATATTGAAGGGAGACTTGAAGAACCTTGAAGAGGTTAAGAAGACTGTTAGAGATATTGACGTCGTATTCCATTATGCTGCGAATCCAGAAGTACGAGTGAGCACGACAAATCCTGAGATACACCTCAACGAGAACATAGTGGCAACCTTCAATCTTCTAGAGGCTATGGAAGATAATCAACTCTTCCTAATGAATTATAAGTGAGAATAATGGATTACAAGTATATAGTTGTGATGGTACCTGGTAGCGATAAAAAACCAGGCGAAGGTGTTACTAGGCATGTTTATGAAGTTAGCAAAAGACTTGCAAAAAGAGGAATTAAAGTCCTTGGTATAAAGCCCTCTTCTGAAGCATTAAGAGTTAAATATATATATCAAAGATACATATTACTAGAAGTTCCTAATAAGTACTTTTCTTTGCTATGTTCAGGAGTTGCTAGCAAAATACCAGAATCCCTAAATCAAATATTATACTATACTAGTTATAGAGAGGTAGCTAAAAGCATCATCAAGTCTTCTAAGTCACCAATAATTTTACACACATGGCTTTTACACGTTATCTCAACCCAGCAGTAATTCTTATGCAATTAAAAGACTTTGCACATTTCACAGTTCTATTCTACTCGACGTTGCCGTCCAAACATATGCATTACTTATAAGATCACGAAGACTAATGTAGGAATTATTTAGAAATATTAGAACAATGATCAAATTAACTGAAATAAATTACAAAGTCTTTGTTGCCGTTTTCTTACTTTTATTCCTAGTTTTAATTAGTGCGAGTGCCCTACTTTATCCTTTTCATATCCAGATACCTACATACTTAATCCTCATCGCAGTTACCATAATAACCGCTATAATCTCCCGAAAAATAGGGAAAAAAGGACTTCTGTCATTAACGATATTTGCAGGCATATTCCATATATTGACTCTTTGGTATATGCTTCCCATTGGAACTTCTTTGGATCAGAGGTTACACTACATATATGCCATAGCAGATTCTGGGAGCATATCCTCTCTTAATAAATACCTACCAGATGGGTTGTTTTACGTTGATTATCCTATGCCTTGGCTAATAGCTCTCACAGTTAATCTACTCTCAAATATTAGTCCACAGATGTCATTGCTTCTTACTTACTTAAGTGCATATTTATGCCTCATCATATTCCTTATCAAACTCTGTTCTAATTCCTCAACTGATAAACTTGCTTTGCTTGTGATAACTATAATGATCACAATTTACCTTCAAAGGCCATTCCAAGATTTAATTGCAAGCTCATTTGGCATACTTACAATAGTTATGACACTTTATTTGCTCATAATTAGAAGGAGATTTCATTTAATCTTATTAATACTTATAATTCCTTTATTCATGGCTTATGGTTCATCAATTTATATTATAGTATTCATCTTTTCACTATTAGCTATCATAAACGCCATGGTGCCTATGTCCAAGGTAAGTACTCGCCAAATAGTCAGATATGGCTTAATAATTTTTTCTGAAACATGGTTTTATCAAATAGGTGCCCAGCTAATAAACCTTTTAATTGGAAATACCGTTGGTCGGGAGGATCAGTTATTGAACGCTATTACACATAATATCCTTGAGAGGCCAACTACATCTTCTACTATGGAGCAGAGTATACATTTTGTATATTGGTTTGACTATATAATAGTTCCATCGGCATATGTTCTTCCTGCCTTACTAACATTTATAAGTCTCATCTATTTTCTCTATAGGTTTTACAAGTCTCGAAATGGGTTTAATGGAATGCTATTAGCCCTTTCAATTGCATGTATACTTCTGTTCATCATTTCCGGTATTTTTACATGGAAGGGCATGGGGAACGCTATATCGCGGTATTTATATCTATTTGCTGCTCCTATGTCGGTCATCGTGAACGTCTCATTACTAACTTCTTTAACTCAAAAACGAAATATTTTAGTAATTTTTCTGACCATGCTACTTGTCATAGGGATAGCTATTGAAACTGAAAGTCTTTACACACCGTATGCCTCATTAATAACTAGTCCAGATTATTCAAAATTTACACTACTGTTTGAGGAACATTATTCACATTCAACATTATCATTTAGTAATATAGGGATGATGTTACACCTTGAATATAGATACAGCGGTAATTTATTTTTAATGACTCCATACACGAGCCACCTTACTGTGAGTGATCGTATATACGACAATTATTTCGTTAGTTTCTATTATATGTAAAAAGCTGTAAAGTGTTTCACAAGATACTTTTGGGAAAGCCTTACCCGATTAGGGCAATATACATTGTTCAAAGTGAAGACATTCTTGATTACATATAATATAAGTGAGTACTGATATGAAGGTAATTTTTGCTTATAGGTGGTCTTTCCACTATTTTAAAGGTGGTTTAGAGAAATGAAATATATAATGAATATATAAATTAATTCATAATTGATTTAATGAATATATAAATTTACCTCAAATTAGCACGCGTTTTGAAAATCCCAATCCTGGTCAGAGAAAAGAAACCATAGACGTAGTATGCTATTGCATTGAGTTACTATGGTAGGATTTCGATTCGGAGTTCTCAGGTGGCTCAGGTATAAATTAAATAGTAGGCAAATCGAAGAGCTTATCAAGAGAAACAATTTTGCTTTAATTATATATAATCTTGATAGGCTACTATATTACAGAACAGTTCTTTATAAGATAAAATTTCTAGTTGGGCTATCGAGACTACCGGATGGAAACCGTATATTCCATCCATTACGGGATATGAATATCTTAGATGAGATTTACCTAATGAAGGTATATGAAAAAGTAAGAGGAATAAAAAAGGGTGACGTGGTTATAGATTGCGGTGCCCATGTAGGCATTTTTACCATTAAGGCTGCTAATGCGGGTGCACGTTATGTTTTAAGTATTGAGCCCAATCCAATTAATTTTCTTTTTTTGAGGCTTAACGTTAATTATCTAGGATTTAGTAATGTCGAAATTATTAATGTGGCAGTAGGCGAGAAAGATGAACCTGCAAAAGAGATCACCCCATGGAGGGGCAGTAAGGTAATTATTCCGATTCGAAGTCTTAAAAGTCTTGTATCTCAATACAATATAGACCAAATTGACTTTTTAAAAATCGATGTAGAAGGTGCCGAGATTGAAGTCCTCAAAGGGTTGGAAGGAGTAAAGGTAAACTTCATCGCTATGGAATATCATGGTAAAGAAAGGAAAAATAAAGCTGAAGAAATGTTGAAGAAAATGGGTTTTAAAGTAATCTCACTTGATGAAGGAGAGCTTGGTTACATTTTTGCTGTGCGAGAAATGCCTCAAAACTATGATTTAGATTCTGGATTTTATGCGTGAATGAAAAACAGTACAAAGTTTAAGCTATTATTTTTAAGAATGAAAGAAGTATTTTGGCTTACACGCTCCTGACCGACTTTATGCTTTTATTGCAATTTCATACTTCTTACTTGAAGCTTATCTTAAAAAACGTATAGTTATGCGAATTGCGCCTATGAAAAATGTTTGGTTTGTTTCGGATGGGAAAACGTCATTCTTTGTTTTGATTGTGAAGGCGGCCAGATACCCACTCTGTTTTGCCGAACCATACGAACGATATTTCGAAATAAAACGTGCAAAATAGTTTTTGATATTGGGGCATGGGTCGGAGAGTTTACCATTCTCGCTGCAAGGAAAGTGGGAGAGGAGGGGCTTGTCGTCGCTATTAAACCTGAGCCTCGAAATTTAACTTGTCTGCAAATGAATATTACATGAAATAGACTATCTAATGTAAAAATTATTGGAAAAGGAGTATGGAAGTCTAAAGGGGTACTTAAACTTCGACGTAGTTTTGCGGGTGCTATTACTAGTCATTCATTCAAAAACCCTGAGAAGGGAGGAAGCATAAAGGTTTATCCTTCGCATCTTTACAATAGAGAAAATGATATTATAGTTTACATCAATGGCTTTGTAGTGGTTACGCAACAAATAAAGATATTCACATGAAAAAAGCGCTAATACTTCACCCATCAATAAGCACGTTTGGCGGTGCCGAAAATGTGTTAGTAGCTACGCTAGAAGTGCTTAAGAGGCTAGGTTACGAAGTGGATGTGTATTCCACAGGTAATCCAAACATAGAGCTTTTGCATAAAATGATTTCTCTTGGAGTAAATATAAAAGAGTCATTTAGAGCAATACCCGCATTTATCTCTATCCAATCTCTGCTAAACATTTTGGTACATAGTAGTCTCCGGACAAAGGTTTATGATATGATTATTGACACAGGTTGTTTGTATGTACCGTACACAAGATGTGACATAGGCTATGTGCACTTTCCGATGTATTATCCTCATTTGTTACTAAACTCTTCTATTAAAAGCAGAACTTACGGTAATGCTTTAAACGTTCTGAGTCGGTTTACATACAAAATGTTGCCTCCATATGTACGATTGCTGATCTTTAATTCTTTCTTCACAAAAAATGTAACATTAAAATTAGTAATAGAAAATCAAATTCTGTATGATTCTATATCGTCTGCACGTAAGGAGGTCTTGTATCCACCAGTCAACTCGAAAAGTATCTCGAATGTTGCAAGAAAAACACTACATAACCAGAAAGAAAACAACATTGTTGTATGTTCACGGATAGAACCATTTAAAAGACTCGAAGTAGCTGTACAAATAATGAAAGAAGTAGTTGCTATGAAAAGAAATGCTAAGCTTTTCATCATTGGAAGAATAAGTAGTAAAAGATATTATCTTGAACTTTTGCAATTAATACGACGATATGATCTCACTAATAATATATATATAATGCCTAATTCCTCTTATAGAATGCTCTTAGATACCATGCTGAAATCTAAGGTTTTTTTGCATGTTGCGCGTAACGAGCACTTTGGAATTGGAATAGTTGAAAGCATGGCTGCTGGATTAGTACCAGTAGTTCATGATTCTGGAGGACCAAGGGAATATGTAGAGAAAAAATACAGATTTAATGATAATCATGAAGCAGCGGAGAAAATTGTAACAATTCTTGACAAGTGGAGTCCTAAGATAGCTCAATATATGATGCAAAAAAGTTGGTTATTTGATATCAGCTTTTTTAGTGGTAGATTAGCTGAGCTTCTTGAGTCTCTATAGGAAAAGTCATGAATAGAAACGATACTGCTGTTGTTATTCTTGATGCAGAGACTCGACAGGGTTTTCATGCCACTATAGACCTTAAACAGCATGATGTACCTGTTGTAGCCGTTAGCCATAGTCCTTTTGCTGCAGCTTTTATGGTTAGGGGTATTATAAGAAAGAAAGTGCATTCTCCTTCAGAAAGCCTGCAAACATTTATAGATGAGGTAATAAATATATGCAAGGCGCTAAGAAATCCAATAGTTTTGCCAACAAGTGATCGTAGCCTTTTTGCCCTAAACATTTACAGAGAAAGGTTAACTAAAGTGTGCAACCTAGCAATACCAGATGACAACATTATACGCATAGCTCTTGATAAGGCTTTATTCATTCAGTATATTGAAAAAACTGGGTGCGCAGCTCCTAAAACTTACCATATTCTTAGTACAGAGAAAGTAAAAGAAGTAGCTGACAACTTGAGATATCCTGTAATAATAAAGCCTCGATTAAAAGTGTTTAGAAGAGGAGACCATGTGCTTTATGCACCTTCCCCTGAAATAGCATGGAATAAATATGAATTTATTGATAAGTATATGCGAATGCATTGTGCTTCTAGATATCCTTTGATAAGCGAATATATTTACGGTTCAAGATATGGATTTGATTTTTTGGCCAAAAAGGGATCTCTTGTGGCCTTTCTTATACATAAAACTTTGGTTGAATATCCACAAAAAAAGGGTATTAGTGCAGTGTGTGAAAGTACATTCCACAAGCAAGTGTTTAAGTGTGGAAGAGTATTCTTAGACTCTCTTAGATTAACTGGGTTGGGTATGCTTGAGTTCAGGGTAAAAGGCAATCAAGTATTCCCTATAGAGCTTAATGCAAGACTTTGGAGTTCATCTTATTTGGCTATTAAAGCAGGTGTAGACTTCCCATGGTTATTGTATTGTTTGCAGGTTTATGGTAATGCTAATCAGGTTATGAATATAAAATTTGTTAAAAGTGCTTTTCTGCCTGATATCTTAATGGCTGGAAAGGATAACCTTTCAAATCTCAGGTATCTCCCTTACGTAAACATAAAAGATTTTTTGATTCCTTCATGGTTTATATCTTCACTTCGATCAAAAAAGCGTGCGATGCTTGATTGGCATAAAATTGTTGAGGTTACATGGATCACTGAAGGACTTGCTATAGGGTCAGATATCCCTAGCTTGAATTTGCTCAAACAATTGGGGATATCTCTTATAGTCGATTTACGTGAGGAACATGAGGTCACAAATTTTTATAATACCGATTCAGAGATGCAAGTCCTGAGATTCCCTATTCCAGATGGTTCAATCCCTCGAGCAAAAGATTTACTTGATTTCCTAAGACTTATAGATATGTATTTAAATAAGGGTAAAAGAATTTATGTACGTTGCGCACAGGGCATAAATAGGTCATGCTTATTTGCAACACTCTTCCTTGTTCATAGAGGGTACAGGGTTGACGATGCACTAAAATTCGTTAAAGCTGAGAGAAAAATATGCTTATTGACAACTAATCAACTAAGATTTTTAGAGGAGTTTGAACAATATCTAACAAAGAAGTATTGTTAAAGCATGCGCATTGGACTGTTGATCTCGAAATAAAAGAATGCTTTCTCAGAGTACCCGCATTAATACTTTATTATTGATTGAACGAACATAAAATTCATTAACTCTATTGAGGATAGATCATGACATCACAGATTAGAATGTTGATTTTTGCTGAACATTTGTGGCCTTACGGTAGCGGCGCTCAATTAGCCTTAAAACTTCTTATTGATGCTCTTAAAAAACAGTTAGCTATTACTGTAATAACATTAGACCATTTAAGCGATTACCAGAAGACTACATATTATCATGGCGTTAATATTTTTGAACTCACAGGCTCTCGAGCTCCTGGACAGTCTCTTTCTTTATTATTGTCTACCTTGTACAATAAGAAACTTATTAAAAAGCTTATAATACAATCTGATGTTGTCTATATTGCTGATACTTGGATATTTCCAGCATTGGTGGCGAAAAAGCTAGGAAAACCTGTTATTAAAATGTTTCATAGCTTAGCGAATGTGAACTACTTTACAGCCCCAACGATTGATACAGAGTATTCTGATATCTTCGGTTTAGTCAAAGCTGTACTGAAGGTAAACACTTTTTATAAAAAACCTTTTTATATGCAGTTAATAGAGCCACCCTACGCTATTTTCATAAATGCGATATCTCAGTACATATTATCCAGATGCGTTGATGTCGCGATAGTTCCTTCTGAAGCCTTAAAATGTAAGTTAAGATCGTTACTACCTACAATTAATGTCGTACGGATTCCAAACATCATTCCCAATGAACCATATATTCCACTTAATAAGACCTTAGATAGAACATTTATTTATGTAGGTGGAAAAAGTTATCAAAAAGGCTTTATATACCTTATAAAAGCCATAACTCTCTTTACGAAAAAGTATCTCCCTGAATCTGCAATCTCCCATAAACGTATAATATTTGAATTAATAAACGTGTTAATGGACATGAACGATGAGCACTTTATTTTAGGTAATAATCTTAAGGTAACCTTTAGGTCCAAGCTCAGCAGACGAGAGCTCATGAAACTTTACAGACAGGTTCATGTAGCAATGGTGCCTTCCATATGCTTTGAGACATTCCCTTATGCCGCTATTGAGGCCCATTTATGGGGCAGACCTGTAATAGCAACCAAAGTAGGAGGATTACCTGAAATTGTTGAGGATAAAAAAACAGGAATACTTGTAGATCCTGGGGATTATTATAAATTAGCAGAAGCTATAGAGATGTTTTATAATTCGGATCTCTCTACAATAATTGACATGGGTCTCAGAGCCCGCGAGCGTGTCCTTAAGGCCTTCGACAATCAGCAGTCTGTGAAGAAGACCATAAAAATCGTAGCTTCTCTACTTTAGGTGGAAAGCTACCTAAATGAACTCTCACAAGATTTTTAATGCGGTAGTCGCAGGTGGTCTTCATCCGCCTTGGGTAGATGGGATAACAGCCTATTCTAAAGGCTTAGTTACATCTCTATTGGAAGCAGGTTACACAACAACAGTATTTTCAAGCTATGATATAACACTATTACCATCACTCGCCTCAGATGATGCTAAGAGATGGAACTCTACTTTGTCAAAAGCTAAAGGGATTTTCTATTTTTTAATTGAAAAATCACCCCATCAAATAATGCCGAAGCGTTTACTTATCCATGCATTGACTGAAGCTCGAAATATAGACAAAGCGAGTGGATTCATGTTATTTCATATATTGACTCCTAGTGTAACCCCTCTTTTAGTATACATATTGAGTAGAATCAAAAATCTTAATAAAGTCAAAATAGTGAAATATTTGTTGACTCCTAACGTTAACTTCTTGCCTCGGTTATTTTATTCGTTATTTAACAAAGGACAAACAATACTTCAGAATATGCATATAGCATGCTCAAGTCAATACGTAGCCAAAACCTTTGGCATAAATTCTTATTTCCTTGTTAGACCTGGAATAGATTTAAACCTTTATAATCCTACAATTGATACCAGCTATGCCGAGATAATTACAGAAGACTTTAAAAAAGAGTTAGAAGATGTAGCGCCATTGATTACTTATATGGGATGGGATTTTAAACAAAGATTCCCTTGGAAAGATATAATAGACGCTATTAAAAAGCTCCGGTACGAATATTGCTTAAGAAACGTGAAGCTTTTAGCAATACTTAAGGATGTTAGTTATCCGGAAAGTATCCCTCCTTACTTTTACCACTACGTGAAAAAACTGGGTTTAGAGAAAAATGTTATCGTGTTACGAAAAAACCTTTCCGAAATCGAAAAAGTGTATTTACTTAGGAAAAGCAACATTGTTTTAAACATTATGTTATCTTCCACAGGCTTCTTAGATCCGCCATTATCTATCTTAGAAGCGTTATCATTAAACGTTCCAGTTATTACCACTAGGAACTTATCGTTGGCAGACATCATAAACATTTACAAATATGGGTGTGTAATTGAGAAATCTGATCCTAAAAAAATTGCTCAATGTATAAATGAATATCAATACAAGCACATCAACAGTAGAGAATTCATCAGGGAAAATTTTTCAATGCGTTCTCAATCTGATGACATAGAGCGCATGATTAACAGCATTCTAAATTAGGGGTTCACATGCCTTCTGCGACTGATTGGTCATGGTATTATTCAACAATTCTTCAAAAAGGTATGTTTCAAGATCATGAGTTTCAAAGTGAAGTATTGGTGTACACAAATATTCTTTAGAAATATCATGTAGGGGATACCGTAGAATTAGATTGCGGTATTGCTAGGGCTTCGTTAATGTTGCTAAAAAAAGCAATCATGTTTGTTATAGGTGTCGACCTTAATGCCAACGCACTCCATTATGCTAAAAACCTATTTAAGCATTCAGGCTTTAACGCCTATTCAGATTTTATATTAGCTGATGTAAAACATTTGCCAATAAGGAATGATTCAGTAGATTTTGTACACTCCCAGGAATTATATGAGCACTTTCATTTGGATGAAAGACAAAAAGTGGTGCTAGAATCAATACGAATAATAAAGAAGAACGGTTGGTTGCTAACTTTTGTTCCAAACAAATTGTGTGTATTTTACTAAGTCTTAAGACGGATTAATCTTCTTAAAGGAACATGTATGTTTCCTGACAAGGAACCCTACACTATTAGGGAGTTTATCTAGTATTCTTATCCGAGGAGGAATGTCAATAGTAGAAAGAGGAGGATAGTGACAAAATCGTATTTCGTATACGTATACTATGTCCTTATGAAGTTATTCGGCGCAAATATTGACCTGGCAACTTAAGCTCACCCCTTTAAGTGGTTGTAGTACAACATGAACAGCTTTATGAACAGATTCCAACACAACATCGACCTCCTAAACCTCTCACTCCTATTCAATGGATTCGAATTTATGCTGTTGAAAAATGCTCTCGTCCTCTGCTTGAACGATGAATACACAGACTCCACCAAGCTCCTCTCACCAAAGGACTCCACATAATACCCAAGCCCCAACCTCTCGAGAACTTCCCTAAGCCACGGAGCTCCATCAACGACA